>Ga0118677_10012551_pt1 | contig 12393 bp, 6 predicted proteins | sample AliMusrvi5mmetaG_FD_86154 | JGI IMG/M metagenome (GOLD analysis project Ga0118677, IMG submission 86154)
CAGCGACTGATTCATTAACAACTGCTGAGTTTAATTTAGATGCCAGCATAGCTCATATCTCCCACTGGTTGCCGGCCCAAGGCCCTATTAAGGATTTTATACATCACAACACCTTGCATGCCTTCCAGCACCATCCCTTTCATGAAGGCGTTGCTATTGCGGCCAAATTATTCGGTGCTCGCAGTTATTTACCCTTATCTGATTACCAAGCGCTATACCTAGAAGGACGTATCAACAATGATTCCATTAGCTGGGCAATAAACCATGCAGGCTGTAGTGCTGAGCAACAAGAGCAATTACGTAAAACCTTATTCGAAAAAGATGACATCGGTCATTACCCTCCAGCTTCACTGACGAATCATGGCATACGCAATGCTTGGTTAACTCAGCTTGAGGTGGATCTTAATGCTCTTGTTCATCCAATCTTGTTTCGCTTACTGAGTAACTATCTTGATCAGGGTATCAGTCGCTGGAGCTTACCTAATGATAAGGAATCATTCTGGGACTGCATAGGGCGCTTGGCTAGAAACAGCTTAATACCCTTGTATCCACTTAATGAACTGCACGTACAAGACCTATTAATCCAAACACCCGATGAGGTCATTGCCCATTGTTTGCAAAAAATAGTCGGCGATAGCGCATTCTTCGAACAATATCTCTTAGAAATGTTACTGGCTCATCCGGGTTGGTCAGGCATGGTTGGCGTTATTGAACAAAACCCCAAAGCCTTACTGGCTAGACGTGATATTTCGCTTAAACAACTAATCGCCATAGAGTTACTCATGGAGTGGGCGTCTTTACTTAAGAAAAAAGGCCCGCACTTTGCTTGCATTGCAGAACTTGCCCACCCAGAAGGCACGCCTTTACTCAAAGAAGATGCCCTTAGCCCTAAAGTACCCTTACGCTTAAGAGTTTGGCATGAAGCCATGGAATGGTCTTTACATAGTGAGTTACTAAGCGCCTTAAAATCGAATAGCTCGCAATCTAGCCCCACAACGCCGACCGCTCAAGCCTTGTTTTGCATCGATGATAGAGAATGCTCGTTAAGACGCAACCTAGAAGAAGTCTATCCCGAAGTAGAAACTTTTGGTGCAGCCGGATTTTTCGGCATTGATTTCTTTTATCAAGGTTTAGATGATGCCTATCCAGTCGCTCAATGTCCCAATATCATCGTTCCTAAACATTTAATTAAAGAATCTGCTGACACAGAACTAACGACTAAAACCAGTAAAACACCCCATGGCCATTTTACCGCCCATACTTTATTTAGAGGCTGGTTATATACGCAAACCTTAGGATTGGGCTTTGCCGCTCGTATGGCTTGGGATGTGTTTAGGCCGGGCGCAAAATTGCCTAATATTCGTTCCTTAAGCGAAATTGATGCCCACTCGCAACTGCATTTACTTCGAGAATCTGAAGAACTTAATGAAGACGGCCATTTACTGGGCTTTTCGCTAACCGAAATGGCAGATCGTATAGGTGGCTTATTACGCAATATAGGTTTAACTCAACACTTTGCACCGATAGTCGTGGTGGTTGCTCATGGTTCTAGCAGCGTTAATAACCCTCATTTTGCCGCTTATGATTGTGGCGCTTGTTCTGGTAAACCCGGCGCACCGAACGCCAGAGCCTTTGCTTGGATGGCCAATAATGAAGACGTACGCGCCATTCTAAGAGAACGCGGCATCGATATTCCTGACAGCACCCGTTTCATAGCGGCTTTGCATAATACCAGCCGTGATGAAATCACTTATTTCGACCCCCATTTATTGGAACAACATCCAGCCACCGGTTTAGTAGAATTTCAAACCGCCATGACTATAGCCCTAGAGCGCAATGCCGCAGAACGTTGTCGCTGGTTTGAGCTGGCACCTATTCAACAAAGTAATGCGGTTGCCCATGCTCATGTCAAAGAGCGCACTATGTCTATCTTTGAACCGCGCCCAGAATACAACCATTCCAACAATCTGTACGCTATCGTAGGCAGACGGCAATTAACGCGTGACTTATTCATGGATAGACGTGCCTTTTTGCATTCTTATGATCCCAACACCGATGGCCAAGGCGAAGTCATGGCGCGTATTTTATCGGCGGTCATTCCTGTGTGCGGCGGCATTAATTTAGAATATTTATTCTCACGCATCGATAACTCTGTTTATGGAGCGGGTACTAAACTGCCGCACAATGTCATCGGCTTACTGGGCGTTGCCAACGGTGTCGAAGGTGATTTACGTACCGGCTTGCCACAACAGATGATTGAAGTTCATCAACCCGCACGCTTATTGATTGTGGTCGAACAAACCCATGACATTATGGACAAAACCATCGCTAGATTAGGCGAGCTTAAAGAATGGCTAGATAACGAATGGGTTAGGCTAGTCGCCTGTCATCCCGAAAGCCATCAGCAGTTTCTATATTCGGCCAAGGGCTGGGAGGCCATTGAGCTTCCCGACGATGCCTTAGTACCGTCTTCAGAGCAATCGGCTAGTATCTTGGCGGGGCAAACTAAAACCATACCGGTACATCACCTGACTCGGAGTCTAGCATGAACGGCTTAATTTTAACCAGCTTAGCCTTGCCTTTGCTGGGCTTTATCTTAATTTTCTTATCGGATAGCTATGAGAAAAGAATTGCTCGCATTAGTTTTTGGTGTACTCATGCCATGGGCTTAAGTTTAGTCGGCCTATTGTTAACTTGGGCCAGTGCCGGTTTTCCTAGCCATGAATACGCCTGGTTTACTTTATATGAGACTAGCGACTACCGCTTTCCGATTTTATTTTATTTGGATAAAATCGGCGCGGTGTATCTATTCAGTGTTTGGGCTATTTTTTCCATTATCGTCAAATATTGCCGAGTCTATTTACACCGCGAAGCAGGCTATCAGCGCTTCTTTATGACCATCTTTAGTTTCGTGTTTGGGCTGAATATAGTGATCTTGTCTGGCTCTATCGACATACTATTTGCTGGCTGGGAAATTGTCGGCATCTCCTCATTTTTGTTAATCGCTTTTTATAGACACCGCGTACAACCGGTACGCAATGCCTTACGCGCTTATACGATTTATCGCTTCTGTGATCTAGGCTTATTATTAGGCGCCTGGCTCAGCCATTTGTTATTCCATGAAAGCCAACGCTTTAGCCAATTGGCTGAGTTATTTAGCAACCCCGCCTTACCTCCTGCGGGTTACGCGGCGCTTTTATTAGTATCAGCCCTTATACTGATTGCGGCCATGGGTAAGTCTGCGCAATTTCCGTTCTGCTTTTGGTTGCCCAGAGCCATGGAAGGCCCAACCCCTTCTAGTGCTATTTTTTATGGGGCTTTATCGGTGCATTTGGGCGTGTTTTTATTACTGAGAACACTGCCGATCTGGTCATACTATTATTTGCCGCGTTTTATGGTGTTCATCATCGGCTTATTGACGGTGATCGTAGCCAGTGTTTCTGAAAAAACCCAGTCCAACATCAAAGGCCAAATCGCTTACGCCTCGATTACTCAGGTTGGCTTTATGTTTATGGAGTTGGCGCTAGGCTTAGAATCTTTAGTACTGGTACATTTCTTTGGTAATGCCTTTTTACGTTGCTATCAACTACTGGTCTCGCCTTCTATCGTAGTACATTTACTGCGCGTAGAAAGCGCTACCGATGCCGACTTTAACATCAACAAAAGCCCATTATTCCGCTTCTTGCCAGAGTCTTTACGCCACACCGTACCGGAGGTTTTACAAAATAGCTTGTATGTATTTTCTTTGCAAGAAGGCCAGTTAGAAATGCTAGTGCGTGCGGTATTATGGTCGCCGCTAAAAAGACTAGGTTCAAGTATTAACCGGATGTCAAGCACCGACAAAGTGCTGTATAGCTTGGCTGGATTTGCCTTGGTTGAAGTGCTGTTACTGACTTTCGGTTTCGATCAAAGCTATGTCGCCTTACCACTATCGGCACTCATGGTGCTCATTTCTTTAGGCGCTTTCAGTGAAAAACACAGCCCTTATAAAGTTTGGCATGCCATAGGTGCGAGTTCTCTTTTAGCCGGCCTTGCCATCTGTTTTTTAAATCCAGAAGCTTGGGCAGATGTGTTGTTATTTGCCAGCGGCATCGTACCAGCTTGGATTTTAGGCATCATCGTGCTGTCAAAACTACTCGAAAACGATGTCTTTGCTGATAGACCGTTTACTTATAGAGCCTTTGCAGAAACCCAACCGACACTATCCATATTGTTATTTGTCAGCTTTTTAGGTTTGGTCGGCTTCCCTATTTCACCCGCGTTCTTAGGTGAAGATTTATTACTGTCCCACGCCAGTAACTTTGGCCCTTGGTTTGCACTGCCTTTAACCATAACCTTTGTCATTAACGGCATCGCAGCGGCACGGGTTTTTCTACGCTTATGTATGGGCAGACCTACGGAACTTAGAGATAGCCAGCAATAGCTGCATAAATCACCCCCACCTCGACCTATAGCGACTTATTAGTTATAGGTCGAGTTGTCTGCGCTGCTAGCCATTACAACTTTATCTTTTTCTTCCTAATAACAATAGTGAATAACACATGAAACTTACCAAATTAACACTGGCTATGCTGACAGCATTAATGGCCAGCGCCTCCTTTGAAGCTGCCGCTATCGACCTCTATGTCGATACCACAACCGAACAACTTTTCGCAAAACCTGGCCCTGGTCGCGTGCTGATGGGTTCGTTTGAAAAAACCGGTAGTGCACCTACAGCAAACAATGCCATAGCCGCTAGCACTGCAATAGAACTTAAAGCGATACGTGAAGACTTGGCTGTAAAAACTAAGGACTTGGCCGATAAAACCAAAGAAATTAAATCACTATCAGAACAAGCGGCCGTAGCCGCTAAACCGGATGCTGTTAAGGTGTCCCTTAAAGACGGTCTTAAATTTGAAACTAACGATGGTAACTTCACCACTGAAATTCATGGCCGCGTGCAAGTCGATTCTCAAGAAAATGTCAATCAACAATTACATAATTCCTTTTTAACACCGGGAGGCACTCCGGCGGCACTAGATAATTCTGTCGGCCTACGTAGAGCCCGCTTGAGCATGGAAGGCACGATTTATAAGAATGCTGATTATAAACTGGAATATGATTTTACCCGTGGCACTACTATTGCGGGCGGCATTACTGATGCTTGGGCACGTTATAACTTCTCTAAACCTTTATCGGTAAAAATAGGTTCTTTTAAAGAGCCCTTAACCTTAGAAGATACCACCAGCGATATTCAAACCTCATTCATCGAACGCAGCATGGCGGTTAATGCCTTTGTTGATAACCTTAATGTCTTTAAAGTCGGTATTGGTGCTAACTATTCTGCCGAGCGCTGGTTAGTGGCCACAGGATTACAGACTCAAGGGCCAGGTAGCTTTAATAGCACAACATTACTTGACTCACCCAGTGCAAACAACCAATCAGCGACCGGCAATACTCAGTGGGAACTGAATGGCAGAATCGCTGGTACGCCTTGGATGGCTAGTCCCACTCAATTGGTACATGTCGGTGGTTGGGGTTCTTACACCAGCGTAAATAACAACTTAAATGGTAATGGCACTGTTGGTAATGGCGGTGTTGCCTTTGGTTCGGCACTCGGTAGCAATATGGACAGAACAGCCGTATTAACGACTGGTAATTTATCGTCAACCGCCGTCGGCGGTAATATTGCTACAGCCTATAATCGCTTTGGTGCAGAAACGGCTGTGGTTTTAGGTCCTTTTTCAGCACAGGCTGAGTTTTTACAAACGAATGTCAGTGGTAATGGCTATAGTAATAATGCCTTGACCGGTTACTATGGGTATATGACTTACTTCTTAACCGGCGAATCTCGTAATTATGTCACACGTACCGGTGCTTTTGATCGGGTTAAACCTAAGCATAATGTTGATATGAATGGCGGTATGGGTGCTTGGGAATTACTGGCTGGTTTTGATGAGTTAAACTTACGTAGCGGTGACAAGATCAATGGTGGAGTGGCCGATTTAGGTAAGCTGGGTGTGAACTGGTACTTTAACCCGCGCATACGCTTAATGACTAACTATGTGCATGTCTTTAATATTAACAGCACCGGTGTTACCAATAATACAACGACGCCCGCTTTTAACAATGCCAAGCTTGATATGGTAGAGTCACGCGTACAGCTAGACTGGTAGAATCAAATCTAAAGCTCTAAGGCCACCTACCTTAGCACTGTCAATAATCACGCTAGCACGGCTAGCGTGATTACTTAAACTCCTAACAGCACTAGCGAGAGCCGTACTCATTTAAGCCCAGCTCTCCATACTTAACTAAGAATCTCTCTAAGCACTCAGGCCTACGCTAAGACCAGGCCCTCAACTTAAAACACCCGCCTTTCAATGCCCTGTCGTTACGACTGGGCTTACAGGACTGCTAGCTAGAGGGGCATCGTTGCGACAACCCTTCCTAGCGGAAACTACGCGCTTTCCGACAGCGATGATGGCTTACTGAAGCCTAGCCATCTAACTTTAAAGGCTAAGCTTCGGTGCTGCCACTGACTAAAAGCCACCTAGAATTTCAAAATTGGGAACTGAACTTGAGCATAAATCAGTTAGCTAGTCGCACCAAGGAACCTAAATGGCGTTATGGGTAAGCGGAATACCTAAGATAGCCATAAGCCTAGAGTTACTATGGTTGGCAGCACCTCTGCTGACTATCATAATACCTCTGCCAGCTACTATAATACCTACGTTGGTTGTCATAATACCTCTGCTAGCTACTATAATACCTACGTTGGTTGTTATAATACCTCCGCTAGCTACTATAATACCTACGTTGGTTGTTATAATACCTCCGCTAGCTACTATAATAGCTACGTTGGTTGACATAATACCTCCCCTAGCTACTATAATAGCTACGTTGGTTGACATAATACCTCCCCTAGCTACTATAATACCTACGTTGGCTATAACGATACCTAAGCGTAGTCAAAAAATAGAGGGAAAGAAGTCAACTAGAGAGCGATTAGAGGAGGCTATGTATGAGTTAAGGACAAGTCGCGACCTGCCCCCACACGGTGGTTTTTAATCTTAGCTATAAATTACCGCAGGCTGACCTTCGGCGGCAATCAGTTCACCGATTACATAAACGCTTTCACCCAAAGCTTGTAGAGTTGCTAAGGTTTCGGCTTCATCGACGGCTGCTACGCACACGATCATGCCTATACCGCAATTAAACGTGGTCAACATATCCGCCAAAGCGACATTACCTTGCTCTTGTAGCCAGACAAAGATATCAGGAAATGTCCATGAAGATAAATCTATCGCCGCATTAATGCCGGCGGGCAATACGCGCGGTAGATTTTCGGTTAAACCGCCACCGGTAATATGCGCGAAGGCATGGACAGGGACTTTTTCTAATAAGGCTAATAAGGATTTAACATAAATTTTAGTCGGCGTTAATAAAGTCTCGCCTAAAGTCTGACCGTTAAAATCGTCACTCAGCGAAGATTGGCTGTGTTCTATGATCTTACGAACTAAAGAATAACCATTAGAATGCGGGCCAGAAGAAGCAATACCGATCAGCTTATCACCAACACTGACTTTACTGCCGTCTAGGACTTTAGTTTTTTCGACGATACCCACACAAAAGCCAGCCAGATCATATTCACCGTCAGCATACATGCCAGGCATTTCAGCGGTTTCACCACCGACTAAAGCCGCACCCGCTAATTCACAGCCCTGACCTATACCTTCGATCACTGCTGCCGCGGTATCGACATCTAAATGCCCCGTCGCGAAATAATCCAGAAAAAATAAGGGCTCTGCACCTTGGACAATAATGTCATTCACGCACATGGCAACTAAATCAATACCCACGGTATTGTGTATGCCTAAATCTATAGCCAGTTTTAACTTAGTTCCCACACCATCGGTGCCTGAAACTAAAATAGGTTGCTTATAACGATCTAAGGGCAATTCAAACATTGAGCCGAAGCCGCCTAAGCCTGCCATCACACCTGCGGTTCTAGTTCTTGCGGCAATAGGCTTGATGCGCTCAACTAATTCATTACCTGCGGCAATATCTACGCCGGCACTTTTATAATTTAAGCTATCTGGTTTTTGTGCGCTCAATGTCTTGGTCTCTTTAAAGTTTAAACTGCTTATATTGTACAAGACCTCACCCTATTTGTCTGGCGTAAGTGTACAAAGCTTGTTAGTGCCGCTTTATAGCATTAGCTATTTTCGGCACTCAGGGCATTAAATATTCACATCGAGCACTGAGGAACGTATATGAATGTCTCGTTGTGGAACGGGAATTTCTATTTTATGTTCTCGCAGAGCGATCTCCAGACGTCGATAGACTTCATGGGTGACTGGCATTCTATTAATAACTTCACTAACAAAAACGCGTATGGAGAAATTAAGGGCATTGTCACCAAAACCGACGATTAACACACTAGGCTCGGGCTCTGCCAGCACTAACGGCATAGACATGACAGTTTCTAACATGACTTTATGGGCAAGATCAACATCAGAACCATAGGCAATACCTACGGGTATCACTAGACGGGTAATCGCGTCTGATAGACTCCAGTTCACCAGTTGGCTAGTAATAAAAGTTTTATTAGGCACGACATGTTCTTTTTGATCAGCATCGATGAGCGTGGTTGCCCGCATCTGTATACGACTAACTTTGCCGGTAATATCACCGATGGTGACAGTATCACTCACCCGTATAGGTCGCTCAAATAAAAGAATAATCCCCGACACTAAGTTGGCAAATATTTCTTGTAAACCAAAACCTAGCCCCACACTGAGCGCCGCCACCAACCATTGCACCTGCGACCAACTGCCACCTAATTCATTAGCGACACTAATAAAACCAATGGTCAGTAATACATATTTCGCTAATTGATTAACCGCATAACGACCGCCGGCTTCTATGGCGATACGCCTGAACAGTATTAACTCCATCAAGCCTGGGAAATTGCGCACCGAAACCACGGTAATAAAGAGATACAGACCTGCCAGCAGAAGATTAATTAAGGTAATTGGCTCATAGCTTTCTTGATTATCGATATTAACCTTATGCTGCCAGAGCTCGATATGCTCTAAAAAGGAAAAGGCTGGCAGAATATTCTTCCAGATCATCCAGAAACCTAAGGTTAAACTCAAGGCGATAAAAACATTCAGTAAACGTATGGTTTGGGCATTTATTTTCGGAATATCTAGCAATTGCTCATCGACCGGCAAGACTGGATCATCGCCTCCGGCACTAAGATGCTTGGCTGATAACAATGCCGCTTTGCGTTTATTTTGTGCATTTTTAAGCGCCAACTGCCGGTTAATTAAATTCAACCATCTAAAGACTAAGGCGTGAATAATAATAGCCAGAAAAACTAAGCGTAAGCTGATAATGAGTTTTTGCTGCAGTTCCAATGCACTTAGGTAATAGCCCGCCGCCGCAAAACCAATAATCACCAGAGGCACACAGATGACCGTTGTATACCAGACATAGCGTAATTTATTAAGTTTACCCTCAGGACGATGCCTCATGGATTCAGATAAAATGCCACTGTTAGGCTTTAATAACAAGCCGAAGAACACAGTAATGGCCAACAGCAATAGGATTAACGCCAAGCGACCTATGCTATCACTATGCGCTGAAAACCTTGACGCCAGCGTACTGGTTATAATGAAAACAGCGGGGATCGCTATAAAACGCATCCAAGAAAATTGGTTACGTAACAAACTGACGGTCGGTTTTTGCCATTGAAAATGAGTACGGGCAATACCCTGCTCTGCAAATAGGTGATAAAAAAACTGTAAAAAAATAAGCGGAGAGGCAATGCTTTGCAAGCCCTCACCTATGGCTTTGCTAAAATCACTGACGTGCAGGCTGTCACTTAAAAACCAACCTAAATAATAGCTCAACATCGGTATGGGCAAGACCAAAATTAAGGTATAGGCTAAAGCTTGTAAGGTGTAGTAAAAATTATCGGTAGACAGTTTCCCCACTTTAACCGCGATGGCTGCTAACTGTTTCTTGGCTTGTTTTTCATAGAGCATCAGCAGCACTAAACTCAGCACGCCAAACGCGATCAAAAAGGGGCTATGTCGCACCATCCTATAAGTATCTTTAATTAAAGACATCCAGTTTACAGGTGATAATAACCACTGAGTCGAATGAAACAAGCTGGCTATATAATGAATATTGATAGGGTCAGAGCTTTTAACCCAAAGTAAGTTTTCATCCAAATACAGCGCAAACTTGTTGGCGATAACGGCCATTTGCTGCCTGGCAAAATCAAAATCGCCTAGGGTACGTAAATAAGTGGTGTAATCGACTGATAATTTATTCAATAAATCATCCTGACTATTCAATAAGACCCGCAATTCTGCCTGTATCATCATGCGCTGGTCTGGGGGCAGTTGATGATCGACTTGTTGCTCCATGATGTCTTTGAGCTTGGCGTCAATATCGGACAACTGTTTCAGCTGATCTTCAATTTTAAATTGTTCCAAACTGGTGACGGCTGTCTCTTCTTGTATAGTCTCTGATTGCAGCTTAAATTGATCTTGACTTAAGATATTGCGGCGTTGTTCACGGAGTATCTTACCCAGCGCAGGACTTAAACCAGCCAAGCTTATTTTCTTTTCTGCACTCTTAAAGTCACTATCTAAGTCACTAGATTCCAGATCAAGCTTAGTTTTTTGCTCGGTATAGCTATCAATTTTTGTAGCTATAGCTTGCAAGTCACGGCTATATTGAATGTTTTCTCGGGTATAGGCTTGAATCAACGGATGCTTTCCAGCCAATTCGCTTTCAGTCTGACTCAGCGCATCTTCGATGGTTTGCGCGGCTTGTTGACGCCTTTCGGTTAGCAAATTTTCTATAGTGGTAATAACGGGAATCAACGCATTCTTTTGCAACTCCAGCAGTCTCAACTCGGCTTTAAGTAATTCAACGCGAGACGGGTTACTAATAGCCTCTATATCTAGCATCTTAAGCTCGGCGGTACGCGCCTCTATCAATGATTTTAAATACGCTAGTCTAGCTTCCGTCTCTAAGGTCGTACTGGCTCTATCAGCTGGCAGCGTTAATTTTTTTTGTGAGCTTTCTATGTCTTGTCTGGCAATAACTGTTTCAGTGCGTATCAGCTGAGTACGAGATTGTTGCAGCAGTAATTCGCTTTCTTGCTTATTTTGCTGCTCGTCTAAATTACTGATTTTGCCTTTCTCAATAATCAGTCGCTGATCTAACTCTTCTGTGGGAATCCGATCAAAATCTTCTGGTTTTTGTTTAGCGATCTTAACCGTTATCTGCTCGATTTCTTTTTGACGCTTCTTAGTTTGCTCAGGCGCTTGCTTGATGGCTAAATTAAAATCAATGGCACGCGCTTTGTAGTCTTCGCTATTGCTTAGATTATCAAGGGCTGTTTGATAGACTGACAATATCTTTGATTTTAGTGTCTCATCCAAACCTTGCCGACTATTGATAGTCTCTATTTTTGCTTGTAGCCCCTCTTTATTAAGCTCCAAGGTAGCATTTTTGCTAACGGCATCTGGCTTTTGGGTTTTAGCCCAGGCACTAGAGCTTCCTAGCAAAAACGACAACAAACACGCTAACAATATGGCGCTGATGTTAAGGCGAACAATAATATGATCAGTTGATTTCATAAGAACCAGTATGGCTAAGGATAAATAAACAAAGAGTGACAGAGAGGGGGAGTGCTTTAATGCTTAAGGACAACAGCAGCATAGGCATCATTTAGAAAACATCGTTGTTTTTACGAGAGAGAGTGTCATCAATGCGGAACAAAAGCTAGTCAGTAAGCGATCGCATTGCCCGACATACAATGTGTGACATCCATGCTCGCCTGGAGTAAAACTGCTTTAGCTGTTTTAGATAGCAATAGCTGAAGCTATTGCACTCCCAGCAAAGAGTTGGGCTAACGTCACTATCGTTAACCCAACTCTCATCACTTTAATTTTAAGAAGGTAGCCTATCTATACGGCTAACTAACTCACTAGAAGCTAATTCTAGGCCATTTTTATAACAGCGACCGGCTGCATCCTTATCATCCTGCGCAAATAATAAATCACCGAGTAATTGATAGGCCTGCACAGTAGGTTCTACAGCGATACTTTTAGCCAAATAACTTTCGGCCTTAAAGGTATCTTCGCATTTTATCGCCAACTTACCCATAACGGCTAACAACACAGCATTGTCTTGATGCACATAAGACCATTTTTCAGCCGTTTCTAGCTGCGCCGCAACATTATTGGATTGCAAGCTACCGAACAAAGCTAATAGCGTTTCATCCCAACGACCAGATAAGGTCTCTATCAATTCTTCTTCAATTTCATTATCTGCACCCACATAAATCATAGCGGCAAAATAAATGGCCGCAATGCTAGGCATGGTTTT
>Ga0118677_10012552_pt1 | contig 12392 bp, 12 predicted proteins | sample AliMusrvi5mmetaG_FD_86154 | JGI IMG/M metagenome (GOLD analysis project Ga0118677, IMG submission 86154)
CCTGATACACTCTTAAGCGCCTCGATACCCGGCCTGCTTGGCGATTCCATCCGCTTCAGACCGAAATATGCATAGGCCCGGTTCTGGCCTACTAGCGGCACGACGTCGGCGATAGTGCCGAGCGCCACCAGATCAAGCCACTCGCGTACGTCAGGTTCCCCATCTTGCCCGAAAAAAACCCCGTCTTGTCGCATACGGCTCCGCAAGGCGACCAGCAGGTTAAAGGCAACCCCTACCCCGGCCAAAGATTTGAATGGATATATACACCCAGGTTGGAGGGGGTTTACAACGGCACAGGCATTCGGGATGGTTTCTTTCGGCGTGTGGTGGTCTACGATAATAAGGTCAATATTCTGTAGACTGCAAAATGCAGCCTCTTCAACCGAGGTGATGCCGCAGTCAACTGACACGATCAGGGTGGCCCCCAACGCAATAATTCGCTCAAGCGAATCGCGGTTAAGGCCATAACCGTCATCGAAACGATTGGGAATAAAGTAGGTGCAGCTCAGACCTGTTCTACGCAGAAATGAGACCAAGAGAGCAGTTCCGGTGATGCCATCCACATCGTAATCACCGTAGATGCAAACCTTTTCGCGGCCCTGAAGCGCCGTCAGCAGCCTTGTCACAGCCGCTTCCATTCCTTTTAAAAGAAATGGGTCCGGCATAGCTGAAAATGAGGGTGATAAAAATAACCTCCCATCTGCCGGACAGGAAATGCCTCGCGCCACCAGAACAGATGCGGCAACATGACTGAGTCCGAGGGATTCGGTCATCTCCGCAGTTGCCTCACTGCTCAGATTCTTGACAATCCATTTTTTCTGCATACTGTTCCCGAACCCAGATAATCTGGATAAGTGCATCAAAGAAATTATTTCTGCAAAAAACCGCAGAAATAATTTCTGACTTACTAATAAAAAACCCCCGTTGAGCGGGGGATTCGTTTCATTTGAGGCTCGTTATTTCATGGTTGGCGGCATTCCCTTTTCTGATTGTTCCATCATCCCTTTTATTTGGAGGGCAGTCGGACTGTTGGAGTCGATCTTAAGATATTTACTCCAGTAAGGAACCGCTTTCTCCGGCTGTTTAAGATCAACCATATAAACCAGACCGGCGTTATAAAGACTCTGCAGGTGATTCGGATCAATTTTGCCCGCTTTTTCAAAGTTGGCGAGCGCCTTGTCATACCAGCCAACTTTCCTGAACATGACCCCTTGATCCGTCAGGATGTTGGGGTTGTCGGGGGCAATTTCGAGCGCCTTGCCGTAGGCATTTATCGATTTTTGAGCCTGCTCGGTGTCAAAGTAGTCATTACCGAGAGATATCCAGGCGTTCAGATTTTTTGGGTCCTGGGCTACGATCTTTTCGGCCTGGGCGATGCGCTGTGCATAGTCTGCCGGTGAACCGGCACCAGGTTGAATGGCGGGCAGAGCCTGCTGGTTCTTACCGGCATTGCTGATACTAAATACCAGATAACCCCCAAGAAGTCCGACAATCAGGGCAACTACGGCAATAAGCGTGGATTCTTTTTTCACTTTAAACCTCCAAGTGTATCCTGCAGACCAGCCACTGACTTACTAATCACGATGATTCAACCTGCTTGAGCAAAGCACGATTTTCAAGAAGCACTACAATCGGGCTGGCTACAAATACCGATGAGTAGGTGCCTACAATCACCCCGACAAGCAAGGCAAACGCGAAGTCGTGAATCACCTCTCCCCCAAACAGAAAAAGAGAGGCTGAGGCAAGAAAAACGGTCAACGAAGTCACTATGGTGCGGGAAAGCACCTCGTTGATGCTGGCGTTAAAAATGTTCTGCATGGCACCCTTTAAATTCTTGTGAAGGTTTTCACGGATTCGGTCAAAAACAACAACCGTGTCAGTAAGCGAATAGCCGGCAATGGTCAGAACAGCTGTGATAAAGAGCAGGTTGATCTCTTTATTCATCAGGTAAAAGGCTGCAAACATTGCCAGACAGTCATGCATGGTGGCAACTGTTGCGCCGACACCGAACTTGAAGTCGAATCGCCACGCTATATACAGTATGATGCCGAGCATCGAGAGCAGGGCCGCAATCATGGTATCCTTGCGAAGCTTGTCACCAATTGAGGGGCCGATTTCTGTGGAACTTTCCACCGTAAACGGGTTATCAGTAAACTCCTTCTTGAAGGCGGTCTGCACCATCTCCGATGGCTTGCCGACCGCAGCGCCAGCCATTTTTACCAGCAGCTTGTTCCCATCCTTGATTTCCTGAAGATCGGCTTTGGCAATACCGTTCTTATGGAGAGCTATTCTGGCGTCAGCTATCGATATCGGCTTGCTGAATTTCAACTGCATGGAGGTGCCGCCGGAAAAATCTATCCCCATGTTGGCCGCGCCTCGCCCGACCTGAATAACGCCGATAATACCGATGATCGCAATAATGGCTGAGATGGTAAACGAAATATTTCTTTTACCGATAAAATCTATTTTTGTTTTACCTAGAAGTTCCATGGAGTGTGCTCCCCTATATGCTCATTTTTTTAACTGAACTCCTGTGCAGGAACAGGTCAAAGGTCACCTTGGTGCCGATCAGTGAAGTGAAAAGGTTGATCAGAACCCCAAGGCTGAGTGAAACGGCAAAGCCCTTGACCGGACCGGTACCGAACTGAAACAGCACTGCCGCCGTAATCAGGGTGGTAACATGGGAGTCCACAATAGTAAGGAAGGCCTTGTCATATCCTGCATCTAGAGCCGCTTTTGGAGATTTACCCAGCTTGAGTTCCTCGCGGATACGCTCAAAGATAATTACGTTCGAGTCGACCGACATACCTATCAGCAGTACGATGGCGGCAATGCCCGGCAGTGTCAGAGTTGCCCCCAGCGCCGCCAGTGCTCCCATCAGGTAGACAACGTTCAGAATCATTCCGAGGTTGGCAACAATGCCGGACAGCTTGTAGTAAACCGCCATGAAGACAACCACCAGCAGCACACCGATCAAACCGGCAAAGAGCCCCTTGTTGATGGAATCCTGACCTAAAGACGGCCCGACTGTCACGTTCTGAATGATCTCAACCGGCGCAGGCAGCGCTCCGGCTCTCAGCACGATCGCGAGGTCAGCGGCACTCTTTTCAGTAAAGCTGCCTGATATCTGGGCGCTGCCGCCGGAGATACGCTCGCGAATAACCGGAGCTGAATGTATGTTGTTGTCCAGTACGATTGCAAACCGTTTACCGACATTGGCAGCTGTAACCTGATCGAACAGTTTGGCGCCCAGAGAGTTAAACTCGATGCTGACGTAGGGTTGGTTGAACTGAGAGTCAATCCTGACCTGGGCGTCAGTCAGCAGGTCACCGGTAATCATCGCTTTTTTCTGCACAACAATCGGAATTTCAGATACTGCACCGGTAGTCCGGTCAACCGATTTTTCCTTGAGAATTTCGGCATCATCCGGAATCGTTGAGGATGAGGGTGGTATATCCTCTCGCACCATTCTGAACTCAAGACGGGCGGTACGGCCGATCAGCTCAATGGCTCGCTGCGGATCCTTGATACCGGGCAGCTGAACAACTATATGTTTGATCCCTTCGCGTTGGATGGTAGGTTCTGAAACACCGAACTGGTCGATCCTGTTGCGGATGGTCTCAAGCGCCTGCTGAACGGCCTTATCCTTGCGGTCCTGCGCATCCTTTTCGTTAATGCGGAGGGTAAAGCCCATGAAACCGCCTTCATCAGAAATCGGACTCTGTTCGTAGCCGGGGTACTTGTCTTTAATTATTTTCTGGACCGCTTCGGCCGTACCTTTTTCATACAGAAGCAGGGATACTTTGTCTGATCCGTTCCTGAAAATACGCTTGAAACGAAGGTTCTTGCTGTTAAAAGTATCCTCCAGATCGGTGGCGACAAGATCCAGAGATCCTTCAACCGCCTTCTGGGTATCTACTTCCATTACGAGGTGTGTCCCCCCCTGCAGGTCAAGTCCAAGATGGATCTTGTCCTTGGGCAAGAGCCCGCCCCACCAGGTCGGCAGTTTTGCAACCAGAGTTGGTGTCAGATACAGAAACGACAGCAGTACAAAAATGCCTATGAGGCTAACGCGCCAGCCAGTTCCTTTCGGCATAAGGCTTATATCTCCTTTCCAGATGGATGATGAACCGGTGAGGCTCTAGTTTTTATTCATTGAGGCAATATAACTCTTCGCAATTTTAATGTTCACGTTGTTGGCAATCTCAAGCGTCACAAGAGTATCGTCAACGGACGTTATCTTGCCGTAGACACCACCGGCAGTGATCACGTTATCGCCTTTTTTCATGGCTTCCAGCAGCGCCTTGTGTTCTTTGGCCTTCTTCTGCTGTGGACGAATCAGAAGAAAATAGAAAATTGCAAACATAAGCACCAGCGGAATGATCTGCTGAAACGCAGCCATACCACCAGCCTGACCTGCCGCACCACCTGCGGGACCTGACATCGCAAAAGCTAATCCGAACATTTAGTTATCCTCCTTCAAGTGTTGTTTATTAAACGTTGTTGAATAAAATTGGCATCGAAAAGCACCAAACCTGTTTTCCTGAATAGCCCCCCTTGCCCTGCGCATTAGATCCAGATAGAAATGCAGGTTATGATAGGTATTCAATTGTGACGCCAGAATCTCACCAGTCCGATAAAGATGCCGAAGATAGGCGCGCGAATAGTTTCTGCAGACTTTGCAGCTGCAGGCCGGGTCAAGCGGACCGGAATCATCTTCATAGACCTTGGACTTTATGTTTATGCGTCCCTGGCTGGTGAAGAGCATGCCATTACGGGCATTCCTGGTCGGCATGACACAATCGAACATGTCATAACCATGCCAGATTGCCTCAATCAGATCTTCCGGAGCACCAATGCCCATGATGTAGCGCGGAGAATCCTGCGGCAGCAGTGATGCACAATGCTCCATAACTCCGTACATCTGTTCCTTTTCTTCGCCGACAGACAAGCCGCCGACTGCATAGCCGTCAAACCCTATCGAGCATATATCAACAACACTGCGCGCTCGAAGGTCAAAGTGCATGCCACCCTGTATAATGCCGAAAAGTTGCTGTCCTGCACGGCCATGAGCCTTCTTGCAGCGCTCGGCCCAGCGGGCCGTCAGTTCAAGGGAACGACTGACGTAGTCATATTCTGCGGTTGCAGACGGACATTCATCAAAACACATGATAATGTCTGCGCCCAATGCCTCCTGGACATGCACTGCCAATTCAGGAGTCAGCATATGATAGGAACCGTCAAGATGCGACTGGAATCTGACCCCTTCCTCGCTGATTTTTCGCAGCTGACCCAAACTGAATACCTGGAAGCCTCCGCTGTCGGTCAGGATCGGGCCGTCCCAGTTCATGAAGCGGTGCAGGCCGCCCATCTGCTCTACAAGCCTGTGGCCCGGCCTCAGATAGAGGTGGTAGGTGTTGGCAAGTATGATCTGGGCTTCGACTGCTCGCAGATCCTCAGGAGTCATCGCCTTGACGGTGGCATTGGTGCCAACCGGCATGAAAATCGGAGTTTCAATAACTCCGTGGTTTGTTTTCAAAGAACCAAGTCGCGCGCCGCACGAAGTATCACGGTGGATTACGGAAAACGTACCAGACACTGGACCTCTCAATAAATGAACATCGCATCGCCGTAACTGTAAAACCTGAAGCCCCTTTTTACCGCTTCTTTATAGGCCTCCAGAACTAATTCTCTTCCGGCAAAGGCAGACACCAGCATAAGTAATGTCGATTCCGGAAGGTGAAAATTGGTAATCAGAGCATCTACAACCTTGAAGCGGTACCCGGGATGGATGAAAATATCAGCATCACCCTCGCCGGAAAGGACATCTCCCGAGTTTCCGGCAGAGTATTCCATTGCCCTGGCACTCGTCGTACCAACTGAAACTACCCTTCCACCAGCGGCTTTTGTGCAGTTGATCAGAGCGGCTGTTTCAGGGGAAATGATATACCGTTCACTATGAATGTGATGCTCTTCAACCCTTTCGACTCGTACCGGTTGGAAAGTCCCAAGTCCGGTATGCAGGGTCAGAAAAGCTGTTTCAACACCCTTTGCAGCGAGCAGTGCCAGAAGTTCCGGTGTAAAATGAAGGCCTGCTGTTGGTGCGGCCACTGCACCCGGATTTCTTGCCACTACAGTCTGGTAGCGTTCGCGATCCTCAGAACAATCCTTCCGTTGCAGATACGGCGGCAGAGGAATATGTCCTTCCCGATCAAGCCATGTATCAAAAGGCTCACAACCGGAAAACTCGACCAGCCATTTTTCAGCTCCGGAACGGGTAAGCACGGTGGCGGCCATACCGGATTCAAGCAGAATTTCTTGGCCGTCCCTGAATTTCTTGGAAGCCTTCAGCAAGCATTCCCATTGTTCCGGAGCGCCGGGAAAACGGCGCAACAGAAAAATTTCGACCCTTCCGCCGGAAGGCTTGACACCAAAAAGGCGCGCCGGGATGACCTTCGTGTCATTCATCACCAGCAGATCCCCTGAGCGGAGATAACCGGCAATATTTTTGAAACTGTCTTCTTCGATAGTTTCTGTATGACGGTCCAGGAGCATCAAACGCGAACCGTCCCGCTCCCGAAGCGGACGACGCGCGATCAACTCTGGCGGCAGGAAATACGTAAAATCTTTTACCAGCATAAATTCAGCTTTTATCTTATGTCAGAGTACTTTTTCAATTCCGTGCCGGGATAGTAATAGGAAAGGATCTCTCCGTAACCAAAACCATCGAGAGAGCGCTGCTTCGCGCCCCATTGGCATAACCCCACACCATGGCCATTGCCGGTACCGGAAAAGCTGGCTTCACCATTAGAGATTTTTACCGTGAAGCGGGTGCTCTTGATGACCCCATATCCAACGGCTTTGCGGAACTGATCCCCACTCAAAGAAAAGCCCCCCTTAGATGCCTCCAGAATGACCTGTTTCAAACGGCCTCGCGAGTTTTGAACTCCGGGCTTAATATCTGTCAAACCCGACAGCTTATATCCGGCCGCCCGCAACCTGCCCTCAATCTCGGCCAGAGACAGTTTTTGCTCCCATGCCGAAGCTGATGATGAGGTAAGGCAGTACTGGCAATCCACACCTTTAAGGTAGGGCAACGCAGAACCCCAGACATTCTCCGCCGCTTCAGTTTTCCCGCCACAGGAAGAGTGGTAAAAAGCCTGAATAACGGCGCCGCCGTACACCAGAACTTCGCCTTCAGTCTCTGAAACCGCGCGACGGGCGCGACTGTCTTCGATCATACATCCGTCATATACCTGATCAATGACCGATGATTCCATATGATAGAGTGCTTTTGAGCGTGCGGCCTTTCGGTTCAGAGCATAAGTCCTGGCAATAACCGCCTGCGCCTTGACCGCCTCAATCGGCCATGCTGAGGAAATTTCACAGTTGATCAGGCCGACCAGATAATCCTCAAGCGGTAACTGGTTTATGACCAGCACGCCCTTCTCGGAATATGACAATTCAGCAAGACCACGATAGGGTTTGTTATTAACAACCACTGCCGAAGGGGCGGAGAACAGAAGGTTTCGAAAGAGTTTGCCTTCAGCCATCAAGCCGTCTTTAACCGGTTTTACCGTCACAGGCAGAGAAAAAACAACCGCCTCACCGGTACCACTGGTTATCAGAAGGCCATCCCCGGAAACAGTCACCTCCGGAGCGGCCTTGAGAATTGCAATCCGGATTGTTTCATCCAGATCTGCAGCATCCGTGGTGCTCATGCCGGTCCATGGCATTACTGCAATGGCCAGCACAAGAAGAACGAGTATGTATCGAATGATAGGTATGCGCAAAACTTGAGGATAAGACCACATAACGAACCGTTGTGTCAATTATTTTGATTGTTTGCTCTTGACACTCTGCATTATAATGTGACAGCTTACGCTTGGAATTAATACCATACTCCAAAGTTAGAGCCTCCTGTGCCAGCCCTTTTATCCGTAAATAAACTTCACACCTCTTTCCCCTCACCCCAAGGCACCGTTGACGCCGTCAGGGGAGTCAGCCTCTCTCTTGACGCAGGATCAGTTCTGGCTCTTGTCGGCGAATCCGGCTCTGGCAAGTCCATTACGGCGCTATCCATCATGCGTCTTGTTCCACCACCAGGCTTTATAAGCTCCGGCGAAATCCTTTTCGAGGGGCAAGACCTGTTGACCATTTCGGACGAAGCGATACGGGCCGTCAGAGGGCGTCGCATCTCTATGGTCTTTCAGGAACCGATGACATCTCTTAATCCGGTACTGCAGATATCCGACCAGTTGACTGAACCTCTGATACTGCACAGTGGCCTTTCCCGGTCAGATGCGTTTGATCGGGGAATAGCACTTCTGACTGAGGTGGGTATTCCGTCAGCCGGAGACCGCATGCGCGACTATCCGCACCAGTTGAGCGGCGGCATGCGACAGCGGGTGATGATCGCCATGGCTCTGGCATGTAATCCCGCGCTTCTGATTGCAGACGAGCCGACCACGGCACTGGACGTAACCATTCAGGCCCAGATACTTGAACTTCTGGACAGACTCCGGGGGTCAACCGGACTTGCCATATTACTTATAACACATGATCTTGGAATCGTGTCCGAGCGCTCGGATCAGACCTTTGTCATGTATGCCGGCCAGATTGTGGAATCCGCACCCACAAAAATGCTTCTGGCAAATCCTGGGCATCCCTACACTCAAGCTTTACTGGCTTCTCTTCCACAATATTCTGTGCCGGGTAAACCTTTGAAAACCCTTACGGGCCAGATGACCGGGATAAAATCCGACTTTGCAGGATGCGCATTCGCCGGACGCTGTCCGGCAGCTACCGGAGACTGTTTTTCGAAAACCCAGCATCTTGTGGAAATCTCTCCATCCCACAGCGTGCGCTGCTGGAAATGCATATGAATGAAATGACGATACTTGCCGGAACCGATCTGGTAAAAAAATTCAAAGTTTCGTCCCGAAACTCATCAAACACTACCCTCACGGCACTCGATGGTGTGACCCTGCAGATTGGTATCGGAGAAACACTTGGAATTGCAGGGGAGTCGGGATGCGGAAAATCAACACTGGCCAAAGTTATGGCCGGGCTTTTGCCGCCAGATGGTGGAACCGTCAGTTATCGTAATATGCCCCTGTCCGATCTTTCCGGCGATAACCGCGCGAACTTCCGTCGAAGTACGCAAATGATTTTCCAGGATCCGTTCTCTTCCTTAAATCCGCGCATGCGAATTGGTGACAGTATCTCGGAGCCTCTGAAAATTGCAGGAATGACGGCAACCCGTCAGCGGGAAGAGGTTGCTCGTATAATGAATACAGTCGGTCTGGACGCAGAGCTGCTGAACCGCTTCCCTGATGAATTCTCCGGAGGGCAGCGTCAACGCATCGGGATAGCCCGTGCGCTGGCTGCATCTCCTGAAATTCTGATTGCCGATGAACCGGTATCGTCGCTCGATATATCCATTCAGGCCCAGATCATCAACCTTTTGATGCAGATGAAGATTGATTTTAATCTCTCCATGATGATCATATCTCATAATCTCATGGTTCTTCGTCATGTCTGCGACCGCATCATCATCATGTATCTGGGTTCTGTTGTTGAATGCGCCCCTGCATCCGCCCTTTTCAAGCGCTGTCGCCATCCTTACACTGAAGCACTGATTGCAGCTATTCCCGGCATTATAGATTCGCCACATGACAACATTGCATTATTGAACGACGATCTGCCTTCACCCACTAACATACCAGCTGGGTGCCGCTTTAACCCTCGCTGTCGACACGCTGTAGACGTCTGCCGGCTGGTTTCTCCGCTATTGACTGAATATGCCGACGGGCATACCGCCGCCTGTCATCTGAGCAAGCAATTATTCGGCTGAAATATCCCGGTTTTCCCCACAGTTCTTATTAGTAAATAGTGCTTTACGGTTCATTTCGGTTGACTAGGATAAAATTCATATATATGATACTAAAAAATTAACAGTCGGGGTGATTCTCTATGGAGTTCAATAAAGACAGGCAGTTCAAGGCAGAGTCAGAGGTGCTAAAAGTACTGGGGCATCCGATACGTCTCAAGATCGTTGCAGGACTCTGTTCGAGGGAGTGTAATGTAAAGTATATCTGGGAATGTCTTGGTCTTCCTCAGGCCACGGTGTCGCAACACCTTGCCCTGCTAAAGCATAAGGGTATTATTGAAGGGAGACGGGAAGGTGTTGAGGTGCATTACAGCGTTATCAATCCTTTGGCCCAGAGAATCATTGCCTCACTTTAGAGTCTCAAATGCCGGAGCATGGGCATATACATTCAAAACCTTGTAGGTAGCAGGAATCCTGCCGTCTTGACCATAATACTCCCGGTATAACCTGGATGTTTCGTTGATGATGCCGCGCCACCCGAGGCCAATACCGGAACCGCCGGCAATCGCTCCGGCTCCTATGTTTTTAATGGAACGTAAAAGGGAGGTGACATCATCATGCCACTCCTTTTCTGTTTCACAGTTCAAGATGACCTGCTCAAAATCCATTGCATCCAGAATTAACTTTATATCATCAACTGACCAGAAACGGTGGAGGCGAGCAGTTCGCTCACTGCTTTCACAGCCATCCTTACAGGCCGCATCTCGAAAACAGTTCTGCAGCTCGCCAAGAGTCCCGTCGCAAAAAAATGCAATGCAGAGTGTACCGCCCGGTTTTAAAACCCTCCTGAACTCATGAATGGCATTAGATATGCTTCCCACCCATTGAAGGACGGACGTTGATACAACCAGATCAAAAGTACCGCCTTTAAAAGGAATATTTTCTGCGTCACCATTAACTACGGTACAATCACCCTCAAGTTTTGCAGCCGTGCGCAAACACATATTGTACGCAAGATCAATACCGCAGAGAGAAGCCTCTGGATAAACACACCTCAAATTACGAAGCAAAGTCCCCGTACCGGTTCCTATATCCAGTATATTAAAAGGTTTTTCGATGAGATGCGTCTCGACGTATTTGGCAAGATTATTAACTACCCTTTTCTGCACAGCAACGTGCTGATCATATTCAGCAGCCCTTTGGTGAAAAGCTGCCGCAATCATTCTTGCATCAAACATTTCGGGCACACACACCTCCTGCGAATCTAACAATATCCGCATTGAATTCCAGATGCCGGGTCAGAAAAGGGGCATGTCCACACTGTGGGAAAACCTTATGTTGAGCTGAGTGGATATTGTCCACCAGATAGCTTGAAGCCTTGGGCAGGCAGATTTTATCCAGGGCGCCATTCACAACCAGAGTGGGGGTGTTGATGCCGGACAGCAGATAACGCATATCCGCCGTTGCAAGAGATTCCAGAGCGGCAAGTGTGGAAATCGTGTCCGGCGGCACTATTGAAGCAAGCAGCGTCCGGATATCATCGGCAGCCGGCCGGCTTTCAATTTCACCTTCCGCAAACATCCGGGCGTGGAAACCTTCCAGCGCGCGATCTGCATCGCGGCCAACCTTCATCCTCATTCCGGTCGCCTCATTCCGCGCCAGACCGTATGGAAAATCTGCTTTGGCACTGAAGCAGGGCGTCGCCGAGACCAGCACAAGAGCGGCCAATCTGTCAGATATTTCGCGGTACGCCTGTAGTGCGATCTGGGCACCCATAGACCACCCTACTAGAATAATGCGGTTAAGATCAAGGTAGCATAGAAGATCAGAGAGATCAGCGGCAAAGCCTTCAAAATCGAACTTTCCGGATACAGCTCTTGAATTTCCATGTCCTCTAAGATCAGGAGCAATCACTCTGAATGAACTTTCAAGGTCACTAAACTGGCATCGCCAGACTGACGAGGACATACACCAACCGTGAATGAAAAGAACCGCAACTCCTGCTCCTGCATCATCGAACCAGAGCCGTTCACCTCTCCTATTCACAAAAAACGGCATCAAACAACTCCCAGACGTGAGCCTACTTTTCCAATTATTTTTATGGCCCGATCCAGATCATCGATCCGGTGGGTAGCCATGATAGTGAAGCGAATACGGCAGGAGCCGGCAGGAACCGTCGGTGGCCGTATGCCCTGCGCAAAAATGCTCTCCTCAATAAGTGCCTCGGAAAAACGCATTGTAACGCCGGATTGGCCTGTTATTACAGGTATAATCTGCGTTGAACCTTCCGGAATTGGAAACCCGGTCTCCTTCAAACCTTTTCTAAAAAAAGCAGTGTTGGCATGCAGTTGTTCACGGAGCAGGTCTCCTTCGGGGGACTGTACTAGCTCCACCGCTGCAAGAGACGCCGCCAGAACAGCCGGAGGCAACGAGGTCGAAAAGATAAAGCTTCGGCTACGGTTCACCAGCAACTCGCGAAGCTCGGCAGATAAAGCTGCGTAGGCCCCGAAACTCCCCAACCCCTTGCCGAAGGTACCCATCTGGACATCAACCCCATCAT
>Ga0118677_10012553_pt1 | contig 12392 bp, 8 predicted proteins | sample AliMusrvi5mmetaG_FD_86154 | JGI IMG/M metagenome (GOLD analysis project Ga0118677, IMG submission 86154)
CCTGCATCGACGGGAACTGCGATGCCTGTATCTTCCATTTCGCCTGCGGGGCGGACTGCGTGGACTGCCAGGGCACCGCCACCCCGCTGTGCCTTGACGGCGCCTGCGTCCGATGCCGGGTCGCCTCGGATTGCGGGCAGGGCTACTGGTGCCGGGCGGACACCAACGCATGCGAACGATGCGGCGACACGGATCCGGCCCATTGCGGAGCGGGCTGCCTCGCCTGCCCGACCGACCTTCCCGTGTGCGCCGGCGGAGCCTGCACCTGCACCGTTACTTCGTGCGGTGCGCTGTACTGCATTGACGGCGCCTGCAGCGGCTGCGACCAGGACACGGCCTGCGGACCGACCTGCGCTGCCTGCCCGGTCGAAACGCCCCGGTGCGTTTCCGGCGCGTGCGCCGTGTGTCGCGACCCCGGCGACTGCGCGGCCGGAGACTGGTGCGACGGGGGCACATGCGTCCCCTGCGGGACCGGCGATCCCGCGCACTGCGGCGGCTCCTGCGCGGCCTGCGGCGGCGATTCGCCCGACTGTGTGGCGGGTGCCTGCGCCTGCAACGCCCTGTCCTGCGGAACGGGCCGGCGCTGCGTTGGCGGGGCCTGCCAGGCCTGCGACGTGGACGATGCCTGCGGGTCATCCTGCGGGGCGTGCGGGACCTCGACGCCCTTCTGCGTCAGCGGGGCGTGCCGCCAGTGCCGCACCGCGGGCGACTGTCCCGCCAACTGGGACTGCGGGACGGACGGGGCCTGCGTCGATCCGTGCGCCGGAACCCTGGGGTGCGCCAGCGACCTGTCGCCGAACGGTCTCAAGTGTTCGACCGCGAAGGTCCTGGGGCGTACCGTCGCCGCAGCGTCCCTGGTCGTGAACGGCGACACCACCGGCGCCCCAGACAGCGACGACCTGCCGACGTTCGAGGACTGCTGGGACGCCAACGCGGACAACGCCTACCGCGTCTACCTTCGGACGGGCGACACCCTGGCGGTCACGGCCACGCCGCTGGTATCGACCTACGACCTGTCGCTGAAGATCTACAAGGGCACCGCATGCGCCGGAAACGGGATGACGGATCTTGTGAAGTGCTGGCACGGCAACGGTGACGGAGTGGCCGAAAACGGACAGTACACCGCCACCGCCGACGGCTGGGCATCCATCGTCGTCGATGGCGAATCCGGGTTTTCCGACCAGTTGGACTGGGGTCCCTACCGCATGGTCGCCACGCTGACCTGCGTCGATGCCGCGTGCTGCTGCCGCTAGGACCACGACGACGACGTCAACGCGAGGCTGCGCGGGAGTCGGGTCCCGAAGGACGCGCACGGCGCAGGCTGCAGCTTTTGCGGACAGGCGCCGGTGCGAGGCGGCACCAGGGGCGCCGGCCGTGGAAGCGTCACTCGGGGGGCATGTCGGGCGCACGGATCACGATCAGCGGTACCAGGGCTTCCGGCATGCCGTCCCGATCCCGCAGGTAGGCCGCCGTGGCGAACGAGATGGAACTGTTCAACCTGCCCGGGGACACGCGCAACGAGAGGCCCTCCAGCACGCCGGCCAGCAACCCGACGTATGCCGACGGAGCGGCCGTCAGGCGCGCCGAACGCGCAGGCCCGTCGCCCACCGCCCCGGCCGCCGCGAGGTATGCGGCCCGGAAGTCCTGGCGGGGCGGGCCGCCCTCGGCGGGAATCGTGATGACGTCCACCGTCTTGTCGAACCCCGCCGCCCGGATGGCCAGCGTGAAGGGCGACAAGAACAGGTCCAGGGCAGGGGGATCCTTCACGAACAGCTTCCGCGCGCCCCACATGTCGATCAACGGGCGGGACGAGAACCGGTAGTTCAGAGGCAGGAAGAAGGGCGTCCGGGCGCCCGGCGGCAGCAGCGCCAGGGCCGGCGTGGCATCGGACTCCGCGAGCATCGCCTCGAGGACTTCCATCAGGTCCGAATACGTGGCCGTCCGGTCCACGGCCAGCGGGAACCACTTCGAGCCATGGAATTCCACGTCCGGCCGATGCTCCCGCGCATCGCTGATCGCGAAACGGAGGTTCTGCGGCCCGTGGTCCTGCCGAAGGTCGACCAGCATCACGGGCGCCGGCCGCTCGATCGTCCTGGCGCCCGGGGGCAGCACCGGCTGATCCAGGATCAGCAGGCGCCCCGCGGTCAGCACCAGGATCCAGGGAGGCGTGAACGACAGCCCGTAGCCGCGTCCCTGCGGCAGCATCGCACCGGCCAGTTCGCCGGACGCGAGCCCGGGCAGAGGAAGCGGCAGTGCCGTGTCCGCAAGCTCCGCCGCCTTCTGGCACGACGCCTTGACCTGCGGCAGCGCGCCGGCCCCCCGGGGGCACTTGGAGGCAACCTCGTCCAGTTTCACGCGCGCGGTCAGCATCAATTCGGCATCATCGACGTCAGGGCGAAGGCGACATCCCAGCAAGGTACGCGCGAAATCGGCGTATGTCTGGACCCGCATCGCCTGGACCTGGCCGACCATCCTGGCCAGGACGCTGAGTTGCGCCATGTAGGCGACGTCCGTGAACGGCCCCCCCGCCACTTCCAGGGGTTCCAGTGCCATCATCCGCTCGCACGAAGGCTGGCGAAGCAGATTGAGGATCGTCCGGGCATCGGCGACGCCCGCCCCGCGCGGACCCAGGCCTTCGATGGCCCGGGCCTCCTCCTCCAGCAGCGCCTGGGTCCGATCCGGCTCCAGGCCGGCCCCTTCCAGGAACGCCCGGTCGGGTTCCGGAAAGGTTGCCAGGGCGGCGATCAGGACCCGCAGGGCCAGCAGGCGCGCGTCGATCCCTTCTTCCGAATCCCGCCGCGTTCGATCTAGCGAGCGCAGGACCCCGACGGCCTTCGCACACGCGACCGGGTCATCGCACTTGCCCAGCGCGGACGTGACCTTGGAAAGCTCCTCGTCCTTTCGACATCCCGGCAGCGCCGCCATCACGGCGACAACGACGATTGCAACCCATCGCATCGAAAGGTTCATCGATCCTCCCCACCGGCGCGCCGGTCCCTTTTGCCCTCCGGACCGGGCGAATGATACCATGCCTGCCAGGCCGGGGCCGCACCCCGGCGAATCCCGACGCGCCTGAAGTCGTCGGCCGGAGATGCCCCGTGGATGCGCCCTCCGACGTCAAGATCATCGTGTCGGACCTCCATATGGGAACGGGGGAGCGCCCCGGCCTGGTGAATCCCTACGAAGATTTCCACTTCGACGACCGCCTCGCCGACCTGATCCTCCACCACGCCACCGGCGACCATGCCGGCATCCCGGTGGAACTGATCCTGAACGGCGACATCCTGGACCTCCTGAAGGTCCCGGTCCGCGGGCACTTCGCGACGCTCATCGACGAATCGATCGCGGCCGACAAGACGCGGCGATGCCTCCTCGGGCACGCCGCGGTCTTCGATGCCATCGCCGAGTTCCTGAAGGTGCCCGACCACCTCGTCACCTACATCCCCGGAAACCACGACCCGGAGGTGGCATTCCCGCTGGTGCAGAAACTGCTGCGGGCGCGCCTGGGGGTCCTGGACACCCCCGACCGGATGCGCTTTCCCGTGGACGAGGAGTTCCTGCGCCTGCCCCGCGGCGTCGTCGTGACGCACGGCCACCTGTTCGAGTCCATCAACCGCATCGAGGCCGGCCACGCCTTCGTGGAGCAGGCCGACGGGCGGCGCGTGTTGAACCTGCCCTTCGGCAGCCGCTTCTTCACCGAGGTCCTGGCCCCGGTCAAGGCCGAGCAGCCGCTCATCGACCTCGTGCACCCGCTGTCCTCGATGGTGCTCTGGGGCCTGGTCTTCGACCTCCGGTTCACCCTGCGCCTGCTGGGCAGCATGACCCGCTGGCTGGTCAAGACCCGGCTTCGGCCCCGGGCGAAGGAGGAGGGCGTCGTCCGGACCCTGCAGGTGCTGGTGGACGAAATCGCGCTGTTCACCGGCATGGATCGGCGCGCCACCGCCCACCTGCAAGAGGCGCCTGACATGACGGCCCTGATCGTGGGCCACAGCCACACGCCCATGATCCGGCGCCTGCCCCGGAACAAGGTCTACGTGAACACGGGGACCTGGACCCGGACGGTCAGCCTGGACATCCGCGACCTGGGTACCCGGATCGATCCGACATACGCCCGCGTGGAGTACCGCCCCGTAGGGCCGCCCGCCGTGTCATTGCTCCGGTGGAACGGCCGCCCGCGCGAAACCGAAGAGGTGGTGGCCTGACCCCCGACACCAGGAGTGCACCCGTGACGACGCGACCCGTGGAACGAATCCTCCTGCCCTCCCGCTCCCTGGCTCCCTGGGCCCTTCTGGCCTGCGCGCTGACGCTTCCGGCGGTGCTGGCCGCCTGCGATTCCGCCGGCGCAGGCCCCGCCGACGCGAACTCCGCGGACTCCCTGGACGACACCCCGGCCGAGGACGTCCGGGGCGGCGGAGGGACGTATCCCGAAAGCGCCACGGAGGCCCAGATCGTCGCGCTGGAGGCGGTGAACCGCTACCGCATCGCGTCGGGCCTCGCCCCCGTCAACGAGGTGGCCGCGCTGAACCAGTCCGCCCAGGCCCATGCCGACTGCCTGGTGTCCAACTGCATCAACTACGGCACCTCGGGGCTCAGCCCGCACAACGAGGATCCGACCTGGCCGGGCTACACCGGCACCCAGTTCAACGACCGGATGGTCGCCGCCGGCTACTCGGCTGCCGCCATGAGCGAGGTCATCGCGTTCCTGGACGAGCCGAACCGGGCGGTCGCCGGCTGGATCCGGACCCTGTACCACCGCCTGCCCCTGCTGGACCCGCTGACGATGGAAATCGGTTATGGAGGTGCCAATATCGGGGACGGCCCACCGTGCAATTACCACACGTACTGGAACGCCGACGTCATCGACATCGGCATGACCCTGTTCGCCGGCGACGTGGTGGTCCTGTATCCGCCGGACGGTTCGATGTACATCCCGACGTCCTTCGACGGGCTGGAATCCCCCGAGCCCATCCGGCCCCTCCCCAACGGCTGGCCGTCCGGCACGATCGTCACGGTGCAATACGGGAAGGCCTCGATCAACCCCATCAAGGTCAAGGGACACCGGCTGCTCGAATTCGGCACGACCGACGTTCCCCACCTGATCGTCGCGGCGACCGCGGACGATGCGGCCGGGGTCCTCGCCGACCCGATCCTGTCCCGGGAAAACGACCACCGCACGCTGGCCCTCTATGCATACTCCCGGCTGAAGGCCGGCACCGACTATACCGTCGTCATCGACCTCGAGCGCGACGGCACCCCCAGCCACCTCGAATGGTCCTTCAAGACGGACTTCACGCAGGACTGACCGGGGGCGACAGGATCGCCGGGTTGCCGGAGCCGGAAGCCGGAGGACGCCGCCGACCCGCCCTACGGCGCGAAGCAGTCGAACGCCTGCTGCTCGGGGTTCCAGTTGCAGCCCACCGGCGGGTTGGCCGCGTAGCAGTCGTACTGCAGCAGGATGCCCTGGAAGCAGAACTCCAGGGTGAAGTCGCCAATGCAGCGACCCGCGGACGTGACGCCGTTGCACGCGTCGCCGCACTGGCCGCCCGTCGAGCAGACCTGGGGGCCCACGCACGTGCCGCACGTCCCGGTGCACCCGTCTGGGCCGCAACCCTTGTTCGTGCACTGCGGCTGGCAGACCTCGGGCTTGCGGCAGATGTAGTCCTTGCCGACCGCGTCGTACCCGCATACCAAGCCCGACGCCGTGTCGCACGTTTCCTTGGTCAGCACCGAGTTGAGGCACCACTGGCGCTCGTTGCCGACGCACCGGCCCACCGCGGTGACGTCGTGGCACGCGGTGTCCACGGTGCACTGGCCGTCCAGCGTGCACAGGTTGCCTTCCGGGCAGGTGCCGCAATCGGCGCCGCAGGAATCGGGGCCGCACACCTTGCCGTCGCACTTCGGCACGCAGTTCTTCAGCACGCACGCGTCGCCCGCGGGACCGCAGTCCTCGTTGTCCGCACACCCGGGCGCGCAGTAGCCCTGGCACCCGTCCGGCCCGCAGATCTTTCCGTCGCAGGCGGGCCGGCAGAACACCGCGCACTGGCCTTCCACCGTGCACAGGTATCCCTGCTGGCAGTATCCGCACACGTCCGAGCAGCCGTCCGAGCCGCACTGGCGGTTGGTGCAGTCCGGCACGCAGGGGCCGGGGTCCACCACGTCGGGGCCGAGGTCGCCCGGAAGCGCGTCCGGCGCCGCGTCGTCGTCAGGCGCCACGGCACCGTCGTCGGCGGGGGTTTCGTCACGGGGACCCGGGTCGTCCGGGCCGTTGTCGGCGCCGTAGTCGAAATGCACGACAGGGACATCACCCAGGTCGGGCAGGTCCGCGGGCACGTCCAGCGGCGCAGGATTCCCTTTCCCGCCGCAGGCCGCAAGGGCCGCGGCCACCAGGACCGCGCCGAACCAGCGAACGATCACGTCACCACCTCCATCCCCGAAACCGGAACGACCCGACCCGTGGAGCCGGCAGAACCGCGTCCGGACCGGGCGGGGGTCTCCTCACCCGGCTCGCGACCCCTGCCCGTCTTGCGCGGTTGAAGGCGCACCCGTAGAATTCTAGCGGCCGTGAAGCGCTCTCGCAAGAACGGCTCGCCTCCGGAGGTACCCGATGAAGCCGATCCTCGCCGGGATTTGCACGTCCTTGCTGGTGCTGGTCGCTTGCGGAGGCGGCAGCCGGTCATCCTCCGACAACGGCCTGTCGGACGTCGATCTCGACGTTGCGCCGCCGGCGCCCTCGATCGATACCGTCGTTTCGACGTCCGCCGTGAAGGCCGGCCAGACAGTGGACATCTCGTGCGTCGGGCACGGGTTCAATCCGACCCAGGCCGAGCTGGTGGTCCGCGAGGCCAGCGCCACGCCCGCGCCCGCCTCCGGCGACGCCACGCCGGGCGAAGACGCGGCCACCGGGACCGACAGCCCGTACATCACCCCGGACGAAGTGCCGGACCTGACCCTGCCGTCCGGGGTGACCCGCGAAGGCATGACCCTGCGCTTCACCCGGACCGACGTCTTCACCGTGGCGTGCTTCGCGCCCGACACCCTCATGCTGGACAAGTCGCCGGCGCGCGTGGTCGTCCGGCCCGCCGCGGCCGCGTCTGTGGAAACCGCCGTGGACCCGACCGACATCAAGGCCGGCGACACCGTGACCGTCACCTGCACCGGCGTGGACATCTACGGCAACTCCCTGGAATCGTCCATGGTCCCCGGCGTGACGCCCCCGGCGGGCGCCAAGGTGCTGGGCATGTCGATCCAGTTCACGAAGACGGGCGAGTACGACGTCGCCTGCGCCGTGAAGGACACCGCGATCGCGGACCCGACGCCCGTGACGGTGACGGTCAACCCGAACCTCCCCAAGCGCATCCTCACCGTGGTGGTCCCGGATACCTTCGAGGCCGGCGCGTCGGCGTCCCTGACCTGCCGCGCGGTGGACTTCTACGACAACCCCGTGAACGACTTCCCGATCTCGATCAAGCCGCTGCCGGAAGCCCTGTCCCTGACGGGCAAGACCCTCACCGGCACGCTGGCCGGCCTGTACAGCGTCGAGTGCATCCCCCAGACCGACGACTGGAAGTACTTCACGCTGGTCCCCGCGTCGGTGACGATCACGCCCGGGCCCCCGGCGCGCCTGGACCTGACCGAGGTGCCCAAGAAGGCCTTCTACGGAAAGAACGAAACGCTGACGGTCACGGCGGAGGCGCGTGACGCCTACGGCAACCTGGTCACCGACGCCAAGGTCCAGGCCCCGATCGACATCGCGCCGCCGACGGGCATCGTGCCGTCCACCACCAGCCCCACGCGCGTGTTCCAATTGAAGGCGGAAGGCGTCTTTGAAATGACCTTCCGGCTGGTCGGCTACCCGGAAGTGTACGCGGTACTGGAAGTCCGGGTGTCGGGCAGCGGGCCCGTGCTGACCATCGAGTATCCCGAACGCGGCGCGACGGTATCGGGCGCCAAGCCCGCGATCACGGTCGTCGGCACGGTCAACGACGACGTGGCTGGCGTCACGTCGTTCAAGGTGAACGGCGAGGACGCGGGGCTGTTCAACATCAAGCCCGACGGCTCCTTCACCTACGTCGTGAGCCCCCTGACGCAGGGCGTGAACGTGCTGACCGTCGAGGTCACCAACGGCAACAACATGGTGTCGTCCACGTCCCGCGGGTTCCAGTACTCGCCGAAGTACTACCCGCCGACCGACGTCGACCCGGTCAAGGCCAGCGTGCCCAAGGGGGCGCTGGCGTTCCTGGGCCGCGACTTCGTGGACGATGGCGACCACAGCCTTCCCCCGGACGATCTGGCCACGATCCTGGAAATGGTGGTCGGCGGCCTGAACCTGGCCGCCATGCTGCCGAACCCGCTGGCCGAGGCGGGGCCCTACAAGGTCAACATCACGTCGATCACCTACGACAAGCCGAAGTTCCAGCTGGACCTGTACGAGGGCGGGCTGCACCTGGTGATGACGATCCCGAACCTGAAGGTCGCCGTGGCGGCCGTCGGGCGCTGCGAGTTCATCATCGACTGGTGCCCCGACGTTTCGGGCAGCGTGTCGTTCGACCAGGTGCTGGCCATCGCGGACGTGGACATCGGCATGGACGCCGCGGGCGTGCTGACCGCCACGATGAAGGACGTGCAGGTCCAGCTGGGCGGCATGGTGGTGCAGCTGGACGGCATCCTGGGCACCCTGCTGGACGGCATCATCAACCTGCTGCTGGACGCCTTCAAGCAGACCCTGACCGACACGCTGGTGAACCAGGTGTCGACGATGGTCAACGACCTGCTGTCGGGCCTGCTGTCCAAGCTGATGATCGACCAGTCGTTCCAGATCCCGGCCCTGCCCGGAGGCGCGGCGAAGGCGATCCGCATCCAGGTGAAACCGTCGAACCTGGCGGTGCACACCGAAGGCATCGACGTGGCGCTGGACGGCACCATCGGGGCGGTCAAGGACGTCAGCCACGATCCCCTGGGGTCCATCGGACGGTCGAACTGCCTGAAGTCGGCCGGCTCGGCCTACGTGCTGCCCACGGACCAGGAGGTCGTGATCGGGGCGTTCTACGACCTCCTGAACCAGGCACTGTTCGCGGTGTGGTACGGCGGCTCGCTGAACCTGAAGATCACCGCCAAGGACCTGGCCGGGATCGACCTGTCGCAATACCCCGTCGAAATCCACAGCATCGACCTGGACTTCTACGAAGCGCCGATCCTGACCGATTGCAACCCGACCAGCAAGCTCACGGCCCAGGTGGGCGATCTATACCTGTGGGCCGATCTGCTGCTGAACGACAATCCCCTTCAGTTGGGCGCCTTCGTCCAGGCCTCGGTCCAGGTGTCCCTGTACCTGACGACCGGCAAGACGGGCGGGACCGCCGTGGCGGTGAAGCTGGACGCGGTCCCGGCGCTGAACATCGAAATCGTCAGCATCAACGATGACTTCCCGATGACGAAAGACGATCTGATGACCTTCCTGCAAAGCGGGATCCTCGACACGGCCCTCCAGGGCCTCGCGGGCAAGGAACTGGTATCGTTCGAAATCCCGGCGCTGGACCTGTCCAGCCTCAGCGCGTCGCTGCCGCAGGGCCTGACGCTGAACATCCAGTTGACCGACCTGCTGCGCGACCGCGGCTACCTCGTGATCAAGGGGTTGCTGGTTCAGCCCGTCACGACGCCGTGACGTCGGGGTCGGCCGGGGCCCCTCGCCCCGGTCGTACGTTTGTCACCCGGCGCCGCTCCCCCCTAAACTTCTGCTCGGTACGGACCGATACGTTTCCCAGCATCCTTGCGCCAAGGGTCCAAGCGCGGCAACCGGATACCAGGTTGCCGCTCCCTGAAGGCGTCGGGCATGAAGGAGGATCCCATGAGAAATCGAGGCGTCTGGATGATCCTGGGGGCGGTCGTGGCCGTCGCCGGTTGCACCGGGTCGGGCGAAAAGGGCCTTTCCTACGAGGAAGACGCCTATCCCGACGGCTGGGGTTCCGACAACCTGCTGGTCGATGTGCCTGGGCCGTCCTGCATGAGCCAGAACGTCTGGGCGCAGCCGGAGTTCAACTGGCGGATGACCGCCGACCTGGAAATCCAGGTCACGGTGGTGCACCTGGACGGCACGCCGTTCCCGGACGTCGTCGTATCCATCTATGACGACGCGTCCGAACTGCAGGGGTTCCAGACCCTCCTGGCCGAGGGGATGACCGACGCGGACGGGATCTGGACCGGTACCGCGCTGCTTCCCACCGACCAGTCCGCGGTCAACATCGTCGTCAACATCATGGGCGCCAAGAACCGGGACCGCGTGCCCGTCACGGGCGGCCTGGTGTCCGCCGAATTCGGAAGGGGGGATTGACCATGAAGACGATTCGCATCCTCGTGGTGACGGCCCTGCTGGTCGTTTCGACGGCAGCCACGGCCCTCACCTTCGACAGCAACGGCAAGCTGACGTGGCGGTTCGTGAAGACGCCCTACTCGACCAGCCATGACAGTTCGGGCATCCCGAAAGTCATCGACAAGAAGGTGACCGTTCCCAGCGACTTCCTGACTCGGCTGGCGGCGGCGCTGCCCGAGCAACGCAACATCCTGACCACCAACCCGGACCTGATCTCGGGCGACTTCGGCGCCAACGTGCACCTGAAGAAGGACGCCGACGTCTACGTGACGTTCATCCACGAGGCCGCCGGTTACAAGAACTCGCTGGCGTACTTCACGTTCCCGGACGGCAGCATCCCGACGTCCCGAAACGCGATCAGCGAAACGGTCATCTTCCCGAACAGCTCCTATTACAACGACGGCGGGTCGTCGGCCGGACTGCACTCCGGCGACACCCAGAAGATCGGGCACTACACGACCGGCACCAACGTCGGCTTCGCGCTGGTCGCGAACGGCTTCGACAGCACGACCGGCGTCACGACGATCCCCACGGGCGGACCGCCCGGGGGCGGCGCGGTGTATTACACGATCATGGCGCTGAACCCCGAAGCCGACCCGACGCTGAGGGCCCACACCGTCCTCCTCAATGACGCACCTTCCGGCTTCGTGGTGCTGGGCATGGAGGACATGAACCGCAGCCCCGGCACCGGGTGCGATCACGACTTCAACGACACCATCTTCTCGGTGACGTCGGTCCCGGCCGACGCCATCGACGTGTCGACCCTCGCCCCGGTGCCGCCCGTCGCGGACGCGGACAAGGACGGTGTGCTGGACGCCTACGACGACTTCCCGAACGACCCAAACCGTGCTTTCGACATCTACACCCCGTCGAAGCTCGGCTTCGGAACTTTCGTCTTCGAGGATTCGTGGCCCGCCCACGGGGACTACGATTTCAACGACGTGGTGCTGCGCTATCAGTTCCAGCGGGCCGAAAGCAAGACCGGCCAGGTATGGGACATCGTCGCCGACTTCCAGTTGATGGCGTGGGGTTCCGCGAACCGTGACGGTTTCGCCATCCAGTTGCCGGGAATCTCCCCTTCCGTGGTCCAGACGGCGCTGCTGACGACCAACGGCGGCAACGCCGTGCCCCTCACGGCCGAGGCCGGCCAGAGCAAGCTGGTCTACAAGATCTTCGACGACCAGGGCGCCTTCATCAACCAGAAGCGCACCTGCCTGTACTTCAACACGGAAGCGGGCTGCTATGACGGCCCCGGGCCCACCTTCGAGTTGCGGATCACCTTCAAGGCGGCCCAGGATCCCGCCACGCTCGGCGCCCCGCCGTGGGATCCCTTCATCTATCGTACCGGCGAGCGCGGGCACGAAATCCACCTGCCCGACCACGCGCCGACGGACCTGGCCGACTCGAAACTGTTCGGGACGGGCGACGACAACTCCAGCAAGTCCGCCGGCCGCTGGTACAAGTCGGTCTGCAACCTGCCGTTCGCGCTGGACTTCCCCGTGGATTGGGCGTGGCCCCTCGAAGAAGTGGAGTTGTCCTCCGCGTACCCGAACTTCCTGACGTGGGTCAGCTCGTCCGGCGCCCAGTCGACCGATTGGTACAAGACCGGCCAGGTCACCGCGAACATCTGGTCCCACTAGTCCCCGGAATCCCCTCTCCCGACTCCCCTTCGAACCCGTCCCGTCCGTGGCAGGGAAGACTCCGACCTCGCAGACGTCCGCCTGCATTCACGACTCCAGGCAGAAAACTTGACGGTCCCCCGGGTGGCGGGACAATCGAGCCGGGTCCGGGCTGGAGGCCTTCATGCGGTCCATGTGGAAGAGTGTCGGCACCCTGGCGGCCGTGTGGGCGGCCCTGCGGGTGCTGTCCTGCGGTGGCGACAGCGCCGATCCGAACGGAACGCCGGACCCCGACGTCGGCGGTTCGTTCAGCCAGGCCATCGTCGCCACGACGGGCGGCACCGTGGCCACCCGGCAGGGATGGGGCTCCCTGGCCATCCCGGCCGGTGCGCTGGGCCAGGACACGA
>Ga0118677_10012554_pt1 | contig 12391 bp, 15 predicted proteins | sample AliMusrvi5mmetaG_FD_86154 | JGI IMG/M metagenome (GOLD analysis project Ga0118677, IMG submission 86154)
GTATGGTGCTATGAGATGGTTGAAATTCCAAAGCAACTTTTCTTGGATTCATCCAAGGGTGTCTTTGAAATGAAATTGGATAGCATTCAAATGCCAAAGCCCGGATATTGCCGAGTTTCCGACGATCTAGGGGTTGTCTACTCACTGTATTTTGACGGTGGGACAGAGCGGAAATTGCAGATCAAACACTTGATGAAACGCGCTTGCCGGGTTTTGGCAACGTGGACATTTTCGGTGCCGGAGGTAGTGTAAAAAGAGCAGTTTGGATCGACTTGGAATTGCGTCTTATGGCAATTTCAACGTAGTCCGGTTTCATCTCGATTCCTACGGTTAGCCGGCCTAGTTCCTGGCAAACCTCTCCGACTGTTCCTGACCCAAAGAATGGGTCTAGGACAAGGTCACCCGGTTTTGATCCTGCAAGGATGCACGGGCGGACAAGAGCACGGGGGAAAACTGCAAAGTGCGCGTCGGGGAACGGCTCTGTGTTGATGTCCCAAACGCTCCGCTTGTTCTTGTAACCCGCTCCGTTCATCACGGGTTCTTGAATGGCCTTTTGATCAAACTCATAACGTTCGGATTTGGTCATTAGAAAAATGTATTCGTGGCCAACCGTGAGACGATCTTTCACCGATTCTGGTTGGCAGTTCGGTTTGTTCCAAATGATGTCATTGCGAAGATACCACCCATCGTTCTGGCATGCCAAGGCGAGCATCCAAGCCACCCCGATCAAGTCTTTTTTTTTCAAGCCCTCTGGTGTGTCAGGGCGGTAGCTCATCGCGCGTCCCTTGTTCTTGGCATCGGATTGCCGCCACGTTCTTCCCCCGCTCGTGAACGTGTTTCCGATGTTCAGCCAGAATGTGCCGGATGGTTTCAAAACCCGGCGAACCTCCCGAAAAACTGACACCAGCTCTGCTATGTAATCGGGCAAGCACGGCTCTGCCCCGATCTGTCCAACAATGCCGTAATCTCTTACACCCCAATAAGGGGGGCTTGTTACGCAACACTGAAAGGTGTTGTCAGGGATAGTTTTGATTACCTCCCTCACGTCTCCAAGGATCGTGATAACGGGCTTCTTTTCGGTAGGTTCCGCAAACGGCATGGATACTCATAGGCTGCAATTTGTGGTTTTGAAAGAGTAAATTTGCAACACTTTCGGAGCATAGCGGAGCCGTGCCCGAGTCCAACGACACCCGGCGCGTCATGGTGGAGTTGTTGCCATCACCTACGTACAGGTGCCAAGAGGTCACGCTAATTTGTGCGTGGTGATGGAGTTGAATTCGCACAAGGTACTGGCCTAGGTGCTTTTCATGTGGGCGGCCCAAACCATCCTAGACTCAGAGGCAAGCGAGCCCCCCAAAAGGGCACGCTTTAAGCCTCGTCTATGCCGCCGTAGCGGTTGGAGTTTTGTCGGGTCGCGGCAGCGTGAAAGAGGGAAGAAGTCCGGTTCCCGCAGGGAGGGCGAAACGTGGCCTTGTGGGGCGGGGCACTACAGGTCGTGAAAATTTCTGAAAATTCTTCTTGATAACCGTTGATAACTATGAATCATTGCTGAGAACCAAATCTATTGTGACAATTCCAAATGATGAAACCATGAGTGCCATCGGTGCCGATCTCCTCAGCCACGCGCAGGAAAACGGCGAGCCGAACCGGCTTCCCCTGATAACCCAGTTGTTCCCTTTCCTGTTTCCCGCCTCGAGGCGACTGACGACGCGGGAAATGAGCGCATGGCTTGAAAAGGAGAAAGGCGTAAAACTGAGCGGCCCGATGATTTCCAAGGGGTTGCAACGCCCGGAGCTGCATTTGCGCCGGATCGCGGAGCATGTCCAGCCCTTGGCCGCCTACATCGCCGCCGCTCACGGTCTGGACGCGGAGAGGCTTCTTTTCGACGGCGACACGGAAGCCGAAGAGAGCTATTTCCAGACCTTTGGGAGGCAAGTCGCCGATGACTCGGAACGTTTTTCTGCTGGTGTGCATGAAGCGTATGACATCCTTGCCGAATCGTGGGAACCGATCCCCGAAGAGGTCAAATTCATGTGCCGCCGGTATTTCAATTTCGCCGAAAGCGCTACCGGGGAGGAATCCGACGACGAAACAAGCCAATCCTCACCGCAGGAATCCGAACCATGAAAAACGAAAGCAACAGTGGAAGGGGAGTATCGTTGATGACTCCGGGGTGTGACAGGTTGGTTTCCAAGCGGGAAGCGTCTGAGCAATTGGGCGTTTCCGTGCGTACGTTGGAACGCGAGATCAACGCGGGACGGCTAACAAAACAAAAGGTCCGGGGTTGTGTCCGGCTGCGGTTGTCGCAGGTGATGCAATTCGCCGGGTTCAATCTCAAACCACAGGCATCATGATTCACTCAGTCGAAAAGCGCAAAAAGCGGGTCAACGGGGTTCTCACGGTGGCGCGGCTGTACTCGCTGCGCTACCGGATCGGCGACATGCCGTGTGACAAGTGGGTTTCGCTCGGGGTCACTGACAAAGGGGTGGCGCGGGTCAAGGCTGATCTGTTCATCAAAGACTTGGAGCGCGAGCACGCCGGACTTGCCATGCCCAAAAAACAGGTCGAGGCGGGCAACCTGCCGGTGACAGCCTTGTTTGCCGAGTTTATTTCCGAAATGACGGCGCGGCGGCGCGATGCGAAATACATCGAAGTCACCGACGCGCGGGTTTCAAAAGTGATCAAGGAAGCCAAATGGCGCAACCTGCGCGACGTGACCGCAGATTCTTTCCTGTCATGGCGGCGGGCCAACGGTCACTTGGGGGCCAAAACCCGCAACGATTACCTGGCATCGGTCAAGGGATTTTTGGAGTGGCTGGTTGGCTTGGACCGGCTGCAATCCAACCCGCTGCGCAAGGTCGGCAAGGTGCAGGAAAAGGGCGACGAGAAACGCCAGCGCCGGGCCTTCACGCTTGACGAAATCAAACGCCTGTGTGCGGGAAGCGAGTGGCGCGGGCTGATTTACCTCACGGCGGCTTTCGGAGTCGCTCGCTGTCGCTCCGACCTACCTTCCAGAAACGACAAAACCCGCTGATAATAAGCGTGTTAGGCGTGGTGTGTCGCGTCCTGACACGTTAGTTCCAATGGTTGCGGGAGTAGGATTTGAACCTACGACCTTGAAGTCTTCTAACCTTGATAGTCCTATATTCTACGGGCTTTTCCATCCCGCTTCACGTGTTTTCTCTTGTTAAGTGCCTTCACTAGTGCCTTCATTATGGGCATGGCCACAATCTACAAAAGACCGAACTCCCCGTATTGGATCGCGCAGTATTTCGACGCCGACGGCAAGCGCGTCAACAAGTCCACAAAGGTCGAGCACAACGGCAAGGATTCCCCCTCACCGACGGCCAAGCGGGCTGCCAGCGGGTTTGAGGCGGAAGCCCGAAAGAAGCAGAGTCAGCAGGGAGTGCTTCAAAAATCATTCTCCGCAGTGATCGAGTCCGCGAGCAGGGCCGCCGGTGAAAAGAAACTGAATCTTGAGATGGCAAAGGCGTACATCGAGAAGCTGCACCGCACCGCCAATCCTGATTTTGTGCCGGTGAGCATGGGGGGCATGTTCGATGATTGGATTGACCGCCAATCCCAAGCATCAAAAAATCTCGCCCCAAGCACACTGGCGCTTTTGGCCGATGCTAGGAGGCACCTTCTTCTTGCCCTGGGTGAAAAGGCATGGGCCGCACCAGCGCACCTAGTGAAGTTGCGCGACATTGAAACGGCATTGGACACGTTGAAAAATACGGGCTTAAGGGGGGCGAGCGTCAATTTGTCATTGGCCACCTGGCGCAGGGTATTCCGCGATGCAGTGAAGCATGACGTGTTGACCAAGAGCCCCGCCGCCGACGTGAAGGGTTTGCCCACGACCGACAGCAGAAAGCGGGCACCATTCACGCCGCAGCAGGTGAGGGCGATATTTGAAGTGTGCGACAACGAGTGGCACGGGCTGGTGCTGGTGGCGGCTCACACGGGCATTCGCATGAAGGATTGCTCCAGGCTCCTCAAGAGCAACATTGTGGACGGAAACATTTTCATCATGCCGACCAAGGGCAAGCGATTCGCCAAAACCATCAGTGTGCCTGTGACCGCAACGCTGGCGCTATGGATCGACACACAGCCCGGCGACGTGCTTTTTCCAACGCTGTGCGACGTCCGCAAATCGACGTTGTCAGAGGGTTTCAAGACGCTCATGCGCAAGGCCGGTGTGCCTGACAAGGTCACCCTGCCGACCGGAGAGGTTCGCACTCACTCCTTCCACAGCTTGAGGCACTCGGCAAATTCATGGTTGGCGAATGCGGGTGTTGATGTGGGGACGCGGCAGCAGATACTTGGTCACGCAAGTGCCGCCCAGAACCTCGAATACACGACCCTTGACCCCGAGGCCCGCCGCAAGGCAATGACGCTACTCCCCGACCTCCTCGCCATCTAACACCCCGCCACCGATATGCACAACGACCCGCCAACCCTATCACCAGCCGCACAGTCTGAACTCACCCGGCTTGAACGCGCCACCATCGAAGGGGACTGGATTGAAAATTATATGACCATGCTCAAGAGGCTTGTTGAAAGGGATACCGATGATGTTACAGATTGGGAAGTCAAGGGGCAGGGTATCGAGGTATTGGAGCAGTCCCGTGAACAACATCGCGTTGCTGTGGAGTTGCGAGCCTACGCCAAAACCCAGATACCCAGGGACATATCCGCCGCGCTGGCCAAGTTGCCGGAATCGGCTTCACTGAGTGATTTCCTTGATCGGCTCATGCAGGGGCGCATGGGAAAAGAACCGGTCATGAAGAGATTTGTTGAGTTTCTCACCCATGAGGCCGTGTCATGCGTTGATGAGCAGATGGCGCTTCACCCGCACCCCCTCACGCGGGACGAATATGTTGCGTCAATGGTTCGTGCCAGGCTGAAAGATTTGGAGCACGCCGACCTTCCTCAAGAGTTGCAGTACTACACTCAAGAGGCCTACCGCGCCTGGTGGAAAACCCAGTCCGACGGCGGGATTGCGGAGTGCAGCCGGACGCGGAAAGAAATCATGCAGGCCCGCCATGCCGACTTGCTAGCGCTGTTGCCATCGCGCCCCGACGAAGCCGGAATGACCAAGAAAAAATGGGAGTCGCTGGCGGTAAGCCGTGCATTGGTTGACTCTGACCGGACATTTCGGCGGGACGTGGAAAAACTGATTGGCAAGAAGATGGTGCAGAGGCAAGCGGACGGGAATTTCAGGCAAGCGGCGAAAATAAAGAGATAGCACGCGATATTTCGCTTGGCGTTTTTATCACCCTTGGCCACTTGTCGCCGCCGTCTGCTACGGGTGGCCAAGGCCGTTTTGCGTGTGGCCAAGCGCCAAAACTAGCGTCAAGACGTGTGGCCAAGCCCAAACAGTGGCCAAATCTTCTACTGATTGGATGGGCTCGCTATGACAGCGACCCCCCAATACCAACGATGGCTTTCGCTCGCGCAAGCCGCCCGCTACGCAGGATACACGACCCGCACGCTTCGCTCTTGGGAGCAGGCGGGAATGGTCAAGTTTCACCGCATCGTCGCACCCGGAGCCGCACGCGGCACGGTGAGGGTTGACCGGTTGGATCTTGACCGCCTCATTGAAGAAGCATGCGCCCCGGCCAGCGTGTTGGCGATGAACGCAAACCGGGAGGGCGCATAACCATGAGCGCCACCCCACCACCCAAAGAAAAAGCCGCCCCCGGCACGAACCGGGCAGCGGCGAATGGGAATCAGGAGCACCGCCAGACTACCACCGACGCCAGCCGAGGCAAGCGCAGTTTCGACCCCGAAGTGCTGGAAGGACTGCGTTCCAGCTTGGCCGAGTATCTGACCGCTTGCGGTGTTGAACTGAAAAAGCAAGGTGCGCGTCTTGTTGGAAAATGCCCAGTGCATGCTGACAGCGACCCGTCACTTGCGCTGTTCGGTCACGCGCATCAAACCTGCGGATGCCATCCTTGCGGACACACCGGCGATGTTTTCGCCACATCGCAATGGATGGGCCGCAGCACTTCCTTCACGGAAGCCGTGAAAGAGGTTGCCGCCGTGCTTGGCGTTCACCTGCAAGACCGGACCGCAGGCCCCGCCACAGCGCCAGTCACGCCACCGCAGCGAGCAGCCAAGCAACCCGAGGTGCCGTTCGCGTTGTCAGATAGCGACCGTGATAAAATCGAATCGGCAAGGTTTGATTGGTCCGATGCCTTCCACGGCGGCGACCCGATAGTTGACCAGATACGCGAAAGTCTTGGCCTCACCCGCGAAACTTTGCGATACGCCGGGCACGGTAGCTCAGGGTTGGGCCTAGCAAAGGGGTTTTATGGGAAGCCGTGTTGGCTTTGCTATATCTATCCAACCGGCCTTAAATATCGAAATCCCGCCAAGGTGAAAGAACGCCGCTTTGAGTGGCTTTGCGGCAAGGCACTTGCGCCTTGGCGATGGGAATGGGCGCTTCTGCCGGATGTCCGCATGATCTATCTCACCGAAGGGGAAACCGATTGCCTTGCGCTCATTGAAGCTGGTTTTGAATCCGACGGCACCGGCGCTTGTTGCGCGAGTCCTGGCAAAGATTTTCCGCCAGAGTGGGCGAAGTTGTTCACCGGGAAAAAAGTTGTGATTTGTTTCGACCAAGACGCCGCAGGCCAAGCCGCCAGTGCCAAGGTTGCTGAATTGTTGGCACCGTTCGCCGCTCAAGTTTCTATCTGGAAAGGTCAACAACCATGACCCCGGCACCGAAAGATTGCAGAGGGGTTTTGATAGCTCATGGTGCCGACGCGCTGCGGGAAATGGTGTTGAACGCCGTGCCGTTCGTGCCAGCGGCGAAGAACCCGACCAAAGCGCCGACGAAGAAACCGGACCCGGCGAACTTCGTTTATGCAGCGCCAGGCACGCCGCCAGCCGATGCAGCGCCGGAACTCAGCAGCGGGGAGGCACCTGTCACAGCGCCAGCCTCGAATGAAGAGAACATCCGAACCGTCTTGGCTGAACGTGCGTTCAACTTCGCCCTCGCTCCGATACCGCCCTATCCGATCTTGAAATTACGCGACCGGGTTATCAGCACGCCCGGCAACCTGACCGGCGTTCAAGCAGGGGTAAAGGCGGGCAAGACCGCTATGATAGGCGCGATACTGGCCGCAGTCTTGAACGGCAATCGACAAGGCCCGGACACACTGGGTTTCAGCGCAGAGAACATAGATGCAAAAGCCGTGCTTCACTTCGACACCGAGCAGAGTCGTTATGACCATGACGCGTTAATCCGCCGTGCCATGAAGCGGGCGCAGGTCAACGAGCCACCAGCGTGGCTTTTGAGCTACTGCTTGACCGACCTGCCAATCGGTGAGCGCAGGGACGCCGTGGAAGTCGCCATCCGTGACGCGGCAGCCGATCACGGTGGGATATTCCTGATTGTCATCGACGGCGTTGCTGACTTGTGTGTGGACCCCAACGACCCGGCGGAATCGTTCGGGCTGGTAGGCAGACTGCACACACTGGCCATCGAGCATGACTGTGCAATCGTCGTTGTCCTGCACGAAAACCCTGGCAGCATGGATGGGAAGATGCGCGGCCACCTTGGTAGCCAGCTCGAACGGAAAGCCGAAACCCCGCTACGTCTCTCCAAGGACGCCGCGACCGGCATAAGCACCGTGTGGAGCGACAGAGCCAGGCATTGCCATCTTCCACGCGAGCAGGGTATGTGCTTCCAATGGAGCGATACCGCCGGGATGCACGTTTCCTGCGGCACGGCCCGCGAGATCAAGGCCAGCGCCAGGCAGGAGAAATTCCGCGATGAGGCCGAGGGTGCTTTCGGTGATGCCGACAAGTTGAGCTATTCCGACTTGGTTGCACGGATCACTGAAACCGTCGGCGTCGTACCAAAGACTGCCGAGAAGCGCGTCAAAACCTACGTTGCCGACGGGCTTGTTTTGAAATCAACCGAAGGCATTTACAGCCTGAAATCATGACCTTACCCGCCAACCCGCCGACTACCCGCATTTTACCCGTCGGCGGGTAGGGGGCTAAGGCTACCCGCCAACCCGCCGACCCTATATATAGGGGCGGGTAGGGTGGCGGGTAAGCCCCATCAGAAATAATTCAATCTACCCGCCGTCCAATATCCGCCAGCCCAGCACTTCAACACCGCCAGCCCTACACCCGAAACAACCAGACCAACACACGACCATGACCAACGAACAACTCGACACCATCCTTGAGAAAATCCACAGCGCCTACACGCATCGCCTGATGCATCGAGGCCAACCACTCAGCCCCGCCGAACTTGAGGCGCTCGAAGACGCCGAGGAAAAGCTGAACGACCTCCGCACGCAACTTGCGCTGGCCCCGCCGCAGGCCCAGTGCCCCAAATGTCGCAAAGCACTTGGCCTGCCGAGCGAGGAAACGATTGCGGCCATGACAGAAACCCAGGTTCTCGCCCTGCTGTTCGGAAAATCCAAACCCAACCGCCGCCGCAAATGAAAACCGACCAAAACACCACGCTTGCCCAGGTAATCGCCACCGAGGCCCCCGCCCATCGAATCGTCAAAGCGTTGTCCGACGCTTTGAGCGCCGACCTCGTAGCCCGTGACGGCACCCGTTCGCCGGATCATCGGATTCGTTGTGACGCGGCCAAGGTGCTGCTGTCCTACACGCTGGGTACGCCGGTGGCCCGCTCAGAGGTTGTCAGCATCGACGCCACCGCCGACTGCGAGGCCGGACTGTCGGCGCGGCTGAAATCCCCGGCGCTGCGGGCCATGCTGCGGCGGGAACTCGACCTGGCGGAAGGGTTGGCAATCGACGTTTGACGGCCATTGGCGGTGAGCGAGATCAGCGCAAATTTGCGTCGGTCTTTCCGCCGGCAGATCTCCCCAGAAATGGGGGAATCTTTTTGACCTCCCCAAAATCGGGGGGCACAAAGATCAATCCAAATCTGGACCGATCTACTGGCGGGGTAGGCTACTAAAATTTCAGTAACCCCGCTCCCCGAAAATGGGGACTGGCACCGACCGGTGACAATTTTATCAAGCGCCACCAACCGCCCCGGCCAGCCGCCAAGCTCGCCGGGTTTTTTCGTTCCAGCCCGAGGGCCGCGCAGCTTGCAGGAGATGCGCTGGGATTGCTGCCGATCCTCCCCGGCGTGCCGTTACCCACGTCACACCGCAGGCCCGAGGCTCACCGGCGACCGTAGCGAAACGCCGGAACCACCCCAGGCTTGCACCACGGGCCGCGCCTGCCCCTGAACGGGTGCCGGAGCCACAGGCGGAACGTGCGCTCAGCCCTGCCAGCCTCACGCGCAGCAGCGACCGCTTGGGCGAAGTCGGAGGAAATCCCACACCGCCACCAGACGCCCTGCCTAGTCATGGCTGCCGCTGCCGCCGCCTCAGCCAGCGTGCTGCCCTCGCTCAGCTTCGTGAGGATCAGGTTGCCGCGCCAGTCAAAGGTCATGGGGCAGACTACCCGAAACCCGCCTCGCCGTCCATCCCGCACCGCTGCCCGCGTGGTTGGCGTCAAGTTGGTGAGGGTGGGGCGAATAGGCCGGAATCCTGTTAGTTTCCCGGTTTATGCCTACACTTGCCGCCTACACCAATCCGCAGATTGGATAGGTTGCGCCGTCTAGTCCTTATGGAATAAAGCATTTTTGCAACTGTCCCGGCTTACTGGAAACCACTGAAACATTACTTTCTTTCCTTACAGCCATATAGAAATCAAGGGGGTGTAGGCACTTTGCGCTTGCTTGCTCTAGCTTGCTGCCTACACTATTGCCTACACCCCACAGGCACCAATGAGCACACTCTACAAAAAGCCGAATAGCCCCTACTGGTACGCCCAGTTCAACGACAAGGATGGCAGGCGCATTTCGCGGTCCACCGGCACGGAATCCAAGCGGGACGCGACCCGGATAGCGCAAGCCCTCGAAGCCAAGGCGCGGAAGTTGCGCAACGGTGAGCCAGGCATGGGCACTGCCTTTGCCACCTTGGTTGATGCTGCCGCCCGTGAGGCGGAGGCCGGAGAGCTAACGCTTGGTCGGGCGGAAGATTTGATTCTACGGCTTCACCGGCTCGCCAATCCCAACTTTCGCACGGTATCCTTGGCCGAGCATTTGGATGGCTGGGTCAAGCTGCAACAGGCCCGCGTCGCCTCTCAGACCAATCGGGTTTATATCGACGCGCAACGCCGACTCCTAGCCGCCGTCGGCCCGAGGATAGCCGCTGCCAACGTCGGCAGCCTGACCAAGGAGCAAGTTGAAAAGGCTCTAGTGAAGATTACCCTGACCCAGGTCGGCAGCACGGCGCGAACCGTATCGGCCGCCACGGTAAACATGGATCTGGCTATCCTCCGCCGCGCACTGACAGTGGCGGTGTCCGCAGGCCTGGCGCGGGCCAACGCTGCCGGGGGAATCCAGCCGCTGCCGCAGGGGGATAGCTACGAGCGGGCAGCATTCACCGCGATGGAGGTCCGCGCCATGATTGACTGCGACGCCACGCCGGCGGATTGGCGCGGTGCAATCCTCATCGCAGCACACAGTGGCCTGCGGCTTGGCGACGTGGCGAACCTCACCCGTGCCCACATCGAAAACGACCGCATTATCATCAGGCCGGAGAAAACCCGGGGCAAGCGCAAGACCATTGAAATACCACTCAGCGTACCTTGCATCGGATGGCTTGGTGACAGGCAGGGGCCGCTCTTCCCGTCACTAAGCGGCGTTAAGTCGCCGATGCTGAGCAAAGCCTTTGGCCGCATCATGGAGGCGGCTGGCGTGCCGCGTGAGGTCATCGAGGCGGGCAACGTGGTAAAGCGCAGGAGCTTCCACTCCCTGCGGCATTCGTTCGCAAGCTGGCTGGCCGAAGCTGATATTCACGCCGACATCCGGCAGAAACTCACCGGCCACAGCAACGCCGGAATCCATGCGAGATACTCCCATCACGACAAGGCTCTTGACCGTGCTGTCGGCCAACTTCCCCACCTATGAAACCAAAACCCAGCCCAGCCCCACCCATGTTCACGACCGATGGCCTTACGCAAAAGTACACCGTGCTTGAGATTGCGACACTGGCCGCAGGATGCCGAGGGGACACGCGTGTTGCCCAGATCAAGGAGGCTGTGGGGATGCTCGAAATTGTCGAACGCTATGCCGCCGCTGGCCCCGAGGTTGTGTCTCGCATCCTGCGCGGCCCGAACGCCGCCGACGAGGACGCCATATTAGCCGCACGTTTTGAAAAAGCCCTAGCTTCCGTTGCCGAGGCTGAGACGGACCCCGTTACAGGGAGGATCAAGCGAACTTCACTGGCGGCCTTGTGTAGCGGTGGCACCGAGGAGCATGCCCGTCGATTGTATGCTGATTACCTCAAGCATGAAGCTCATTACGACGAGGACGCCGTTGCCAAGGTCGCGGCCAGGTATGAGTCGGGAAAAAAGACCATCCTTATGCATGACCGGCACGCGGCACTCGTCGCGGCGATGGGTTTTTTGCGATGGATGGAAGAGCGGATGGAGGCACCGCGCCCAAAGATCATCCAATCGCGCCAGGAGGCGACCAAGGGGCAGATTCTTTCACCCCAGGACAAAGGGGCTGGCAGAGCCGACAACGGGAAGTATGAGTCGGCCCAGGAAACCGGAGTAGTTGAACATGCGGAGCGTCGGGACGGAAAACGGCCGCGATAAAGTTTTTTTTCGATTGTTGAAGATTGTTGTTGATCGCGAGGGGCCGAAACGCCTGCGCGAAACTCCCCGATGCCTGCGCGGAAACGCCTAACAATCGCGCCAAGGGGCTGAAAAAGCCGGGCACGCCTGCGCGAAACGCCGTCATGCATGCGTTTCACGGCACCCTGTACTTGCTTGCGGGTGAGACACGAAATTACCACCCCGAGATGGGGAAACTACAGTCAGTCCCGGCGCTATTCGGGACTATCCGCCCGCTTGCTTCAAGACTACGTGAAGGCGGGTTTGATCCGTTCGTCACTGGTCCAAAAGCCAGGGACACAACGAGGTGTCCGATTGATCGACCTGCGAAGCCTTGATGAGTTCATTGAACGCGGAGTCGGCGGCAAGGTCGAATTGGCGATGAACAAGAAGGGGGACGCATAACCATGAGCACCCTCGACCACCCACCAGCGCAAGAAAAAGCCCCGGCCCGCCCTGAGCAGGCGGAACCGGGGAGTAAGCAGGTACGGCAGCAGTCTATCCCCTCTTCACCCGCTGGCAAGTTGCATTTCGATGAGTCCACGCTCGACGCCTTGCGCCAGCGGTTGCCGGAATATCTGGCCGCCTGCGGTGTTGAGTTGAAAAAGCAAGGTGCGCGTCTTGTTGGAAAATGCCCAGTGCATGCTGACAGCGACCCGTCACTTGCGCTGTTCGGTCACGCGCATCAAACCTGCGGATGCCATCCTTGCGGACACACCGG
>Ga0118677_10000224_pt2 | contig 12390 bp, 8 predicted proteins | sample AliMusrvi5mmetaG_FD_86154 | JGI IMG/M metagenome (GOLD analysis project Ga0118677, IMG submission 86154)
CCGGCGAGCGAGGCGACGGGCGAACACGGGTGGGCTGTGGTGCTGGAGCCGGTTGCTGGGAAAGGCTCAGATGTCCTTTTGGAGAGCCAGAATCAGGAGGCTCCCAAGGCGAAGGAGACGCGGGACGGCTTGAAATTGATCCACAGTGCGCTGTCCGACGGAAAGAAGATATACGACGTATCGCTCACGCTGACGTTTCAGGCGAAAGGCAACGCCTTCGAGATCGGCGGCGAGATCCGCAACAACTCCAAGGAGTGGGTTGTCAAAGGCTTCACGGGGCCGGTCTTCAACGGCATCCGCACGGAGCTCGCCAAGACGCCGCTGCTGTTGCCGAGCGGTTTCGGCTGGCGCATCAACGGGGTCCCGGCGGACGACAAGAACCTGAAGCCCTGGGCAAAAAGCGGGAACAAGCTGACACTCTCGGCTGGCTACCCGAGCGCAGGCGGCACGATGCAGTGGTTCGCGTTCGCGGGCGAGTCGGGGGGGCTCTATTTCGGCAGCCATGACCCGCGCTACGGGGCCAAGACGCTGAGCGCCCGTTACGATCCGGCGAGCAAGACGTTCGGGGCGGCGTTCCAGCATCAGTTCTTTGTCCACCCCGGCGAGCGCCAGTCACTTCCGGTGACGGTGGTGATGCCCTATTCGGGGGACTGGCACGTGGCTGCACGCACATACCGCGTGTGGGTCGATTCAGTCGGAAAACAGATCGAGAAGCCGGCGTGGGAGAAGACGGCCACCGGCTGGCTGTTGGCGATTCTCAAGCAACAGAACGGCGATGTCATGTGGCCCTACGACACGCTGGGCAAGCTTTGCGACGTGGCGGATCAGCGCGGGTTGGACATTTTGGGGCTTTTCGGTTGGGGTTACGGTGGTCACGACCACCTCTATCCCGACTACAATCCCTGTCCGGTCCTGGGCGGCGAGAGAGCGTTGCGAGACGGCATCAGGCAGGCGCATGTCCGCGGTAAGCGGGTGATCCTCTACGCCAACGGGCAGCTGGAGGAACGCGGTACGGCTTACTGGACTGCGACGGGGCAGCACCTCGCAGTGACGGGCCGCGACGGCGGGACGGTGCAGGAGTTCTGGCACAAGTACGGCAACACGCCTGGTTATCATTTCGACATCGGCTGCCACGCCACGAAGGGGTGGCGGGAGCGCATGATGTCGCTGGCTCTTCAGGCCAGCGACTTTGGCGCTGACGGCATTCTTTACGACCAGCTCGGCGTCCGCGGTCCGACGGCCTGTTACGCCGCCGACCACGGCCATCCAGTTCCGTTTATGTCCTACGAGGCGGACCGAAAAGAGATGCTCAGGCAGATCGCCGACAAGATGAGGAAGGTCAATCCGGATTTCGTCATCATGACCGAAGGATTCCACGACGCCATTCTCGATTCCATTTCCTATTTTCACGGCTGCGTGCGGGGAGCCTTCCAGGAGTCGGCGGGGCTGATCGCGAAGCGGCTGACGGAGAGCCGGAGCGACGACCTGTTTCCCGAGATGCTGCGCTATACCTACCCCGAGGTGTGCTCGACGATCCGCTTCCCGTCGCCGCTCGTGGACCGTCCGATGGTGAACTATACGCTGGCGTTCGGTTTGCGCTATGAGATCGAGTCCCGCTACATTCCCGACCGGGACTACCTGCTGGATGGACGCATCCCCGCGGTCGAGGATTACGGCTTGGTGCTGTCGAAGCCCGACATCAGCCGGGTGCGGACGCTGCCGCCCCGAGAGACGGCGGAGTATCTGAAGAAGGCCGCCGCTTTCCAGAAGAGGAACGCAGCCCTTCTGATGACCGGTACGTTCACGGACACCGAGGGGTTTGAGTTCAGCGGGCTGGGAGTCGTGGCCAAAGGCTTCAAGGCCGGAGGCTTGCTCGGCGTGCTTCTTTGGAACACAACGGACAAGCCCGCCGCCTTCACGCTCAGCGTGCCGAAGGCGAGTTTGACCTCGGCATCGGAGCCGGAAAAGGACAACGTGGACGCCTTCAGCGAGCTGGCGCCGCAGTCGGTGCGGCTGCTGAAGTGGCAACGATGACGGATGTTCGTGAGGCGCTACGGCAACTGTGAACTGAAGACGAAAAGGGGAAGGAGCAGAGTTGTGAAACGTATGGGAACGGGGGCGGGGTGGGCTTGTTGTGCGTTGCTGCTGTTGGCCGGTGTGGCGAGGGGCGACGTGTTCAAGGACGGCGAGACGGTCTGTTTCCTGGGGGACAGCATCACAGCCGGAGGACGCTGCCAGACCCTGATCGCGGATTATTATCTGACCCGTTTTCCGGGACGGACGATCCGGTTCGCGAACGCGGGGCGGTCCGGCGATTCGGCCGGAGGCTCGCTCGGGCGGTTGCAGGAGGACGTCATCGACAAGAAGCCGACATCGGTCACCATCATGTTCGGCATGAACGATGTGAACCGGGGCGCGTATGTGGCCAATCCGGACGACGGCAAGAAAAAGGCGCAGCAGCAAGCGCTCGACGGCTACAGGGCGAATATGGAGAAGGTCGTCGGACGCATCCGAACGGAGGCGGGCGGGCCTAAGCTGCTGATTGTCACGCCGTCGCCGTTCGACCAGACCGTCGTGCTCGAGAAGAGCAATAACCAGCCGGGGTGCAACGACGGACTGGGCAAATGCGCGGAGATCGTACGGGAGCTGGCGGCCAAGAACAACGGGACGGTTGTGGATTTCCACGGGCCGATGACAGCGCTCAACCTCGAGCAGCAGAAAAAGATCCCGACGTGGACCATTGTGGGTGGCGACCGTGTGCATCCGGGAGCACAGGGGCAGCTGATGATGGCGTGGCTGTTCCTGAAGACGCAGGGCGCGCCGTCGGTCGTTTCGAAAGTGGCGGTAGACGCGGTGGCGGAGCGCGCGCCAGAGAGCGTGAACGCCGAAGTGACGTCCTTCGCGAAGAAGGACGGCGGCGTGGCCTTCACGGTGCTGGAGAAAGCGCTGCCGTTCCCGGTCGATCCGGCGGCCAAGCCGGTGCTGGCATTGCTGCCCATCGAGAAGGAGCTGAACCAGGAGCTGTTGTCGGTGGCGGGGCTTGCGGCCGGGACCTATGAGCTGAAGATCGACGGCTGCGTCGTGGGGAGGTTTGCGGCGGAAGAACTGGCGAAAGGAGTCAATCTCGCCTTCAACGAGGCGACGCCTCAGTTCAAGCAGGCGCAGAGCCTGTTCGGGCGCAACGAGCAGAGGAGGGACGCAGAGGCGCAGGCGTGCAGCCTCATGAACACGCGGCGCTGGATGCAGAGCTACTACAAGATCAACGTGGAGGATCCCGCCGCGGTGCAGGCACATTACGACAGCTTTAAGGACAAGGCAGAGTACAGTGCGGCGATGGCGCTTAACTACATCAAAAGGTGGCCGCAGTACAGCGAGCTTCTCAAAAAGGTGGCAGAGCTCGAAAAGGATGTGCTGGCGAACCGCGCGCCGGTTCCCCATGCGTATGCGGTTGTGCCGCTGAGCCGGTAAGCACCGGAACCAAGGAGGAACGATGAAAGCGAGTTGGGTTGAGTTTTTTGGATACAGTGGGTGCATCGCGTTGGAAAACGGTGTGGGGACACGGGTGGTGCTCTGCCCTCAGGCGGGTGGCCGCGTGCTCGAGTATTCTCACAACGGCACAAATGCATTGTATTTGAATCCCGAGCAGAAAGGGTGGCGACACCAGCCCGGCATCCCGACCGTCGATCCCTGCGGCGGCCGGTGCGACGTGGGCCCCGAGCGCGTGATCGCGCCGCATCCGGACCTGTGGCTGGGTGACTGGACAGGCGAGATCGTCGGCGACGGGAAAGCCCGGCTCACCAGCGTCCGCGACGGCGTGACGGGCCTTCGGCTAGTGCGCGAGTTCACGCTGGCGGCGGACTCTTCGCGCCTCGTGTTCGAACAGCGTGTGACCAACGAGTCCGACAAACCGATGACGTGCTGCCACTGGAGCAGGACGCTGGCGATGGGGGGCGGCATCGTGCTGGTTCCATTGACAGCGGGCAGCCGTTTTCCGAAGAGCTACATTATGTATGGCTCTACCTCTCAGAACGCGATGTTCTTTAAGCCCGAAGATTCAAACATCCGGGTCCGCGACGGATTTCTGGAGATTCTCGGCACGCCTGCTAATCCCAAACTCGGCATGGACTCCTACGCGGGTTGGTTTGGCTATCTTCTGAGGAACGACCTGCTGTTCATTAAAAAATATCCCGTGTACCCAGACCGTGTATATTGTGAAATGGCGGGACTTACGATCTCGATCTGGTACTTCAAGAAGGAGATGTGCGAACTGGAGCCGATCGGGCCGCGTGAGATCCTTGCGCCCAAGGCTTTGTCGACATATACCGAGGAGTGGTCGCTGATTCCCCATCGGTTCCCTGCTGCGCAGGAGACGGTGGATTTGAAGGACGTTAAGCGGAAGGCGGGCGTTTAGCTGCGAACCGAGTGTGAGATTTTGTGTTGCGGTTTCATGGCTGGATGGAGTCTCCGTAGTGGCTCACGGTAACGTTCGCACTTCCAGGTGCCGAGAAGGCAAAGCCATGGAGGAAGAGGGGCCTCACGAGCCGGTTTTGCGCCTGCGCAGAGTTCGTAAAATCGAGGGTCGAGTTCGTATAATGTAGATTGCGGATTCTCCTGTTCCGCCCTACAGTTGACACAACTTGTTTGAACCTCGGAAACCAGTCGCCGATAAGGAGGCATTGGAATGCAGAAAAAGGCGGTTCATTTGCTGGGATGCGCGCTGGCCTTTATTGCCTTCTGCGCGGAAGCTGACGTGGCTCGGGGACCTCTCGCGTTTGCCTACCGGTCGTTCTGGCCGGAGTTCGGGGCGATGGCGCAATTCAAGGATGCGGGTGTCGACACGGTCTGCATTTTTGCGGCGAACACCTACAATTCACTGGGGCAGCCATATGCGAAATATCCGCCCGTTTGGCGCTGGTTCGGCAAGTACGATTTCGCCTCGCTTGACAGGCAATACGATGACGTGTTGGCGGTGAACAGCAATGCGACGTTCATCTGTATGGTCGATCTCAATTCGCCTGTCTGGCTGCAACGGCAGCTCGCGTGGGGAGGGCACAGCGCGGACGTCGAAAGCACGACCATGTTGACGGGGGCCTGTTCGAATCCCGCTTGGCGCAAGGCGACGGGCGAATATCTGGAGGCCGTCGTCAAGCACATGGAGGTGCGCTACGGCGAGAGGATCAAGGGTTATCTGCTGGCATGTGGTCAGACGGATGAATGGATGGACGACAACACGCGCGGCGTGGCGGGGCGCACCAAAACGTTGGCGTGGAAGGAGTGGCTCAAAGCGCACGGCAAGGCGGATCTTCCCGTTCCCGCGCTGGAGCGCATTGATCGCGCGTCATTTGAGAATCTGCTGCGTGATCCTGCGACAGAGCGGGACGTGCTTGACTATGTGCAGTTCACGGGTGACACGGTTGTGGATGCGGCGCTGGGTTTTGCTGCGAAAACGCGGACGCTCGTCCCGGTGAAGCGTCAGATCGGCATGTTCTTCGGCTATGTTCTGGAGCTGACCACCGCGCGCATGGTTTGGGGCGGGCACTTGGAGTATGAGCGGCTCTACGCATCGAAAGACTTCGATTTCTTTGTGAGCCCCGGCACTTACGCGGATCGGCCCATGGGTGGCGGCAGCGGCTTCATGGCGCCGAATGGCACCCGGCTGCTGAACGGAAAGGGCTTTCTGCATGAGATCGACCACCGCACGCCGACTTACAACTGCGCGCTCGACGAGTATGTGTCGATCGGCTGGATGGTTCCGTGGAAGGATCAGGCGGAGACCGACGCCGGATTAAAGCGCGAGTTCGCGTTGGCCATCGTGAATCAGGCGTCGCTGTGGTGCTTCGACATGTGGGGCGGTGTATTCAAGACGCCGGAGACGATGAAGGTGGTCGAACTGGGCAAGCGGTTGTGGGACATGTATGCAGCGATGCCGCTGAAAACTCGCGCAGAGGTGGCTCTGGTGGTTGACCCGCAGAGCGCGCGTTATCTCAACGACCTGAATCCGGTTGTTTGTCAGATTAATCAGGGCACGCGGAACAAGCTGAACCGCCTAGGTGCGCCCTTCGAGGTTTTTTCGTTCAACGATTTGCCGCGCGCAGACTTGGCTCACTACAAGGTGCTCGTGTTCCCCGGACTTTTTGAGGTCACGCAGGAGAAGGCGGAAATACTTAAGAAGTATGTCTGCAACAATAACCGCACCGCCGTGTTTGTCTATGCCCCCGGTATCAGCGACGGTCGAACGCTCGATGTGGCTCGGGTGAAGGACTTGACGGGCACCGCCTTCAAAACACCGGGTATCAGCGCTGTGCAACGGGACGGCTGGAAATCCGTGTACGCGGCAGACTACAAGGATGTGACGCCGCAGGTGCTGAAAAAGATAACCGCTGAAGCGGGGGCGACGATTTATTGCGAAGACGCCGTTCCGGTGTTCGCCAACGGGCGGCTGGTGGCGATCCATATGGCGCAGGGCGGCGAAAAGACGATCACGCTGCCAGCGACGTGCCGCGAGGTGAAAGAGCTCTATACCGGACGTGTCGCACCTGTAACGGAACGGCATTTCCACTACACGTTTGCGACGCCCGACACGGCGCTGTTCGAGATGGTGGAGTGAGGGGAGTGGCTGGAGGGAGAGATGAATATGAATAGGATTGCGCTGGTTGCTGTGATGGCAGTGGAAATGGCGGGCGCGGGAGAGATCGTGCTGTACGATGCGGCGAGCACACCCGTGGCTGCGGTGAGTGCGCAGTCGGGGGCGCAGTTCGCGCTCAAGGACGGCATGCTTGAGGTCGCCACGAAGGGCGACACGGGTTATCCGGGCGTGTTGGTCAAAGGAGCGTGGGATCTTTCGGGGTGCAACCGCATTGCGTTTGAGCTGGCAAACTACGACAAGAAGGGTGTTTTGCCGCTCACGGTGAGGCTCGACAATCCAGGCGCGGACGCGGGCAAGGGGCGCGGGGTGTTTGTCGACCGCGTGCAGATAGCCGGGCGCAGCGTGGTGTCCTGCGAGGTCGCGCTGCCGCCGAGCCTGCCGAACGCGCGCGCCATCAACGCGCGACTGACAGGCATGCGGAACGGGCCGTTCGCGACGACGGGTGTGGTGGCGGATCTCGACGCGGCGAAGGTCGTGGGCGTGGCGGTCTACATCAAAGAGCCGAAGCTCGACTGGGTGTGGCGCGTGAAGCGCATTGTGGCGTTCACGGGCGACAAAGCGGACGTTCCTGGCTGGATGAAGCTTTCGGAGAAGGAGTTCTTCCCGTTCATCGACGTGTACGGCCAGTTCAAATACAGAGAGTGGCCGGGCAAGATCCACTCGGATGCCGATCTCAAGGCTGCACGCGAGCGCGAGCTGGACGATCTCGCAGCGCATCCCGGGCCAAGCGGGTGGGACAAGTACGGCGGCTGGGCGGACGGCCCCAAGCAGAGGGCGACCGGTCAGTTCAGGGTTGAGAAAGTCGAAGGCAAGTGGTGGATGATCGATCCGGAGGGATGCCTCTATTGGTCTCACGGGCCGGTGCGCGTCACCTCATCGTCGGCTGTAACGCCCTTGGACGGGCGGGAGTTCTATTTCACCGATCTGCCCAAGGAAGACTCGCCCTTTGCGCTCTTCTACACGACGCACGACGCACTGCTCTGGCCCTACTACGAGGCGCGGGGCATCCAGCGGACGTACGACTTCTCGTCGGCGAATGCCTGCCGCAAGTATGGCGCTGACTGGGTTGCGCAATACGCCGACATGGCTCACAAACGGCTGCGGAGCTGGGGCATGAACACTCTCGCAAACAGTTCGGACGTGCGGATCTGTAAGATGGGGCGCACGCCGTACACGGACCGCTTTGAACTGAAGTCGCCTGACATCGAGGGCAGCCACCTCGGCTGGTGGAAGTTCAGAGATCCGTTCCATCCGGGATTCCGCGCGAATTTCCACAAGCAGTTGTTGGCCCGCAAAGAAGAGCTGGACGATCCGTGGTGCTTCGGGTTCTTTGTGGACAACGAGATCAGCTGGGGCGGTCCGACCGCATTGGCGGAGTGGACGCTGCTGTCGCCGGCCACGCAGCCTGCCAAGGTTGAAATGGTCAGGCGGCTTCAGGAGAAATACGGTTTGATTTCAAAGCTCAACGCGGTGTGGAAAACGGACTGCTCCGATTGGGACGCCCTGCTCAAGGCGCAGGAGAAACCGGCGGCTGGTGCGAAGGAGGATTGTCTCGCCTTCACGGTTGCGGTTACGGAGGAATACTTCAAGCGCATCCGCGAGGAGTTCAAGAGCGTTGCGCCGAACAAGCTCTATTTGGGGTGCCGCTTTGCGGGCTCAACCGATGCCGCTGTGCGGATTGCGGCGAAGTACTGCGATGTGATCAGCTACAATTTGTATCGGCACACGCTGGATGACTTCAAGCTTCCGGACGGAGTGGACAAGCCGGTGATGATAGGGGAGTTTCACTTCGGAGCGCTTGACCGTGGTCTGTTCCATCCGAGTCTGATTCAGGTTGCAGACCAAGCGGCGCGCGGCAAGGCCTACGCGACGTACATCGCTTCTGCGTTGCGCCACCCGAACATCATCGGTGCGCACTGGCACCAATACAGCGAGGAGCCGACAGCCGGTCGCTTCGATGGTGAAGACTTTCAGAACGGATTGGTGGACGTTTGCGATACGCCGTATCCCGAGACCGTCGCGGGAATCCGCGAGGTGGGATATCGGATGTATGAGATCAGAAGCGGAAAATGAAGGAGAGAAATATGCGCTTTAAGGGCCGAGTTGTTTTAGTGACCGGTGCGAGTCGGAATACGGGCGTTGGGATTGCGGCGCTGTTCATCCGTGAAGGCGCCAAGGTATGCATTAACGGTTCGGCGCCGAAGAGCACGGCGCAGGGCGGTCAGCTTCTACGCGAGATGGGGCTGGACGGTTTTCTTGAAACACCTGCGGATATCGCGGACACGGCACAGGTGCGGGCGATGTTTGAGAAAATACGGGCCGCATATGGACGGATCGACATCCTCGTGAATAACGCGTGCGATCAGGGCATCGGCCCTGCGTTCGAAGAGATGGACCCAGAGTACTTTCTGTCGGTCATCAAAACCAATCTGCTGGGCACGTTTCAGGTGTCGCAGGAGGCGGTGAAGATGATGCTGAAGCAGGAGAGCAAAGGCGTGATCGTCAACCTCGGATCCAACGTCTCGATGCGGGCGATCCGCAAGCGCTGCGCGTATGTGGCTAGCAAGGGCGGCATCGATGCCCTGACTCGTGCGATGGCGATCGACTTGGGGCCTAAGGGCATCCGCGTGAACATAGTTGCGCCAGGCTACATCTTCACAGACCGCTGGGAGAAAATCAGCGAGGGGACGCGCACGCGCCGCCGCCTGAACTGTCCGATCGGCATGGAGGCCACGGCGGACGACATTGCGCAGGCGGTGGCGTTCATGGCTTCCGACGCGTCTCGCAACATTTGCGGCGAGCGGCTCGTGGTGGATGCGGGCTGCAGTGCGCAGCACATGCCGATCGATGTGGACGTGTAAGCGAGAGGCTGGAACTTGAAACAAGAAACGGGCAAATACAAGTGGGAGCTTCTGGCGCTGCTGTCGGCGGCTTTCTTCTTTCATCAGGCAGACCGGGCGATCTTCGGCGTGGTGCTGTCGTCGATCAAAGTCGAGCTCGGCCTTACGGACAGCCAGTTGGGACTGGTCGGGACCAGCCTGTTTGCCACGCTGGCAGTGATGGTGCCGATCGCCGGTTTCCTAGGGGACCGCCTGAGTCGCAAATGGATCATCACCAGTAGCCTGCTCTTCTGGAGCTTGGCGACGGCTGTGACGGGTTTTGCACAGGGGCTGCGGGGTCTGATTTTGTTCCGCAGTGTGGCGACCGGAAGCGGCGAGTCATTCTATGCGCCTTCGGCTTATTCGCTGGTGGCGGCCTATCACAAGAAGACCCGGTCTCTGGCGCTGTCGATCCATCAGGCCGCGCTGTATATCGGCGTGATGAGCAGCGGTTTTCTGGCGGGTTGGGTGGCGGAGAATTGGGGATGGCGCTCTGCCTTCTATGCCTTTGGAGCCTTAGGTGTGCTCTTGGGCGTGGCGTTTATTTTCCGCCTGAGAGATGCGCCGCAGGCGGAGGGGCGTTCAGACGGCAAGGGGGAAGAGAGGCCGACAATAAGCGAAGCGCTGCGCGTGTTGGTGCGCACGCCGAGCGCCTTGCTTCTGACGGCCGGATTCTGCGCGATCGTATTCGTCAACAACGCCTATGTGGTTTGGGCGCCTGCATTTGTGCAACACAAGTTCAGCCTGTCCCTGATACAGGCGGGCGGCGGCGCGATGTTCTACCACCACGCGGCGGCGTTCGGCGCGATCATGCTGGGCGGCATTCTCACCGACCGGATGGTGCCGACCTGCCCGTCCTTTCGTCTGAGGCTGCAAGCGGTGGCGCTGCTGTTGGGCGCGCCGATGATCTATTGGCTCGGAATGACAGGCGACCTCTGCATGACGTGGATTGCGATGGCAGCGTTCGGTTTTTTCCGGGGTCTCTTTGAGGCCAACACACACGCCTCGCTTTTCGATGTGGTGCCGCCGAAGTACCGCGCCACAGCCGTGGGGCTGATGACGATGACGGCTTTTCTGATCGGCTCGCTCTCTCCGGTCTTGCTGGGGCGGCTGTGCGACGTGTATGGCAAAGCGCACGGCATGGCAGTCGGATTTACGGTGCTGTCGGTTGCGTATGTCGTGGGCTCGGCTGCGATTTTCTGCTCGCTGCTGTTTACCTTTCGGCACGACCGTGTGATAGAATAAGAGAAATGTTGGTTGAGGAATTGAAAGCATGAAGATCACAGGAATTAAGACGTTTGTCTGCAACGCGTATCGGACGAACTGGGTGTTCATCAAGGTTCTGACCGATGAACCGGAGCTTTATGGAGTTGGCGAGGCCACGCTGGAGTACAAAGAGAAAACGATTGTCGAGGCGGTTCTGGAACTGGAGCGCGATCTGATCGGCAAGGATCCGCGTGACATTGAGGCGATCTGGCACGACAGCTACCGCGACGCCTACTGGCGTGGCGGTCCGGTGCTGATGAGCGCGATCTCGGCGGTGGACATCGCGCTGTGGGACATTCTGGGCAAGAGCCTGAACGTGCCGGTGTGGCGTCTTTTGGGCGGCCGCATGCGCGACAAGGTGCCGTGCTATGCGAACGGCTGGTTCGCGGGCGCGAAAGAGCCCGAGGAGTTCGGCGCTAAGGCGGCTGAGGCCGTTGAGACGGCGGGTTGGAAGGGCCTCAAATGGGACCCCTTCGGTTCCGCCTACCGCCAGTTGGAGCCGCAGGCGTTCCGAAAGGCGATGAAGTGTGTGGAGAAGGTGTTCGAGGCCGTGGACGGGCGGGCCGAGATCCTGATTGAAGGCCATGGGAGGTTTGATTTGCCGACTGCGCTGCGCATCGCGAATGCGCTGGAGGATTTCAACATTCTATGGTTTGAGGAGCCGATCATTCCCGACACGATGGAGGCTCTGGCCGACTTGCGCAGCCGAGTGAAGGTTCCGCTTTCGTTCGGAGAAAGGCTCTACAGCACGTGGCAGTTCCGATCGCTGCTGGAGCTGCGCGGCGCTGACTTTGTGCAGCCTGACGTCTCACACGCGGGTGGCATCACCGAACTGCGCAAGATCGCCGCGATCGCCGAATCGCACCACATCCCGTTCTGCCCGCACAATCCGAGCGGGCCGGTGGCGAACGCCGCGACGCTTCAGCTCGCCGCATCGCAGCCGGGCTTCTATCTGCTGGAGACAATGGCCAGCGACGTGCCGTATCGCCGCGAGATCTGCAACGAGTCGGTGACTCTCCGCGACGGCTATATGTCCATTCCCGACAAACCGGGTTTAGGAGTGGACATCGACGAGGCGGCGATTGCGAAGCATCCGTACCAGCCGATCTCCCTGCGCCACTATAAGGGAACGCTCACCGAGATCCGGCCGCAGAACGCGACATCGTATTTCTCGAAGTGAGACCGCTATGAATAAACGGATTGCGGGTCTGTTGCTGGGCGGATGTGTCTGCGCCGCAGTGCGGGCGGATGTGGCGCCGATTGACCGACAGGCTGTGGTCACGCGCCACAACATCCGATGGAGCGATGCGCAAGGCGTGCTGCCGCTGGGAAACGGCGAGTTCTGCTTCGGTGCAGATGGCACGGGACTGCAGACGTTCGCAGGCAACTCGATGTCCCACTGGGGCTGGCACTCGTTCCCGCTGCCGCCAGGATGGACGCCCGACAAAGTTCCGGCAACGGGCACCTTTCAGAAAGGCCGCAACAAGGGGCCGGACGTCTTTCCGGCGGACAAGGCCGACTTGCGCAAATGGCTGTTCGACAACCCGCACATTCTGAATCTGGGACGTTTGCGGTTTTGCCGAGCGCACGGTACGGCCA
>Ga0118677_10012556_pt1 | contig 12390 bp, 11 predicted proteins | sample AliMusrvi5mmetaG_FD_86154 | JGI IMG/M metagenome (GOLD analysis project Ga0118677, IMG submission 86154)
GAGAAGCTCGATGTGCCGACCGCGCTGGTGGTCTTGCCCTCCATCTCGCTGCTCGCCCAGACGGTGCGCGAGTGGTGCGCCAACGCCAAGACCGCGTTCGACTTCCTTGCCGTCTGCTCAGATGAGTCGGTCACCGACTCCGACCTCATCGTCCGCAGCGCCAGTGAGCTTCCCTTCGCCTCGACCACCGACGCCAGCGAGATCGCCTCGTTCCTTGCCGGCGACGGCGAGCGCCGCGTCATCTTCTCGACCTACCACTCGACGCCGCGCATTGCCGAAGCACTGGACGACGACAGCCAGATCGACTTGATCGTCGCGGACGAAGCCCATCGCTGCGCCGGCCGCGTGGTCGGCGGCTTCTCCACCATCCTCAAGGACGAGGAGATACCGGCCGATCGCCGACTATTCATGACGGCGACGCCGCGCTACCTCGCACCACGGGTCACGAGGGCGGCAGCGGAGCGGGATGTCGAGGTCGCCTCAATGGACGACGAGGCCGTCTTCGGCCCCGTCTTCCACAAGCTCACCTTCGGGCAGGCCATCGCCGCTGACCTCCTCACCGACTACCAAGTCGCGATCATTGGCGTCGAGGGCCGCGAGTATCAGGAGATGGCCGAGCAGGCGGCGCTCGTCCAGCAGGACGGCGGCAAGGTGACCGACGCACGCACTCTGGCCGCCCAGGCGGCACTGCTCAAGGGAATCGCCAAGTACGACCTCAAGCGATGCGTGACTTTCCATTCGCGCGTCGTGCGCGCGAGACAGTTCGCGGACTCGCTCGCGGACGTGACGACTTCCCTGCCGGCCGCTGAGCGTCCCTCGGGCGACCTGTGGGCCGACCACGTCTCGGGCGCGATGGCGAGTTCTTCTCGCGACGTAAGGCTGAACCGGCTTCGCAATCTCGACGGCTGTGATCGCGGCCTTCTGGCCAACGCGCGTTGCTTGGCCGAAGGCGTCGATGTGCCGGCACTAGACGCGATTGCTTTCATCGATGCGCGCGGGTCACAGGTGGACATCGTCCAGGCAGTCGGCCGCGCGATCAGGAACTCGCCCGACAAGCTGCTTGGCACCGTCGTGCTGCCGGTGTTCATCGGTGAAGAGGACGATCCAGTCGAGGCTGTGCGTGACTCGGCGTTCGACTCCATCTGGAATGTGCTGAACGCTCTTCGCGCTCACGACGACGTGTTGGGAGATGAACTCGACGCCTCTCGGGAGAACTCTGGCGCTCTTGGAGATGCTCAAGGGCATCCTGGGAAGATACGGCTGGACCTGCCCGCCAGTGTGGGTCCAGCATTCCTCAGAGCCTTTGACGCTCAACTGGTCAAGGAGACGACATCATGCTGGCACGAGTGGTATGGCCTCGTGGTTCAGTTCGCGCGAGAGAATGGTCACTTGCGCATCCCGTCGCGGTCGCAGAATGCCCAGGGCGTCCGCAGCAGCCTCGCTACCTGGATGGAGACGCAAAGGCGTCTGCACCGGCTCGGAAAGCTCTCGAACGAACGCGCCGCCAAGCTGGAGGCCATCCCGCAGTGGTCATGGGAACCAAGAAGTGATCGCTGGGAGGCCGGCCTGAGCGCACTCAAGAGCTATGTCACGCGAGAACACCATGCCCTGGTGCCTCAGGACTGGACGGAGTTGGACCTGAACCTAGGTGGCTGGGTATCGGGGCAGCGCAGTCGGCATAGCCGAGGGACAATGCCCACGCGGCAGGTGCTGGCATTGGAGCGGGTGCCGGGCTGGTCTTGGGGCAGGGGTTCTGGACAGTGGCGGCGCTGCATGTCGGCACTGGCAAGCTTCGCGACCCGCGAGGGCCACGCGCGCCCACGCGCCAAGCACATCGAGGCAGATGTGAAGCTGGGTACGTGGGTCGTAGGGCAGAGGACAGCGTATCGGCGTGGACGGCTGGCAGATGCGAGAGTCAGGGAACTTGAGGCCTTCCCAGGCTGGAGTTGGGATCCAATTGAGGATCGCAGGGTGGCGCACCTTGAGGCGCTACGCCGTTACGTCGCGCGGGAGGGACATGCCCGCGTTCCGGCAAAGCGCATGGAGCAGGGACTGCCGCTTGGCCAGTGGGTGCGGATACAGCGCAGTCTGCACAACGATGGCAGGCTTGATGTTTGCAGGCAGTCAGAGCTTGAGAAGTTCCCCGGCTGGGTCTGGTCGGTGCGCCACGCCAAGCCCGGCAGCAAATGAGGAGCAAGACGTGAGCAAGATCGGCCGTGGCTATGGCAGCGAGTTCCATCTGCTACGCTTTCTCGGCTATCACCGCAGCACTCTCGACACGGCCGTCAAGCAGGTCGTTGGCAGCGAGATCGCATGGCTTGACGTGCCGTTCAGCGACAAGCCGAGCAGCTTCTACTACGACGAGTGGAAGAGCGTCGATTTCCTGCCGGCCGACCACCCTGCGCGCCGCGACTGGCACACCTTTTGGCCGAGATCAGGCAACGCGCCTCGCTGGGACGCGGTGGGACGGCTCGTCGGCCAGAGCGAGTATGGGTGGCTGCTGGTCGAGGCCAAGTCCCACACTGCGGAGATCATCAGCCACTGCACTGCGAAGGGTGCCGGTCGCGAGCAGATCGCCGGATCGTTGCAGCAGGCGAAGTCAGCGTACGGGGCCGAACCCGGCTGCGACTGGCTGTCGCCCTACTACCAGATGTGCAATCGGTTGGCCGTGCTGGCGTACTTGCACCGCCAGGAGGTTCGCGCGCACTTGCTCTTCATCTACTTCACTGGCGAGGAGACATTCCCGAGTGGCAGACACGTCATCTGTCCAAAGAATGAGGGCGAATGGGTGCAGGCACTGCGTCCGATGTATCAGCACATCGGGTGGAACGGCGAGGCACCGCTCGCGGCCTACGTCCATGAGATGTATCTGCCCATGTATCCGTCTCAGGACCAGACGGCTTCGCCGGACAACGTCAGAGGGATGTAGCAACCCCACCTCACCACGCCCACCAAGATCAGCGCCGCGTCACCAGTAGGATGAAGGGACGGTGTGGTGAGGGCGATGTCAGCCGAGCAGCTTGGCTTTGAAGGCCGCGAACTCCTCGTCGGTGAGGCTGCCGCTGTCGTGAAGCGCGGCAAGCCGCGCCAGTTCGTCCACTACGTCCGCCGGCCCAGCGTCCTTGGCGGTCGAGGCTCGCTGCCGCGCAGGAGGTGGCGCGGGGTCGTCCTCAACCATCTGGCCCTCGATGACGCAAGCGACTACCACGCCGGTGAGACTCGCCCAATGTTCGCGCTCCTCCCAGTGGAAGCAGAACTTGTGGCGGTCGAGGTTGCAGTACATCTCGGTGCGCTGCTTGTTCGTGCGATGGATGGCGACGGCATCGAGGTATGGCTCGACGCTGACGATCTGCGCCAGATTCGCGCTCGCGGTGCGCTTGCTGCCCAGGAAGGCGACGCGCTTGCTGGTGATCACCAAGTCGCCGCTATCCACGTCATGCAGCTCCTCATGCGGCGCGGCGCGAAAGCCGCCGAAGTTGAAGGACAGGTTCTTGGCGAGGCGCACCCGAGGCCCGCCGTAGACGCCCTGACGCACAGTGCGCGGCTCACGAAGGATCACCTCGGGAATCGCCAGTGCCACGAACTCGTCCCGCTTCAGCGCGATGGGCGGCGGGCAAGCGCTGACCTTGAACGTCGTGACGCCGCTTCGCATGGAGTCAAGGAAGGCGTGGAGATCTGCCTCGGCAACCTGTGCGTCGTGCTGGCCTGCTGGCGGTGAAGCACCCACGCGCCGGGCTGCGGTTGCTCCTGCCTCTTCGGGTGACACCTCAGCCGCCCAGACGGCTGAACCGCCGGGTGATGGCTGGGTCTGGGAGCCGACCCACGCACGCATCCCGGCCATCGGCCAGTCGAGCCATCCCTTGCGGTCGTACTCCATCACATCCGCAGCGGAGATGGTGACGCGGTCGTCGCCACGCAGGAACTGCCCATTGTCGAACTGGACGGGCTTGCCCGGCCACTCTGACTTCGGTCCAAAAGTCGCGACGAGCATGGTCTCTCCCATGACGTTGCCCCTACGACCATTATCGGCGTCGCGCGGACGGAACTGCAATGACAACGCAATGGCCCGCCGAAGCGGGCCATTGCGTCCGGCGCTCGCAAACGCAAGAGCCGACGCGCTAGTTGGTCCAGTCCCAGATCAGGTACCAGCGACCACTGATCTGCACCCAGTGATGGGTGGAGTTGTCCGTCCATGATCCGTAGGCGTCCTGGTAGCGATAGGCCCGGTCCACGGCCACCACATGGTGGTAGGTCTTGTGGGCGAAGCCCGCGTGCCATTTCGCGAGGCCGTGGACTCCGAGAACCTTCACGCCCAGCGTGATGTCTGCCTTCATGTTCTTCACGAACTTCTTGTAGGCATAGTGCTCCCGCACGTCAGGGTGCAGGATGCTGTAAGCGTCCCGATAGCGGCCGAAGCGATAGGCCATGTGGTACCTCATGTATGTCTCGACCGGCGTGAGGTTGAGGACCGCGCTCACGTCGTTGATTCCCGGTGAGATCATCACCTGGTGCGCGTAGGTCGGGTGGCCGGGAGCCGTGACGACCAGAGTCTGCGTCCCGACAGGAACCCCGGTGGAAGTGAAGTGACCACCCTGGGCGACGGCTGCCGGCCTCCCGGCGATGGTGACCTTCGCCTTCGTGATCGGCTCGCGAACCTCGGCGTTCTCCTTGAGGGTGCCGTTCACGGTGCCGTCCCGCAGTGTGATGTTCAGTGTGTTCGCGCCGCGCTGCACGGTCAGCTGACCGTTGTCGGGACCGTAGCCATCAGCCGTGACCTTGACCGTTGCGTCGCCGGTGCTGACCTTGTTGATCGTGTAGTGGCCGCTGGTGTCAGTGACCGCCGATTGGTCGCCTACATGGACGGTTGCCCCCGGCACCGGCGTGTGCGCCAACTTGCTGGACACCCTACCGCTGACGGAGCCGCTACACCCGGCGAGTGTCCACAGCCCGCAAAACGCGAGAACGAGCGCGACGAATCGCATGGCCTCTCCGATGGTTGCCCCTGTCACCGCCATCGGCATCGCGCGGACGGAACCGCAGTTTGGAGAAGGACGGAGAGAGGCCCGGCGCGCCGGTAGTCTTCGCGGCTTGCGTCGGGCCTGTGACTCGAACATACATCCGGGGCAGATGCAGAGCGACCAGCCGCGCTGGAATCCCCTCCAGGAGGTCGCGGCGCGCCGCCGGGACGCAGCCGTTCCCTCCCGATGGTACGCGGCGTATAGTCGCGCCAGTACCGTGATCGCCGCCGCGCTGCGGGCCAGGGAGGAGCGGGCGGCTCGGGCGACTTGAGGGGGTTGTCGTGAAGAAGCTGCTGCTCGTTCTGTGCCTCGTACTCACCACCGTGCTCTTCGTTCCGAGCGTCGCCAGTGCCTCGACGCCGACGCTCAAGAGCCTCGCCAAGGCCGTCGCCGCGCTGCAGAAGAAGGTGAACGCGCAGGCGACGACGATCGCGAGCCAGAACGCGACCATCAGCGCGCTGCAGACCACGGTCGCCGGTCACACGACGACGCTCACCGGCGCCGCCCCGCTGCTCGCCATCGCGCCCTACGTCTCTCTGAACGCCGGCGCCATCAACGGCGTCAAGGGACCGAACATCGTGTTCACGGGCGCAAACGTGCAGATCAAGAGTGCGACCAGCGAGAGCGACACCACCGGCACCGGCAACCTCATCGTGGGTTGGGACGACAATCCGTCCCCTGCGCCCAATGGCTACCGCTCCGGCTCCAACAACCTGGTCTGCGGCGACTGGAACGCCTTCACCAGCTGCGGCGGCTTCGTCGCCGGCTCCAACAACGCGGTGAGCAGCACCTACGCCAGCGTCGGCGGCGGCAGCGCCAACATCGCCAGCGGCCACGAAGCCAGTGTCAGCGGCGGCTGGGGCAACGTAGCTTCTGGCAACTTCGCCAGCGTCAGCGGCGGCGGCCTCGGCACCGCGAGCGGCTTCTCAGCCAGCATCAGCGGCGGCCACGGTATCACTGCCAGCACCACCGACGCCTGGGGCCATCCATGATCTGATGACTTTCCGTCGATGAACCCACCGAGGCCCGGCAGCCCATCGCCGGGCCTCGGTGGGTTCATCCCCTGCAGGGTGGTCGCGACGGGCCGCACGCAAACACTAACGGCTGGTGGAGATCGGGCGAGGGTGACGATGGCCGGCGATCATCTCGCGCTGCCCAGACTAGGTGGAGGCAGGCGGTAGGCCACCGGTCGCCCACTCCAGGAAGCCCTGGCGGTCGTACCCCATGACGTCGGCGGGCCTGATGTTGCCTTCCCCCTCCAGCGCAAACTGCCCGTCGTCGAAGGTGATTGTCTTGCCGACCCACTCCGTACTCGATCCGAACCGCGACCGTCGGCGCGTCGCGTCATCCAAGCGGCCCGACCCGCACCGATCTCGCACGGGACTTCTCAGGGACGGGGGGCGGATCCGCCGCCAGACGACACTTCCCGCCGAATCCTGTGTCGTGCGCACACGGCTCCGTGAGCCCTCCTCTACCCGAGCGCCCGAATCCGCGCCAGGCGCCGCAGCGAGGCGCTCTCTACGAAGGTTCTCCGGCGATGCCTTGGGTGCAGGAGACGAGGTTGTGGTCGCCGGACGCACAGGCTCTGGGGAAAAGAGAGTTGCCGGGATTGCAAAGACCAGCAGCGTCCTCCGCTACGTCCAGTTCGACGATCTCCGGCTTCTCCCACTGTGGCTGGTCCATGCCCGTCTCCTCTGGCCGCTCGTGATGCCCTGCGACGATTATCGTCATTGTGCGGGCAGGGCTGCAAGGGAGCGCGCCGAACGCGGCGGGCCGCTGGGACAGGCTACCGGCCGCGTGGTGGTCGGGCGAGGGTGACGAGGGGACGAGCGGGTGGACGATGGCCGCCTACTACTTGACCCAACTTGGGAATCCCGAACATACACGTCCGTCGTATCCGCAACCGACATACCAAGTGGCTGCGACCTGTGGAAGCGTCGAGCGAATTCGCCCCGGCCGAGGCTATCCCTGGACACCGACCGGCGCCAAATGACGGGAGTCCTCGATGCGGGCACCCTGCGAGGCACGTCCGATGATCAGAAAGGAAGAAGTGCCCGTACTGCGCGGAGGACATCAAGCCGCAGGCCGTCGTTTGCCGGTACTGCGGGCGCGACCTTCCTGTCGGCGACCCGTGCAAGGACCCGCGGACCCGCCCCCAAGCGACATCAGGGTTGTCTGCCTGCCGTGCCATTCACGCATTGCGCCGGGAAGGCGCTACTTCCGTTCTCGCATGCGTTGTCGCCTGCCGCCGAGTCCGCATCATCGAGCGGCACGATCTGCGGCTTCTCCCACTGCGGATGGTCCATGCGCTGCTCCCCTCGCATCGCTGGTGACGTACCGCGAGCATTATCGTCGTAGTGTCTGAGGGGCTGCAACGGGGAGCAGGGTGCGGCACGCTTCGGACGTTGCCGGCTTTGGGGAGCGCCGTGCTGCCGGCCCGCCAAGTGCCGACGTCAACGAAAGCCTCGATCTTCTTCGGCCTCCCGCTCTTGTCCAACGAGATCTCGGGGCTGATGCTACCTGTGGTGACGAGACGCAAGGCAGCAGCGAAGGCAACAACGGCGGCCGACCGTTGGGCAGACCGCCATGTCTTCACTGCAAGAGAGTGGTGCCCCCAACGGAATTCGAATCCGTGCTGCCGGCTTGAAAGGCCGGTGTCCTAGGCCGCTAGACGATGGGGGCACGCTGTGCCGCCGGGGGATTATACCTTGGCGCGCACGGGGCGCCGACCGGCGCGCGCCGGCCTGCCGCCGCTCGACGCGCCATCCCGGCCGTGGCGCGGTAGGCTACGGTCGGCAGCGAGCACGGGAGACCGCAGATGACGCACCCGAAGGTGGTGGGCCCGTTCGCCGGCAAGGGCATGGAGCTGCCGGCGATGTACGAGGTCCGGCAGCGGTTCGACCTGCTGCCGGCGGCAGACGCGGCGGCGGAGCTGGACGCATCCTGGGCCGGCGGGGCCGGGCGGCTGGCGGAGCTGGAGCCCGGCGCTTCGGTCGCGGTCGCCGTCGGCAGCCGCGGCATCGCCGACATCGCGCCGGTCGTGCGCGAGGTCGTGGCGCGGCTCAAGGCGGCCGGGCTGGCGCCGTTCATCGTTCCCGCGATGGGCTCTCACGGCGGCGCCACCGCGCATGGCCAGACTGAGGTCCTCGCCGCGCGCGGGGTCACAGAAGCCTCAGTGGGCGCTCCGATCCGCGCCACGATGGACGTGGTCTCGCTCGGCGAGGCGGACGGCATCCCGCTGTTCCTCGACCGCTTCGCCGCGGAAGCCGCCGGCGTGGTCCTCATCAACCGGGTCAAGCCGCACACGGATTTCGTCGGGCCTATCGAGAGCGGCCTCATGAAGCAGCTGGTGATCGGCCTCGGCAAGCAGACCGGCGCCGACCACTACCACCGGCTCGGCGTCGTGCGCGGGCTCGAGGACACGATCCCGACGGCCGCGCGCGCATTGCTCAAGAAGGTGAACGTCCTGTTCGGCGTCGCGCTCGTGGAGAACGAGGAACACCGGACGGCGGCGCTGGGCGTCGTCCCGCCGGCCGACATTGAACAGGTCGAGCGCGAGCTTCTGGCGCTCGCCCGTCAGCACCTGCCCGGCTTGCCGCTCGACGACATCGACCTGCTCATCGTCGACGAGATGGGCAAGGACATCAGCGGCAACGGGCTGGACCCCAACGTCGTCGGCAAGGCCGCGGCGGCGTACTCGGTGCCGCGGCCCCGGCCGCGCGTGTCACGCATCTTCGTGCGCGACCTGACCGTGGACACGCACGGCAACGCCGCCGGCCTCGGCGTGACCGACGCCATCACGACGAGGCTGTTCGGCAAGATCGACGCCGCGGCGACGGCGATGAACGCCTTCACTTCGTGCTCGCCGGAGGACGCGAAGACGCCGGCGGTGTTCGCCTGCGATCGCGACGCGATCTTGAGCCTGCTCACGACGGTCCGGCCGGCTTCGGCCGCGGACCTGCGTCTGGTCCACATCCGCAACACGCTGGACCTGGCGCGACTGCGCGTCTCGGCCGGGTGTCTGGAGCGGCTGCCGGCGCCGCCGGACGTGACCATCGATCCGACGCCGCGGGAGCTCGTCTTCGACGCCCGCGGCGACCTTGTGTCGCCGTTCGGCGGCTGAGCGGGCCGCACAGCGCCGGCGCTGGAGCGCGCCGCTGCTTGATTCCGCACAGCGCCGCCGAACCGGCCCCGTACGCGCCGCGGCGGGCTGTCACTCTCCGGTGACCGCCCGCCGCGGCGCTCGTTCTCATCTGCTCCGGCGCGCGACTAGCGCTTCTCCGAGCGCAGGCTCGCGATCCTGATCGCCCTGTCAGGCGCTGCGCCGCGCGGCGTGGCCATCACGTCGCCGATGCTCTCGACGGCATCGACCAGGCTGCGCCAGGCGCTTCTCGTCTCACTCGTGTGCTCGGGCATGGTCCTCACCTCGTTGTGGTCTTCTCGCCGCGCCGCCGGGACCGGCTGCTGCGTCTCTGCCAAGCATGCCTGGCCGCGCGCTCCGTGTGCTCCCTCTGGTGCCGCTGAAGCTCATGGGCGATCAGCTCGTGCATTGCGTCTCCCTCAGTCAATCGTTACCTCTAAAAGGTATATACCGGTAATGCGTCACTAGTAAACATGGTTTGGTGGTATATTCCCGACATGGACGCACCCTCACGCGAAGCGCCCGCCGACCTCGAGACCGTCCGGGCGTTCGTCAACACACTGAACATCGCCACCGGCGTCGAGCAGCTCTCGTCGCCGGCGGCACTTGTCGAGTGGCTGCGTGCGCACGAGCTGCTCGGGACGGAAGCGCAAGCCGACGGCGATCCGCGAGCCGAAGCCGACGCGCTCGAGCGGGCGATCCGCCTGCGCGAGGCCCTGCGCGACATGCTGCTCACCAACAACGACGGCCGGCAGCTGGATCCTGCCGCACCCGGCGTCATCGAAGAGGTGTCGGCGCGCGTCCGGTTCTGCCTGCGCGCCTCGGCCGACGGGACCACCCGGCTCAATGCCGAGAGCGACGACGTAGACGGGGCTCTCGGGCGCCTGCTCGTGATCGTCTACCGGGCCATGGAGACCGGCACGTGGCGGCGGCTCAAGGCGTGCCGCAGAGACACCTGCCGATTGGCTTTCTACGACCACTCCAAGAACGGCTCGAGCCACTGGTGCTCGATGGACGTGTGCGGGAGCAGGGAGAAGGCGCGTTCCTACCGGGAGAGGCACAAGGGCGACAAGTCCGCCTGAGGCGCGAGCGGTGGTGGGGTGCGTTGCAGAAGGCTTGTCCGGACGAACCGTCACCATGGACTACTCATAGTGAAGGTTGTAGAATAACCGTCACTAAGGAGGAAGCATGGCGACGGTCATCCGCAAGCACTGGCAAAGCGAAGTCTCTGCCGGCCTGCCACGCAAGGACCGCCAGTCCTGCGAGTATGCGGCCTACGTTCCCGACCTACTTGTGGGGCGCCGGGTCGTTCTCGATGGGACGGTGGCGGCCGATGTCGCCGATGCTGAAGCCGCCATCACCCGCCTGAACCTTGACGCCAGAGCCCTGGTCGATACTGAGGCGCTGGCGCGGTTGCTTCTGCGCGCGGAGTCGGTCGCCTCCTCCAAGATCGAAGGCCTTGAGATCGGGCCGCGCCGCCTGCTTGAAGCCGAGGCCGCGAGAGCCCTTGGCGAGACCAGCGCCGATGTCACGGCCTCCGAGGTCCTCGGCAACATCGAGGCCATGGTCTACGCTGCGCGAAGCGTCGAGAGCGATGAGGATCTCTCCGTTGAGCACCTCCTCGAGATACATCGCAGGCTTCTGTCAGGCTCGCGGCTCGAAGGGACTGGCGGGAGGATCCGGACCGTCCAGAACTGGATCGGCGGCAGCAGCTACAACCCATGTTCGGCCGCCTTCGTGCCACCGCCGCCCGAACTCGTCGAGGACTTGCTGCTCGACCTGTGCCGCTTCTGCAACGACGACTCGCTGCCCGCGGTCGTGCAGACAGCCATGGCGCACGCACAGTTCGAGACTATCCATCCGTTCGTCGACGGCAACGGCAGGACGGGACGAGCCTTGATCCATTTGATGCTACGAAGGCGGGGGCTCGCGCCGCGCGTGCTTCCGCCCGTCTCGCTCGTTTTGGCCACTTGGTCGACTGACTACGTCGCAGCGCTCGAAGGTACTCGGTACGAGGGGAAGTCTGACTCCCCGGCGGCCCAGGCGGGCTTGAACGACTGGGTGGGATTGTTCGCCACCGCCTGTAGACGAGCGGTCGATGATGCGACCGAGTTCGATGATCGTGCGCGTGGACTGGAGGCGGCCTGGCGGAGTCGTCTTGGCGCGGTCCGTGCGAATTCGGCGACCGATCTGCTGCTGCACGCGCTGCCCGGCGCGCCCATCCTCACTGTCAGAAGCGCCGCCGATGTCATCTCTCGCAGTTTGCGAGCCACGAACGAAGCCATCGCCCGGCTTGCCGACGCCCGGGTGCTGACGCAGGTCACATTGGGCCGGCGCAACCGTGCCTTTGAGGCGCGCGAGCTGATCGATGCTTTCACCGACTTGGAGCGACAGCTCGCGAGCCCGGGAGGCGACACGCTCGTCGCGCCGCCAAGTCGACGGGTCCCTCGGCGCCGGTAGGCTGGCAGAGAGCGTGGCAGCGGCAGACGGATTCACGCTGGAGAACGGCTGCCATTGGGTCCGCTCGGGCTCGATCCCAGGCGGTCGTTTCCTCGGTAGTGATGCCAGGCGTCTGCCGAGTCGACCATTCGAGTACGCCACACTCCAGCCTAGGGGTGCCTCACTCGTTTCCGGCCAGTGCGCGAGCGCTTCGCGAGCAGGCAAGTCGTTGTGTCGGGACTTCTCGCGGCTCTCCAGCGCGCAAGGTTCCGGGGCGGCCTCAGGAGGACTCGAGCCCTTGCCGGCCGGCCCTGGGGCGCAGCCGACTCAGCCTTGGACGCAGCATCTAGCGGCGTGCTGAGCCCCGCCGCGGCCGCGGCCGTAGTCGGCGACGCGCTCAGCGGCGCGGCCAAGAACCAACTGGCGCAGCAGAGCGTCGAGCTCGCGCGGCGCCTTGGCTTCCTCCACTACATCAGCCACAGCCTGCCCGCTTCTGTGTCTCGTCCATGGGGCACCTATCGGCAGCGCGGCTTCCCTTGGTGAATGGGTGAAGCACCCTAAACGGCTGTTCCCTCATCAGGGTCCACCACCTGCCGATTCCTTTCACCAAGACTCATCAATGCCCAAGAACGGGGACGGCAATGAGGCAGCAGGGACGCGGTGGCGGGGGCTTCACCCTCATCGAGCTGCTCATCGTGGTGATCATCATCGGGATCCTCGCGGCGATCGCCATCCCCGTGTACCTCGGTCAGCGCAACAAGGCCAAGGAAGCGGCCGTCAAGGAGGGCGTGC
>Ga0118677_10012559_pt1 | contig 12389 bp, 5 predicted proteins | sample AliMusrvi5mmetaG_FD_86154 | JGI IMG/M metagenome (GOLD analysis project Ga0118677, IMG submission 86154)
CAGATTGAAACCACAACCGGACAGAATCGCGTTAATGCGATCACCTTCTTTTCCCTGAAGATGATTCCGTTCCAACCGATTATCTGATTTTAGATGACCGAAGATCGGCTCAATTGCTGACCGCCGCGCATACCATTTCCAAAAGACCATTGGCTGACGCCAGTATTAGTTCTTGTAAATGGCGTATTTGATATCATTCTTGCTGCCACGTTTTACTGAGTACATCAAATCATCGACCATTCTAATTATTTCTTCTGCTTCACTTGGTGCGTCAATGCATGTTAATACACCAATGCTAAGTGTTACCGGCCAATTGTTTTGTTGCATTCCCACTAAAATGTCGTATTGAAGTTTAGAAAGGACAACTTGCGCAGATTCCTGATTTGTTTCCGGCAGGAGCAACGCAAATTCATCGCCGCCGAGCCGCGTAACTACATCTGTTTTCCGCAAATGCTTTCGGACTCGATTGACCACAAAACGTAGTACTTGGTCACCTGTCGCATGTCCGAACTCATCATTCACCGTTTTGAAGTTGTCAAGATCAATATAGGCTATAGTAAACGGATTTTTATATCGCTGGGAGCGGTTAATTTCTGTCTGCAGCGAATCATAAAATACACGTGAGTTTACCGCGCCTGTCAAAAAGTCTGTATGGGATAATTCTTTTTCATGTTCCAGTGCTCTTCTTAATGTTGACAACAGAAGCGTTACTATAACAAAAAAACATAATCCCATAAGGATGTTCCAGGAATAGATGACAATATGCAAGTATGGATTTTCTGCCACCACATCTGAAATAATCCAAACTAATGTACTGACAAAAGACGCTACGATACCAATTCGTTGGCCCGTAAACCAGGTGATTAGAGAAATAGGAATCAAATAGAACAGCGAAAATGCGAATTCATAACCCGTTAGAAAGTCGAGGAATCCCAGTACACCGATGAGTGCAAAGCCTACTGCTATTACAAAAAGTTTATTTCGTTTTTCAAAACTTTCTAAAAAGTTAAGAATCACCATCTTTTGCCTACTGACAATTATACTGCGCTGCGGTCGTTACAGATCTAGATAATCGGGTTAAAAATAAAAAATGATAAAAGGTTTTATAAGCGGCGGAATATCATCAAGGTGGAAGCTTTCCTCCTCTTCCCAATTATTCAATTCATTTTTGTCTATAAAACCGTCATTATTTTTGTCGACGATCGTAAAATGCTTCTCGGCGCCTTTTACAAATTCATCTTTTGATATCCTGCCGTCTTTGTCCGTGTCCAGTTCATCAAAGACTTCGTCAGAATTAGGAATGCCTGTTGCTTTAAATTCCTCACGGTCCAGAAAGCTATCTCCATTTTTGTCCAGCTTATCGAAGGATTTTGAAACGGCATCTATATACTCCCGCTTGTCTATTTTTTTGTTGCCATCAGTGTCAATCTTATCAAAGACGTTATTGGCAGTGTGTGCGGAAGTGGATTTTTGTGTCTCGCGATAGGCCGCAGAATAACAGGCCGTAAGTGTGAGGATTAATAACAGCATCAAAAGTCGAACCCATGCTCTGGTTAACCACCGTTTCGGTATATGTTTTCTTGTGGTCACATTCAAGATTGACATAATCATTTATGATCTCCTTTTTTAGCAAATTAGCATTTACAATGTAAGTTGTCAAAAGCAATATTTTTTTAGCGATTTTACTTATGCGAGATACCAGACGCTTCCGGCGCGTTCCAGCCGCCGCCGAGAGCTTTGACGAGCAGGACGGCTGCATTGAGGCGCTGGCCACTGATACTGATAACCGTTCTTTCATTTGTCAGAGCAATCGTTTGGACGGTAACAACGTTGAGGTAACTGACAATCCCGGCCTTGTATTGGTTGGTAGTTAGCATTACCGATTCCTGTGCCGATTTTACCGCCAGTTCTTGAGACTGTGCTTCCTCATCCAGAATGCGCAGAGCGGCCAGGTTGTCTTCAACATCCTGAAATCCTGCCAGTACAGTTTGCCGGTAAAAGGCTATTGTTCCATCATAGGCGGCCCTTGCCTGCTCGGTCTGTGCTTTACGCGCCCCGCCGTCAAATAAAGTTGCCGCCAGAGACGTCGGACCTAACGCCCAGAAAAAACTGGGCGATGTAAACAGGCTGGCCAGATCTGTGCTTGCATATCCCAATGATCCGGAAAGAGAAAGGGTCGGATAATATGCCGCTTCAGCAACTCCTATCAGGGCATTCGCCGCGGCCATCTTACGCTCTGCCGATGCAATATCCGGCCTTCGTTCCAGCAGATCGGAAGGAATAGCCACGGGAATTTTGATTTGCGGTTGAACAAATATTACAGGCGTCAGAGAAAAATCAGCCGGCGGCTTGCCGGTTAAGATGGCAATGGCATGCTCCAATTGCGCCCGCTGTACACCGACATCTATAGCCTGAGCTTGAGCAGATTTAAGCTGGGTCTGCGCCGCGGCGACATCAGCTTTGGCTACGACACCGGCTCTGTAGCGGTTTTGAGTAAGCTCGAGAGCTTTTGAGTATGCCGCAACTGCTTCCTCAAGATTTTTTTTCTGGGCATCCAAAGTCCGTAGCTGAAAATAATTTAATGCGAGTTCAGCTTGCATCGATAAACGCATAGCTTGTAAATCAGCAAAAGATGCTTCAGCAGAGGCTTTACTTGATTCCACTTGCCGGCGCACGCGCCCCCATAAATCAACTTCCCAGGCGGCATTGAGAGAAACCTGATGTTGGTCTACCGCGCTATAGGTTCCCCCTCCACCGGCGGGAAGCGTGCGGGTATAGGCCGCTCCCGCATTGACCGTAGGAAAGTAACTTGCCCGATCCAGTTGCACCAGAGCCTGTGCCTGACGATATTGAGATTCCGCCAGCGCAATCGACTGATTCGATACGTTTACCTGCTCTTCCAAAGAGTTGAGAATAGAATCATCGAAAGCTTCCCACCATTTTGTCCTGATTTCCTGATCGCGGGGCAGCGCCTGGCGCCATCCTTTCAATTCCTTGAACGATGATGGTACCGGTGCGTCGGGACGTTTATAATCGGGACCAACGGAACAGCCGGATATCATTATTAAGATAACAAGAAGGATTTCTAATACAAATAATTTTTTCATAATTATCCTCTTTAAATTTTCTCCAACACCTGCCCCGGCAAACTTTCAGGCCTCCGTTTCAATACCCTTAAACAAAACAGCCGGAAGCGGTCAAGGTATAAATAAACGACAGGAGTTGTATATAGGGTTAAAATCTGACTGACAATCAGCCCGCCCACAATAGAAATTCCCAAAGGTCTGCGCAATTCAGAACCTTCTCCGGTGAGTAAGATCAAAGGCAAGGCGCCGAAAATCGCCGCCATCGTCGTCATCATAATCGGTCTAAATCGCATCAGGCAGGCTTCAAATATTGATTCTTCGGGGCTTTTCCCTTCCTTTCGTTCCTTGTCCAGAGCAAAATCAATCATCAAGATCGCATTTTTCTTGACGATGCCGATCAGCAAAATAACACCGATCAAGGCCATAATGGTGAACTCCGTATGAAACAACATTAACGCCAGTAACGCCCCCACGCCGGCGGATGGCAGCGTGGATATGATCGTGACAGGGTGGACATAACTCTCATAGAGTATTCCCAGCACAATGTATATGGCGATAAGCGCCGCCAGAATTAACCAGGGCATGCTCTGTGATGATTGCTGAAATGTCTTGGCCGTTCCCTGAAAGCTTCCTCTGATGGAACCGGGGACGCCGAGACGGCCCATTGTTTTCTGAATCGCCACTGTAGCCTGAGAAAGCGATACTCCCAGAGGAAGATTAAAAGAAATTGTGGATGCGGCAAATTGCCCCTGATGGTTGACAGCCAGCGGCGTATTGGTCAGACTATATTTGGCAAAAGACAAAAGGGGCACCCTCGCTCCGTTCGGAAGCCCCGCATTGGGAGGAATAATCATGTAAACATCTTTGAGGGATTCCGGACTTTGCCAGTTGGGAGGAGCAGCTTCCATAATGACATGGTATTGATTGAGGGGATTATAAATTGTGGATACCTGACGCTGGCCGAAGGAATCATTTAATGTCGTATCAATAAGCGCCGGCGTGATGCCCATGCGCGAGGCCGCATCCCGGTCAAAGGCAACGGAAGTCTGCAATCCTCTATCCTGCTCATCCGTATTCACATCCGTCAATTCGGGAAGTTCATTAAACGCATCCTTGATGCGCTTCTCCCATAGCCGTAATTCAGTAAGATCTTCGGCCTGCAATGTATATTGATAGGCAGCTCCGCCCGCCCGGCCGCCGACGCGGATATCCTGCACTGATTGCAGAAACATTCTGGCACCCGGTTCGCGCGCCAGCTTTGGCCTAAGTCTCGCCATTATTTGATCGGGTGAAGCCTTGCGCTCACGAACCGGCTTCAGAGCAACATACATGAAACCGGAGTTACCGCCTCCTGTAAAACCGGCTATGCTGCTAACTGCCGGATCGGCACGAATAATGTCCATAATGTTGATGAGCTTGCGCTGCATGGCCTGAAAAGAAATACTCTGGTCGGCCTGGATCGTGCCGACCAGAGCGCCGGTATCCTGCTGAGGAAAGAACCCCTTGGGAATTTTGATGTAAAGAAAAACATTCAGGCAGATAACAATAAATAGTATAGCCATCATCAGCCGGCTGTGCCGCAGTGTCCAACCAAGTGAGCGCCGGTAAAAACCGAGGACAGCCTCAAATATCTGCTCACTTTTTCGATAGAACCATCCAGAGCCTAGTTCTTCTTTCGATCGCAGCAGGCGGGCGCACATCATCGGCGTGGTGGTCAGAGATACAGCCAGAGAAACTATGATGGCCGCGGAAAGCACAACGGCAAATTCGCGGAAAAGCCTGCCCACAACTCCACCCATCAATAAGATAGGGATAAAAACGGCTATTAGCGAGAGGCTCATCGAAAGCACGGTAAAGCCTACTTCTTTTGCTCCCAGCAATGCCGCCTGAAAAGGAGTCATGCCTGCCTCGATATGGCGGGAGATATTTTCCAGTACAACAATAGCGTCATCAACAACAAATCCGGTGGCAACAGTCAGCGCCATGAGCGATAGACTATCCAATGTGTAGCCTGCAAGATACATAACGCCAAAGGTGCCGATCAGTGAAACCGGCACGGCAATGCTGGGAATAAATGTCGCATAAATATTGCGCAAAAACAAAAATACAACAAGAATCACCAGCGCGATGGAGATTATTAATGTGCGTTCAACTTCATTCAATGATGCACGAATTGACGGGGTTCGATCGGAAGCTATCGTTAAATTAATCGCCGCCGGTATGGAGGCTTGCAACTGCGGTAAAATTGCTTTGATGCGATCAACGGTTTCAATGACATTGGCGCCGGGCTGTTTGGAAATGATTACCAATACGGACGGTTTGCTGTTGTATAAACCGGCATTGCGCACATTTTCTACTGAGTCGGTTACCTCGCCTAAATCCGAAAGACGCACTGCCGCTCCATTGCGGTAGGACACAATCAGCGGAATATAATCGGACGCTTTTTTTGCCTGGTCATTGGCATATATCTGCCAGTGTTTATCGCCTGCTTCCACGGAACCTTTAGGCCTATTGGCATTGGAAGCGGCAATGTATGCGCGCACCTGCTCCGGACTTATTCCATAATTGTTAAGCATGGCCGGATTCAATTCCACCCTCACAGCAGGAAGTGAACTGCCTCCGACATTCACCTGGCCGACGCCTTTTATCTGAGAAAGTTTTTGCGCCAAAATAGTGGAAGCCGCATCATAGAGCTGGCCTTTGGTCATTGTATCCGAAGTAAGAGCTAAAATGAGGACAGGGGCGTCGGCAGGATTTACTTTACGATATGTCGGGTTGCTGGGCAATCCCGTAGGCAGGAGGCTGTGCGCCGCATTGATAGCCGCTTGCACATCACGCGCCGCCCCGTCGATATCCCGGTCAAGATCAAATTGCAAAGTGATCCGGGTCGATCCCAGTGAGCTTGACGAGGTCATCTCTGTTATACCGGCAATGCGACCGAGCGAGCGCTCCAGAGGCGTGGCCACAGTGGCGGCCATTGTTTCCGGGCTGGCTCCGGGAAGCGAAGCCTGGACGGAGATAGTCGGAAAGTCAACCTGCGGCAGTGCTGCCACCGGCAATAGTTTAAACGCAATAAGGCCGGCCAGAGCAATGCCCAGCGTTATCAGGGTCGTTGCTACAGGACGATTTATGAAAGGAGTGGAGATGCTCATGACACAGTCCCATCAATTTTATCTGTTGCTATTGAGTGACGGAATAATCGAGCTCTGACGCGACGGCTCAGGCGGTCAAAAGCCAGATAAATTACCGGCGTTGTAAAAAGTGTCAGTATCTGACTCAAAATAAGTCCTCCCACCATCGTAATGCCCAGAGGATGGCGCAACTCCGATCCGACTCCGGTGCCGATCATGAGGGGCAGCGCGCCCAGTATGGCCGCCATTGTGGTCATCATAATCGGCCGGAAGCGCAGCAGACATGCCTGATAAATCGCTTCCCGCGGGGGTTTGCCCTCTTTGCGCTCGGCATCCAGGGCAAAGTCGATCATCATAATGGCATTCTTCTTGACGATGCCGATAAGCAGGATGATGCCGATGATTCCTATGATACCCAGGTCGTTTCCGGAAATCATGAGCGCGAGCAATGCGCCGACTCCGGCGGAAGGCAGAGTGGATAGAATCGTCATCGGATGGATATAACTTTCATAGAGAATTCCCAGGACGATATACACTGTGATGATAGCAGCCAGGATCAAAAATAAAGTGCCGGTAAGCGATGCCCTAAAAGCCAGCGCCGCTCCCTGGAAGCCGGTCTTGACACTGACCGGCATGCCGATTTCGCGTTCGGCTTGTTCTATAGCAGAGACGGCATTTCCCAGTGACGCTCCCTGCGCCAGATTAAAAGAAATTGTGGCGCAAGGGAATTGTCCCTGATGATTGACGACCAGCGGCGTGGGCTTTTCCGATATCCGCGCGATTGCCGAAAGAGGAACCTGTGTTCCCGACTGGGAAGTTATGTACAAATCGTTCAGGGCTTCCGGTCCTTTTTTATAACCGGGCTTTACTTCCAGAACCACGCGGTATTGGTTTGATTGCGTGAATATAGTGGAAACAAGGCGCTGGCCGAAAGCGTCATAAATGATATTATCAATAGCGGCGGTCGTGATGCCGAGCCGGCCGGCCGCATTGCGGTCTATGTCCACATAAGCTTGCAGACCCTCATCCTGTAAATCACTGGCCACATCAGTAAGGTGCGGTGAGTGGGAAATGCGCTCGACAAGTCGGCCGGTCCAAAGGCCGAGTTCATCAGGATCGGCGCATTCCAGTGTAAACTGGTACTGCGTGCGGCTTACCCGGTCTTCAATCGTCAGATCCTGCACCGGCTGCATGTAAAGAGCTATACCTTCCGTTGCGGCAAGCCTTTTCTGTAAACGGCGGATAACGCCGGAAGCATCAAGGTCGCGTTTATTCTTCGGTATCAAATTAATCATCATTCGTCCGCTGTTTAATGTTACATTCGTTCCATCCACGCCAATGAAGGACGACAGGCTCTCCACCGCCGGGTCCTGCAGAATCACTTTAGCCAGCGCCTGCTGGCGTGCGGCCATGGCGGAAAATGAAATCGATTGCGGAGCTTCCGATATGCCGATGATCATGCCCGTATCCTGCACGGGGAAGAAACCTTTGGGGATTGCGATATACATAATAACGGTCAACACAAGCGTGGCAATGGCCACCAACAGAGTGGCTTTTTGATGATCAAGAACCCACGTGAGCATTCTGCCGTAACCGGCAATTGTTCTTTCAAAAAACAAGCCGCTCTGATGATAAAAACGTCCCTGTTTTTCTTCCGGCACATGCTTAAGCAGTTTGGAGCACATCATTGGTGTAAGCGTCAGCGAAATAACGGCCGAAATTAATATGGCGATTGATAAGGTAATCGCAAATTCCCTGAAGAGACGGCCCACAACATCTCCCATGAAAAGGAGAGGAATCAAAACGGCGATCAGGGAAAAAGTAAGCGAAATGATTGTAAAGGCAATCTGCGCTGACCCCTTGAGGGCGGCCTCCATAGGGGACAAGCCCTGTTCGATATAACGGGCTATATTTTCGATGACAACAATGGCGTCATCCACGACAAAACCGGTCGAGATCGTCAAAGCCATCAAGGTCAGATTGTTGATGCTGAAGCCGAAAAGGTACATGGCTCCGAATGTTCCGACAAGCGATAACGGCACGGCTATGCTCGGAATAATCGTTGCGGATAGATTACGCAGAAAAAGGAAAATGACCATAACGACGAGGGCAATGGCCAGGAACAGTTCAAACTGAACGTCATTCACTGATGTCCGGATGGTGGTGGTGCGGTCGGTCAGCATGATAACGTCAACCGAACCGGGCAGCGATGCTTTCAATTGCGGAATGATATTCTTGATACGGTTGACAACCTCGATTACATTGACGCCCGGCTGACGCTGAATATTCACGATAACGGCCGGTGTTTGATTTTGCCATGCCGCCAGACTTATATTCTCGGCATCATCACGAACATCCGCCACATCGCTGATGCGCACCGGCGCGCCATTGCGGTAAGCAACAATAACTTTTTCATATTCCGCAGCCAACTTGATCTGGTCATTGGCGTCGATTGTGGAGGCGCGGTCCGGGCCGTCAAAACTGCCTGTGGCTTGGTTGACATTGGAATTACTGATTGAAGTTCGCAAATCATCCAGCGTTAGATTATGGGCCGCCAGCGCCTGAGGATTGGCTTGAATGCGTGTCGCCGGTTTTTGTCCGCCGCTGATGCTGACCAGTCCTACACCCGGCAATTGTGATATCTTTTGCGCTACGCGCGTGTCGATGAGATCCTGAACTTTCGGCAACGGCAATGTTTTGGATGTTATTGCCAGAGTCATAATCGGCGCGTCAGCCGGGTTGACTTTGCTGTAGATTGGCGGCATCGGCAGGTCTGTCGGCAGAAAAGTAGTGGCGGCGTTGATAGCCGCTTGCACTTCCTGTTCCGCGACATCAATATTCAGGCTGAGACTGAATTGCAGAGTGATGACGGATGCTCCGCCCGAGCTTGTCGAAGACATCTGGTTCAACTCCTGATCGTTTTTTTCGAAATTATTCAAACCTGCAGATGCTGAAGGCAATACATCCAGTGCGAGGACGGTTCCTCCGGTAGCCACAAATTTTTTGAGGATACGGGCAGTCTCTATAGGAATTACCCTGGCTGCCGGAAGTAACAACACAGGATAACTATAACCGTTGATTATAACCTTTCCATCCTTGAAGGTGGCATGGTTCTGAAGCAGATCATCATTCACAATGTCGAAATCATACCCATTGGCCACCAATGTTTTGGCCAGGTCGCCGTAAGGCATGGTGCGACGTTCGGTACCAAAAAGAGCCTTTTCACTCCACGCCGTGGCCTGGGGAGAATAAATCAGCACATCCGCAACAAGCTTCCCCTGCCGGAGGAGATAAGCAGAACGCGAGATATATTCCGTGAGGCAGTGATAATTGTTCCACCACGTGTTCCAATGGCTGATACGGCTCGCCCAGGGCATATCCCGGCTAGGAGCTACGTTTTTTTCCGGGGAAGCAAAATAACCATGGTTGTAAAATTGGGTGATGCCATCGCGCAGAAAAGCGTCGGTGGCAATTTTCATATCCTGCAGGGAAGTGCGGTAACGGTCGGGATGGATGAAGGTGTAGGACTCCGCGGAAACGATATCCCTGCCATAAAACCTGGCACCCGAAGCGGTCGCCTTGCGGGGATCGGCAGTAGGTTCGAAACGGGTGGTACTAACCTCTGTCTCTGGCCTGGCGATGGCGCCCGCACCCTGGACAAGTTCTTCTGTGAAGCGGTAATGAGGCTGTATTCTTGCCTGAACCTTATGCGCGGCACACCAATCATCAAAAGTCTTAAAGACCGTTTTCAGTCCCAGGTCGTTAAGAAAATGGCCCAGATCATACCGAACGCGGGGAGTTAAAGGACCGATGTTATACCAGATCGCAGGCAGGTATTTTGTAAAATCATAACCGATTTCCTTTTCAAAGGCGGCAAGCAGACCATTACTCCAAAGCAGGGAATTGGGCAGCGGTTGAATCTCAAAGCTATCGCAGAAAAAGGAGTCGACCGTTCGTCCGAACTCATCACCTACTGATTGGGAGAATATTCCACCGAGGTAATCGCAATAATGTTGCATGGCAGCCTGGCTCAAATGATCAATGACCATGCTTGGTACCGGACCACTGTACGCCTGATTTTCCTGACCTGTTCTCTTTAGCCAAAAGGCCATTAAACGCCAGTTGCCTTCAGGTACCTCCCACTGAAGGGCGTTTGTACTCTGTATCACCTTTCCTGTGAGTACTTTAAGTGAGTTCGCATCGAGCTCATCTTTTCCAGTGATTCTGGCCGCCACAACAGCAACCAAGAGGCCGGTATCTTCTTTCCCTGTTTCCCTGATTGCTTTCGGATTGGGTAATGCACTGTCGAAATTGCTCCCTCCCGTTAAGTCGATGCTGCCGATGCAGAGCGCTTTGCTTTGATCCTCCGGTTTCACCCATGGTCCGCCAAAACTCCAGCCTGGACCAAACGTAAAGGCCACTTCTATGTCGAGTCGACGGGCTTCTGCAACGGCGAACTTCATCAGCTCTAGATGCCCCGGCGAAAGAAACTCCGCATTGCCCTTTTCATACATTTGAAATGCACTCATAATTTCTACACCTCCCATGCCCTGGGCGGCCATCTGCTCCAGCTGAAAAGTGATGTCGCCTTTGGTCAGCGCATTTCCTGGCCACCACCATCGGGTATGAGGCTTATAGGTCCGGGCGGGTTTGTTCCAGTTTGCCTGCAGTGTTTGAAGTGTCACTGCGGCGTTGACTTTGGTTTTGTCCAGTTCAGTCGCCTGCAGATGTGTGGCAATTGCCATGAAAAGTGCAAGTAACAAATTGATTCTATTCATGTTAGAAACTTTTATAATTTACCATTTCAATGTCCTTTAAAACCGGTTGAGTTAACCTGCCAATTTAATTACTGGCGTTCCAGCAGGTTGGGGCGCGTAGGTCAAGCGGAATAATAAATTTAATTCTTTCGGTTCAGCCTTTCAGCTTTCGAACAACAAAATAGGGAACATTCGACAGATCGACTGCCAGTGATGGAAACATCGTCATATCCCCTTTCCCAAAAGTCACTTCAAAATAATACTGAAGGGAAAAACGGCTGGTCGTATATTCAGCTGGAATTTCGCCCTGAAAGACGGTGTCCTTCCTGGTAAGGCCTACGGTTTGCCAACGCTCTGCCTGGTCCACATGACGATAATACAAAACCACACTATCCGGACGGTTTGTTTTGCAATCCAGGATGATGGGCAGTGGCTTTCCGTTGAAATACCCTTGTTGCGGTGTATGCTGCCCGTTTAATATTGTTCTGACAGTCCTTCCCAGCGCTATTCTAAGCGCGGAAGCTGCGCCGGCTTCATTTACTCCACCGGAAGGCAAAGCGATCTTTCCAATCCGATTCTGCAGATCAGTAATATCTTCATCAAAAGATGGAATGCGATCAAGCCAGTGACCATGTCTGGATCCATAGGAAATACTGGAAACGTAAACATTTTTAGCCCGCTCTGCCATGATTGCCCAGGCATTGCGGCCCTTTGTGTAGCAGGCAATTGCCTCTTCTCCGGCCTTATGGTCTCCGGTAAGTGAATAGATCTGCCAAAGGACAGCACTGCGAAGTTTGCCTGCAAAGAAAAGTGCAATTCCGCAAAGTATCAATACATCTTCTTCGACACGCCGAAATTCCGGGAAGGAAGCCGAAGCTCCCAATTCTGAACGTGCTTTGGATATATTTTTTTTCGCCACTGCGGCAATCTCCTCAAACCATTGCGCCACCTCCAAGGGCGTGTATTTACCATTTGTATTTCCGGTTACGAGCGCCTCTCCATATTCAAAAGGTGTATAAAATAACTGTGGATCGAAAGGACAGACATTCCCGAACAGGACGGGTGGTGTGGTATCCTTGTGCATTTTGTTTAGCTCTTCAGAGGCAATTGACATGTTTGTGTAGATTTCCGGCCAAAAAGATCCACAATCCGTGGATTGTCCATGCACAAGCGTAAAAAGAGGGAGTACCCTGCTCACGGAAGCAAGGGCATCCATTACCGGAACTGCTGCCTTACCGAAATCCCGGCGTAAAAATCGAAGCCAGACTTCAGGATCAGTTTCAGGGTTGTATCCGAGCCTGCCCCATAATCGATATTGGTAGAGGTATTTCTCGTAATCATAATGCGGCGCAAGGGAATTGTCGGCATAAGCACAGCGGCCACCCGACAGACCAGTACCATGACGGCCTTTGAAG
>Ga0118677_10012562_pt1 | contig 12385 bp, 11 predicted proteins | sample AliMusrvi5mmetaG_FD_86154 | JGI IMG/M metagenome (GOLD analysis project Ga0118677, IMG submission 86154)
CGTTCATCGCCCAGGTCCTCGCCGCCGCCGGCCGGGACCCGACGTTCTGCATTGGCGGCGAAGTCGAGCCGCTCGGAGGCGTGGCCGGCATCGGCGCTTCCGGCATCACCGTGGCCGAAGCCGATGAAAGCGACGGCACGCTGGCCCTGTACGCGCCGGAACTCGCCGTGGTCACCAATATCGAGTTCGACCACATGGAACACTTCGCGAGCGTGGAGGCGTTCGAAGATTGCTTCCGCACGTTCATCGCCGCCACGCGCCGGTGCGTGGTCTACTGCGCCGACGATCCGCGCGCGGCCCGGCTGTGCGCCGGCCGAGTCCGGACGCTCGCGTACGGTTTTGGCGAAAGCGCGACCTTGCGCGCCACAGCCCTCGCAGCCGATGCCGCCGGCACGGACTTCGACGCCGCCCGCGCCGACCAGCCGCTCGGCCGCTTCCGCGTGCCCGCCCCGGGCCGCCACAATGTGCTGAACGCCCTCGCCTGCCTTGGCGTGGCCCTGGAACTCGGGCTTGCGCCGGATGCCGTGCGCGAGGCGCTGGCCCGCGTGGTCCTGCCGCGCCGTCGTTTCGATCGGCTCGTCGAGCGCGACGACATCGTCGTGGTGTCGGATTACGCCCACCACCCGTCGGAAATCGCGGCACTGGTCCGGACCGCCGCGACGCTGAACCGGTCTCGGCTCGTCGGCGTATTCCAGCCGCACCGCTACACGCGGACCCTGGCCCTGGGGCCGGACTTCCCGCCCGCCTTTGACGGCCTCGCCGAACTGGTGCTCGTGCCGGTCTACGCCGCCTCGGAACGGCCCCTGGACGGAGGGGCGAGTTGGGACCTCTACGCCCATTGCCGCGCCCACGGCAGCATGACCGTCCGCCTCGCCGACTCCCTCGAACAGGCGTGGGCGTATCTTCAGACCCAGCTCCGTATCGGCGACGGGTTGCTGGTGATCGGCGCCGGCGACGTCGAACGCATCGCCTTTGGGGCGCGCGATGCCTTGCGAGAGCGCCGCCTCGAACAACTCGGTACGCTCATGGAGCGCGTCGTTCACGAGATCGAACTCTCGGCCTCGCTCGTGCGCGGCCGCGAGCCGCTGGCCAATAAAACGACCTTCGGCGTCGGCGGCGCGGCCGACGTGTGGATGGAACTTGGTGACGAGACCGACCTGCGCAAGGTCCTGGCGTGGACACACGCGAGCAAAATACCCTTCACCCTCCTGGGCGGCGGGAGCAACGTGCTCGTCAGCGATCTGGGCGTGCGCGGCGTGGTGGCCCGGCTGACCGGCGCACCGTTCAAGACGATCCGCGCCGAAGGCACGACGGTCACGGTCGGAGCCGGTACGCCATTGGCGCGCCTGCTGGCCTGGACCGAGGAGCAGGCGCTGGGCGGGCTGGAATTCCTGCACCACGTGCCGGGCACGGTCGGAGGCGCGGTGCACGGCAACGCCGGCGCCTGGGGCCGGGCCATCGGCGAGCGGATCGTCGCGGTGCGCGTCCTGGCGCGGGACGGCACGGAGCAACGCCTGGCCGCCCGCGACCTTGATTTCACTTATCGAAAATGCCCGTCTTTGCGGGACCTGGCGATCGTCGAGGTCTCCCTGCGGCTGGATCAGGCCGAACCCGCGCGGCTCCGGACGGAAAAGGCTGACGTGGCGGGCAAGCGTGCCTGGCTGCAGGGACTCCGCTCCGCAGGGTCGGTCTTCAAGAACCCGCCCGGCGCCGCTGCCGGCCGCCTGCTGGAGGAAGCGGGCCTGAAGGGGCGCCGCATCGGCGGGGCGGTCGTTTCCGCCTTACACGCCAACGTGATTGCGACGGAAACAGGTGCCACGGCGTCCGACGTGCTCGCCCTGCTGGAAACCGCCCGGACCGCGGTACGCAGCCGCTTCAACGTTGAACTTGAAACAGAGCTTGTTCTTTTGGGATAGTGTAAGCATCAAGAAAAGGAAACAGCCCATGACGCTTCAAGAACTTACGCGCGACGAACAACTGGCCCTGGTGGCGCTCAGTGAAGTGACGGTCGTCTCCAACCGCACGGTCACGGATACCGAGGTGGCGGAGTTAGACAGCCTTGTGCACGAGCTAGGCGAAGATCTGTTCCATGAACTTGCCGAGCAGGCCGAAATCCGCTTCGCCGACCGTCAGGTCTTGAAGGCGTTTCTGAAAGGCATCACGCGCCCCGAAGCCCGCGAACTGATTTACGGCACCGCCCTGACCGAGGCGCTGGCCGACACCCTCCCCCACGAAGAAAGCCAGTTCCTCGATTGGCTGGCCACCGAATGGGGCATCCCCGTGCAGATCGACGAAGCCTCACCGAACTGAACGGCGTTCCAGACAGCGATCCAAAAAGGGAGACGACCATGTTGCGCGAACCGATTCCCGCCGACCGCCTCACGTTGCCCGTCATCCAAACCATCGGCTCCCGCTGGATGCTGCTAACGGCCGGCACGTTTGCCCCCGGACAGTTCAACTGCATGACTGTGTCGTGGGGCGGACTCGGCGTGATCTGGAATAAGCCCATGGCCATGGTGGTGGTTCGACCGAGCCGCCACACCTTCACGTTCATGGAATGGGCCGAGACCTTTACGCTGAGCATCTTCCCGCCCGAGTACCGCGACGCGCTGACCCTCTGCGGCACCCGCTCGGGGCGCGCGGCGGACAAGGTTAAGGAAAGCGGGCTGACGCCCGTGGCTTCGACCCAGGTGGCGGCGCCCGCATTTAACGAAGCCGAACTCGTCCTCGAGTGCCGCAAGATGTACTCCGACGATCTCGACCCCAAACGCTTCCTCGCGGACCACATAGAGGCCAACTACAAGGGGCGCGACTATCACCGCCTCTACATGGCCGAGATCGTAGCCGTCTTTGGCACTCCCGCCTATCGCTCCTGAGTTTTTTCACACTTTAACATTTCCGTTGCCACGCTGTGGCAGAGACGGTAATTGTTACGCCTAATCGCGGGCGGGGACCGGGGGGTTGCCGTTCCTTCTAAGTGGGGGATCCGCGAAAGCAGCACACCGCAACAAGGAGCAAGTTGGATGAAGCTAGGAACAGGTCGCATCGTCATCACTGCCGCAGTCGCCCTCGTAACGGCCGGCATCGGCCCGGCCGTCGCCGATCCCGTCGCCACGCCGCAGCCCGAGGCGGTTCCCGTCGTACGCTTTGGCGCGGATGAACGCGTGCGCCAGGAGTACTTCGACCACATTCCCGTGAAGTCCGATGGAGACGCCCGCGGCGGCGAGAACGACTATTTCCGCTTCCGCACACGCGTGTGGAGCGAGGCAGATGCCGGCCCGAATGTCACGTTCCGCATCCGCGCCGTGAACGAAATGCGCGACTGGCTCTATCCCGATGTTTCGCAGAAGATGCAGCGCTCGACCTACGAGTGGCCCGATGAAATCGTGTTCGATGCGGCCTACATGGACGTGCACGGGCTGTTCAACGACACGCTCGACCTGCGCGTCGGGCGCCAGGATTTGATCTATGGCACCGGCAAGGTGATCCTGGAAGGCACCCCGGGCGACGGGTCGCGCACGATCTACTTCAACGCCGTGAAGGCCGTGCTCAAGCCCGCGCCGAAAACCACGATCGACGTGTTCGGCATCTACAACCCGGCCCAGGACGAGTTTGCCATCAACCCGGCTGATCCGGCGCGCGATGAGTCCGCCATGCCGGCCACGATGAATGGAATGCTGGAACGCGGGGCTGGCGTCTACGCGAAGAATCAGACCTTCGCGTCCCTGCCGTTCGAAGTCTACGGCATTTATAAGAGTGAAGGAACGCAAGCCATCAACGTGAAGCCGGATGCCAAGGGCAATCTGCCCCAGCCTACGGCTCCCTGGCAGACCCTGGATGTCGCGGCCAAGCAGGTCGATGTTGCCGCGGCCGATATCGGCACGGTCGGCACCCGCCTGATGCCCAAGCTCACCGACTCGCTCAGCGGCAACCTGGAACTCGCCTACCAGTTCGGCACCCGCGGTGATGCCGACATCAACGCCTATATGGCGGATGCGTTCGTGGTGCAGCAACTCCCGGGGAGCATGAAGCCAGCCGTGGATGCCGGCGTCTACTACCTGTCGGGCGATCGCAAAAGCACGCAGGATGAGGAAGGGTGGGATCCCCTCTGGGCGCGGTATCCGCAGTACAGCGAACTCTACGTGTACGCCTACGACTCCGACATGCTCGCCGCCGGCTGGAACAACCTGTGCATGCCGCACGCGGGGCTGACCCTCAACCCGCTGGCCAAACTGAAGACCACCCTCTCGGTCAACTACCTCTATGCGCCGGAAGCCGACGGGCCCGGCGGCGGTCACGAACGGGGCTGGCTCGGCATCTTCAAGAACGAGTTCACACTGGCCGAAAACAAGTGGCTGCCCAAGGACAAACTCACCGGCCACCTCTGGCTCGAAGTCCTCAACCCCGGCGATTACTACAACGTGAACGACCTGGCGCTGTTCGCCCGCTGGGAGTTCTGCTACGCGTTCTAATTGAAGGCTGGATGTGTAACCCCTCGCCCCCGCGGGCGAGGGGTTTTTGTCTTAATACGTATCGACCAATGAATGGGCCGTGAAACGAGCCGGTGCCAGGCCCTGATAGTCGATCGTGCGCGTTTCGCCGGGCTCAAGGTCGAAGAAGTTATCGTCGAACCGGCCCTCGCCCCCACCTTCGCTCTCGACCCACACCCACTTGGCAAACACGTCGCTGGACACGGTCACACGGGCACCCGTGGGCGTCGGCGCGGACTGCACGCGCAGCACCGGGCGCGGCAACATCAGGTCCTTGAACCGCGCAAAGTGCTGCACGGTCCGCGACGTGTTTGTGCCCAGCGTTGCCCGCACCGACAGGTACGTGTTCCGCGGGGTGCTTCCGGCGCTCGTCTGCGCATTGGTGTGATCGTCCACCAGATAAAGGTCAGCCGGCACAATGGCCACAACCATTGAACCGGGTGCCGTATTTGTCCACACCACGGTGCCCTCGGCGACTCGTTGCCCCGCATAAGTCTGCAAGACCCAGGCAACAGTCCCGGTGGCCACCCCATCGGAGTCGACCGTGGCGTGCACCGTCACCGGTTCCACGCCATTGCCACCCGTCGTGCTCACGAGGAATGGCGCATAGAACCGGCGCGCGAAGTAATAGAGCGCTTTGCGCCGACCGAAATAGTCCAGCGAACTCCAACTCGTCACCGGCCAGCAATCGTCCAACTGCCAGTAGAGCGTGCCCATACAGAACGGCATCTGACGCCGCCAATGCTGCACGGCCGTCTGCATGGCCAACCCCTGCTGAATTTGCGAGAGCACCACGAAGTTGCCGAACCCGGTCGGCATGCGGAACCGATCCAGCATCTGCGTCAAAATCCGCCCATTACCGCCGCGGTTCTTCTGGTGCGCGGCCATGGCCGGCGCCGTCAGGTTCAGGTCATCGCCCGCGTAGTAGCGTATCGTGGATAACGCCGGAAACGACTGATAGCCGAACTCGGAGACGAACCGCGCCTGGATCTCCCCGTACGCCTCGAACGGCTGCGACTCGTGCCAAATCGACCACACATGAACGTCGCCATCCGTGGGCACGCCGGGATCCTCCGCCTCGATGGAGTGCGGACTGGATGGCCAGTACGGCCGGTCAGGATCGAGATCACGGCACAGGCGCGGCAGCAGATCATGGAACAGCGCCGCATAGCGGCCCCACTCCGTCGACTCCTTCCGGTACCAACGGCGCACGGCCGCTTCGCATTCGTTGTTGCCGCACCAGAGCGCAAGGCTGGGATGGTAGGACAGACGGTTTACCTGGTGACGGACCTCCTCGCCCACATTCGCCAGGAACCGTTCGTCGGCCGGATACAGGCTGCAGGAGAACATGAAGTCCTGCCAGACCATCAGGCCGAGTTCGTCGCACAGGTCGTAAAACCCATCGCTTTCATAGATGCCGCCGCCCCACACGCGGAGCATATTCATGTGGCACGCAGCGGCATCCTGCAGCAACTGGCGGTACCGGTCAGGCGTGACCCGCGATGGAAAAGAGTCGCACGGGATCCAGTTGGCGCCCTTGCAGAAGACCGGCTTCCCATTCACGACAAACCGGAACGACACACCCCTCGGATCACGAATGGTTTCGAGCCGGATCGTACGGAACCCGATGCGACCGGTCCAGGTGTCCAGCGTCCCGCTCTCGGGCGTCACGGTAACCTTGAGCGGATAGAGCGCCTGGTCGCCAGAGCCGGCGGGCCACCACAGGCGCGGGTTGTCAACGCGGCCGGTCACGGAATGACGCGAGATGCCAGCCGGGACATCGACGAGGGCGCGCGCTGTGACTCCCCCTGCGCTGGCATCGATCGTGGTGCGGCAGGCCCGAGGCGAGGTCACCTCGACGTCAACGGTCAGCATCACCACACGGCCGGTGCCGGCGGTGTCCGACTCGTGCTGTTGGCGCGTGCTCACGTAGAGGATCCGCGGATCGTCGGTGGCAACCAGGCGGAGGGGTTTCCAGATGCCGCAGGTGACGAAGCGGGGGCCCCAGTCCCAGCCGAACTGATAAGGCGCCTTGCGAAAGAACGAACTGCCGCCCACGGGGTCGTTCGAGGCGGGCAGCAAACCCAGCCGATACTCGGTCATGTCGCTGAGTTCCTGCACGGGCGAGCGGAAGACGATCTCCAACGTATTGGTACCGGGCTTAAGCGCATCGCGCACCGGGAACGTCCAGCGCCGGAACATGTTGTCTGCCTTGCCCACGACCATTCCGTTCAGGCGGAGGGTTGCCAGGGTATCGAGCCCTTCGCACACGAGGTCGACGCTCTGCCGCGCAAGCAGTGAGGCCGGGACGACGACGGTCCGGCGATAGATCCAGTCCTGTCGTTCCAGTCCTTGCAAGCGCGCCTCGTTATCGCCCACAAACGGGTCGGGAATAGCGCCCAGCCGCAGCAGATCCGTGTGCACGCAGCCGGGCACCACGCCGGCCTGCCACACCTGACCCGTGCCCGCGGCCCGGAATTCCCATGTGCCGTTCAGCGGCATTTCGATGCGTTCGGCCAACGCGGTCAGCCCCAGCCCCATCACCACGCCGCACCAAACCGCAAGCTTCCGCCACCTGTTCTGCGATCCCATAGGCTGCCTCTCTGCGATGAACCGCCTCTGTCACCCAATTCCACACCGGCACGCAGTATTCCAGAAGCCCAGGCGGAAGGCAAACGGTCGGCTGGGGGTTGCGCTTGACAGCGACACTTCCTTACTTCATAGTAAGGAAGTGTTGGCAGGTAAGGAGAACCGGAACATGACGACAGCGAGACTGACGAGCAAGGGGCAGATCACCATACCCAAGGCCGTGCGGGAATCCCTGCACCTTCATACCGGCGACACACTCGCCTTCATCGTGCATGGGCAGACCGAAGCCACTATGAAACCCGTGACCAAAACCGTTGATCAAGTCTTCGGAAAGCTTCACGTGCCGGGCCAGGTGGCCAAGAGCGTCAGCGACATGAACCTGATCATTGCGCAACGCATGCGGGGCCGCAAACCGTGATCGCGCTCGACACCAACGTTATCGTTCGGTTCCTGGTACGCGACGATGAACGACAAGCCCAGGCCGTGTACGTCCGGTTCAAACAGGCCGAATCCACGCGCGAGATGCTGTTCGTCCCCCTCCTGGTTGTTCTCGAAACCATCTGGGTTCTGGAAAGCGCCTATGACAAGCCACGGGCCGATGTGCTGGAAGCGTTTGACGCGCTGAAAGGCATGCCCATCCTGGCGTTTGAAAAACCCAACGTGCTTCAGAGGCTTCTGACCGAGGGCAGGAAGAGCACCACCGACCTCTCCGACCTGCTGATCGCTCTGGCAGCGCAATCCTCCGGCTGCAGCGGCGGTCTCACCTTCGACAAGAAGGCCTCAAGACTGCCCTTTTTCCGGTTGCTGACCTGACCATTCCCGTCCGGCAGCCCAGACAAATCCGCAAGCGCGATGGAACCTTAACTCCATCACTCGTCTCGATGGGTTCTAATGGAGGGCACCGCGTCGTCGGCTGAAAAGCAACCTCGCCACCCCGCATCCTTGACACGCACCCCGCAGACCAGAATACTGCCCGACATCATGAAGGCGTTCACGGTAGCCACAAAACGACGCACGGAATTCGTTCCTATCACCACGGACGTCCAAAAGGCAGTCACGGAGCTCGGCGTCAAGGATGGGGTCATCACCGTCTTCGTACCGCACACCACTGCCGGCGTGACCATCAACGAGAACGCCGATCCTGACGTCACGGATGACATGGCGGGCGCGCTGGATCGCATGGTGCCGTGGGAGGGACCTTACCAGCACGGCGAAGGCAACTCCGCGGCACACGTCAAGGCCAGCCTCATGGGATCGTCCGTGCGCGTGCTGGTGCAGGGAGGGCAGCTCCGACTCGGCACCTGGCAGGGCATCTATCTGTGTGAGTTTGACGGACCGCGACAGCGGGAATGCTGGGTGGCAAAGGGTTGAACATGACGATCGGCCTCAAACAAGGGACCGTCAGACTGGAGTCCTACACGCCGGCGTGGGCGCGGCGTTTCGCCGCCGAGAAACGCCGGCTGGCGCGTTACCTTACCACCCGCGGCACACGCGTCGAACATATCGGCAGCACGGCAGTGCCGGGCCTGGCCGCCAAACCAATCATCGATATTGCCATCGCCATTCCCTCGTTCAAGCGCCTGCCCTCCGTGACGGCAGCGCTCGAACGCGCCCGCTACACCTACAAAGGCGAATACGGACTGCCCGGCCGCCACTTCTATGTCCGCGGCGAGCCCGTGTCGTTCCACCTGCATCTCGTTGAGCACACCTCGGAGCACTGGGTCAGGTGGCTGGCCTTCCGCGACTACCTCCGGGCCAATCCTGATGACGCCGTGCAGTACGACCGTTTCAAGCAGGATTTGGCGGTACGTTTTGCCAGCGACCGGGACGCCTACACGAAGGCCAAGACCCCCTTCGTCAACACCATGCTCACGAAAGCACTAAAAAAGTGTAAAATTTCATGAGAAGCAAGTTGACGATACCGTCACTGCGGACTATTGTCCCCCAAAACCACACAACATATTGGGGGTTACGGTACATCAGAGCCATATTAAGAGTGACCAATGAGTCGCTTTCGCCAGCGAAGTCACTCCTGACTTGTACGTAACACGAAATGCCAGAACCAGATCAGCCTCCAGAACCGAACCGCGTCGTTCGACGCGCACTCAAGACGCGCCAGCGTCTACTGGAATCCGCCCTTTCCGTGTTCACGCAACGCGGGATCGACGCTTGTTCGATCGAAGACATTACCGAAAAGGCCGATGTCGGCAAAGGCACGTTCTACCGGCATTTCGACGACAAGCGTGACATCCTCCACTGCCTCGCCGAAGCCGCCGCCAAGGATCTGGTGACCGCGCTGCGCGAAACGGCTCTCGAAAAGGTGGCACTGCCCGAGGCGCTGAACCGTCTGATGGCGGCGGAAGCGGCCTGGGTCATCAGGCGGCCGGATGGTTTCCGACTGCTCCTTCAAGTGCAAACCCTGCTGACCGTGCAGCCGCCGAACGCGAGCGTGCTGCGCGGTCCGTTCAAGACATTACTGACGGCCGTCGAAGATCTCGTGCGCCCGTTGGCGCCCGCGCCGGTTGATGCCGCCGGCCTGAGCCAACTGGCCATGGCCGTCCTGTCGGCGCCCCTCGGCGCACTTGCACTTCAGCAGGCCCTGGTGCCTGGCGAAACGTCGGATACGACGGCAACCCTGCGGTCCAGCGTGTCCGCCGTCCTCCCCCAACTCCTGAGGTGCGCCGTGTAGACCCACACGTGTCAGTTTGTCGTGCGTGAACGTTAGGATTCCGGCCGAAAAGGCCGAAGGGCGTCGAGCGACGCCGAACGAGAGAACGAATTGCAGGGAGCCTCACATGGATATGACGAGTATGATGAACGAGACGGTGGTCTCGAACGATGAACCTCCGCTTATAGCAACCAAGGCGAACGCAGCCGTCGGCGCACCGCCCCGGTCTGCCGCCGCCCCGCTCGACCCCCGCCAGAACCCGCGCTGGAGCGACTGGCGCTGGCACATCCGCAATCGTATCCGCACCTTTGAGGAACTCGTCGAGTTCTTCCCCAGCCTCCGAACGTCCCCGGGCATCGCCAAGGTCGCGGCCAAGTACCCGATGGCCATCACGCCCTACTATGCCTCCATCGTGAAGAACGCGGATTTCTCGGATCCCGTCTTCCAGATGGCCGTGCCGCAGGTCAACGAACTCTACGACCCTGACTTCCTCCACGCCGATCCGCTGGAAGAGGAAGAAGACATGCCTGTGCCGGGCCTGGTGCACCGCTACCGCGACCGCGCGCTGCTGATGTCCACCACGACTTGCTCGATGTACTGCCGCCATTGCACGCGCAAACGCGTGGCCGGCATGCGCGAGTCGACCATCTCGGTCTGCCAGTTGAACGCGATCACGGATTACCTGCACGCGCATCCGGAGATCAAGGATGTCATCATCTCGGGCGGCGATCCGCTGACGATGTCGACATCGCTCCTGGAGCGTATTCTTCAGGCTGTGCGGGCTGTTCCCAGCGTGGATATCATCCGCATCGGCACCCGCGTGCCCGTCGTGCTCCCGCAACGGATCACGGCCGAGCTCGTGCAGGTGCTGGCGAAGTACCATCCCGTGTGGGTCAACGTGCACTTCAATCATCCCAACGAGATCACGGCCGAAGCCGAGGCGGCCTGCGCGCGCCTGGCCAATGCCGGCATCCCGCTGGGCAACCAGTCGGTGCTGCTGCGCGGCATCAACGATGAGCCGCACGTGATGGAAGACCTGTGCCGGCGGCTCGTCCGCATGCGCGTGCGGCCGTACTACCTCTTCCAGTGCGATCTGGTGCGGGGTGTGGAACATTTCCGGACGCCCATCAGCCGCGGCATCGAAATCATGGAATATCTGCGCGGCCGCCTGAGCGGCCTGGCGATCCCGACGTACGTGGTCGACACGCCTCATGGCGGCGGCAAGATTCCCGTGCTGCCGAACTACATCGTCTCGGTTAGTCCCACGCACACCGTGCTCCGCAACTTCGAGGGCATGATCGTGAACTACCCCGAACCGGTGGAGCCCATCAAGCGCACGACGCCCATCGCTTCGAAAAGCGGGACGCACGGCGTGTGGGAACTGGCCTCGGGCCAGGCCTCGGCGATCACCCCGAGCAGCGCGTTCCGCCAGAAGCGCCGCCAGCAACGCAAGTTGCAGCGCATGGTGCACCAGCAGGAGCATCCGGAATTCAGCAGCCTGCTGAACTCCCTGATGAACGAACCCTCCACCTGACCCGGCCTCGCGGCGGACGGCTTGCACTCGCACCGTCCGCCGCGTTATTCTGCCGATCAGCCCTGTCCCGGGAGTCACGCGTGAAACAGACCATCGGCTTTACCTACGACTTGCGCAGCGAATACGCCGCCCTCGGCTATCCCGAGGAAGAGACCGCCGAATTTGATGCGGATGTCACGATCGACGGAATCGCCGCCGCCATCCGGGAACTGGGGTATGAAGTCGATCGGATCGGCCACATCCGAACCCTGGCGCAACGCCTGGTCAAGGGCGACCGCTGGAACCTGGTGTTCAATATTGCCGAAGGCGTGAAAGGCCGCAACCGGGAAGCGCAGGTTCCCGCCCTGCTGGAAGCCTATGACATCCCCTGCTCGTTTTCCGACCCCTTGGTGTGCGCCGTCACCCTGGACAAGGCCGTCGCCAAACGCGTCGTCCAATCCTTCGGCCTGCGAACGCCCGGCTTTCACATCGTCCGGACCGGGGCCGACGTCGACCGCGTCGCGCTCCCCTATCCTCTCTTTGCAAAACCAATCGCGGAAGGCACAGGCAAGGGCATCGATCGCCTGTCGTGCGTGAAAACGCCCGCCGAACTCAATTCCGTGTGCGCGGCGCTCCTGGCCAAGTTCCGCCAACCCGTCCTGGTCGAGGAATACCTCCCGGGCCGCGAATTCACAGTGGGCATCCTCGGCACCGCCGACGACGCGCGCGTGCTCGGAACCCTTGAGGTGACCATGCGGCCGAACGCCGGGACTGCGATCTATTCGTACGAGATGAAGGAAAGATGCGACGACTTCGTCGATTATTCCCGACCCGCACGCTCAGCCCTGGTCCAGGCCGTCGAGACGCTGGCCCTGGACTCCTATCGCGCCCTGGAATTGCGCGACGGCGGCCGGGTCGACCTGCGGCTCGACCGCGACGGCAACCCCGCTTTCATGGAAGTCAATCCCCTGCCCGGCTTGAATCCCGTCCATTCCGATCTGCCCATGATTGCGCGCCAGGAAGGGCTGACGTTCCGGGACCTGATCGGGGCCATCCTCACCAGTGCCCTCAAGCGGGTTCCCCAGATATGAAAACCGCCCCTGCTCCCGTACTGATTCTTCACCC
>Ga0118677_10007364_pt2 | contig 12384 bp, 14 predicted proteins | sample AliMusrvi5mmetaG_FD_86154 | JGI IMG/M metagenome (GOLD analysis project Ga0118677, IMG submission 86154)
CGGAATCAATCCGCGCAGCGAATTGCCGAACCAGACCTCGCCTGCCAGGTCATCCGGCGTCAGCACGGCCTCGCGCGCCTGCCCTTGCGCAATCAGCTCGGCGCGCAGGCGGCCATCCAACGCGCCGGCATCCAGTGGCGGAGTCAGCAGCACACCGTCGCGCTTGATGAAGATGTTGCTGCGCGCCCCTTCGGTGAGTTCGCCGCGCTGGTTGCAGAAGACAACCTCGTCGGTGCCCAGGCGCTTGATTTCGTCTTCGTACAAATCGCGCCAGCTAGTCTTGTGGCGCAGCAGCACGTCACTGCTGTCGGTGCGTTCCGGAGAAACAGCATAGGTCCAGTGAACAGGATTGGGCGGCAGCTCGTACGCACTGGCTTTGTGCTCGCCCACTTCATTCAAGGTCAGCCGCACGCGCAGCGGCCCTGCCCGTCCCGCCACGGCTTGCTCCAACGCTGCTTTGGCGGCAGTGGGATCGAAATCCAAGCCAAAGACCCGCGCCGAATTTCCCATCCGCACCAGATGGCTTTCCAGCCGGATAAAATCTCCATCCCATTTTAGCGTCTCGATCAGTTCCAACGGCTTGCGCGGCGCTTCGAAGAAGCGCGCCTTGAGCAGGCATTCGGCATATTCGCCGCCGGCATCCGAATCCTGTACCACCCCGCCGCCAATGCCGAGCTCGCCTGCTGCGCCCTGAATTGTGAGCGTGCGAATTGCGACATTGAAGCGGGCCGAACCGTCCGGTGAAAAATGCCCGATGGCCCCGCAATAGGCGCCGCGCGGTGAAGCCTCCAGCTCGCGCAAAATCTCCATGGCGCGAATCTTGGGCGCGCCGGTGACCGAGCCGCAGGGAAACAGCGCCCGCAGGATGTCGGCAATGCCCGCACCCTCGCGCTTTTGCGCTGTCACGGTGGAGACCATGGTGTGCAGGGTGGGATAGGTTTCGACCTTGAACAGGTCAGAAACCTCCACGCTACCCTGCTCCGCGATCCGGCTGAGATCATTGCGGATCAGATCCACGATCATCAAATTCTCGGCGCGGTTCTTGGGCGAGGCCGCCAGCGCGTCGCGTTCGCTTCTGTCATCGCCGCCGCGCGCAGCAGTGCCCTTCATCGGCCGCGCGGTGATCTTGCCCCAGGCGTCCAGATCGAAGAACAGCTCCGGCGACAGGCTGAGAATCTGGCGCTCCCCGTCATCGATGAAGCCGCAATGCGCCGCGCCGCTGACAGCGCGCAACTGCTCATACAGCGCCAGCGGCTGGCCGGCGAAGGCGAAGCGGGCGCGGAAACTTAAGTTCGCCTGATAGATGTCGCCGGCCGCGATGTAGTCCTTCACGCGCGCGAAGCGGGCGGCATAGGCGGCGCCGTCCCATTCGGGGCGCAGCGGCCCGGCATAGGCCCGACCCTGAACCACCGGCGCGTCCGCCACCGGGACATCGAACACCCCCAGCCGCAGCAGCGGACCGGCCCTTTCGCCCAGCCGGGGCTCCAGGGCATAGCCCAGTTCATAGCCCAGCCATCCCGCCACATGCCGGCCCTGGGCCAAGGCCGCCTCCACCGCCACCAGGGCGGCCGGCGCCTCCTCCGCCCGGACGGCCGTAATGAGCCCCAAGGGGGCGCGAAAAACCCGGCGGGGACCGTCGTCCAGGATGACCAGCATGGGCTGGTTGTGCCCGCCTCCGGGGACGGGTTCAACCGCACAACTCAAGATTGTTCCACAACGGAACCACATCTTGAACCCCTGTTTTGGCACCCCATCTTTGTTCTACCGGCCGCCCATGATGGGGACCGGACAGCCGCTCAAAGGAGGGCTGGACATGAACAGGCATACGACTTTCGGCAGCCCTTATCTGCTGGGCTTCGACCATCTGGAAAGGCTGCTGGAACGCACCGCCCGCACGGCTGGCGATTCCTATCCGCCCTACAATATCGCGGCTTTTGACGACGGTTCGCTGCGCATCATTGTTGCGGTGGCCGTCTTCGCAAAAGAGGAGCTCAGCGTCACCGAAGAGGACCGCCAGCTGGTGGTCCGCGGCAAGCAGGCAGAGGCAGACGGCAAAACGTTCCTTCACCGGGGCATCGCGGCGCGACAATTTTTGCGCAGCTTCGTCCTGGCCGACGGCATCGAAGTCACCGCTGCCGCGTTGGAAAATGGATTGCTGAAGATCCATTTGGCCCGAAAGCAGGTCCAGCCAAGCGTGAGGGTCGTAGATATCAAGATTGGAGACATGCCATGACCGACAGATTTGTTGAAAGCGACGAGATCGAAGACCGGAGTTTCCTGGCCGGCCGCATCACGTACATCAAGCCCACGGGCAGCGACGAGGCCCATCGCCTTGGCCTGATCCCGGCCAACATCGATCTGCCCGCCGGCATGAAGCTCTATGTCCTGCATGCCGAGGATGGCAGCGTGCTGGGTTTCACCGACGGCTATGCCAGCGCCTATGGCGCGGCGGTGCAGAATGAGTTGACCCCGGTTAGCGTCCACTAACAGACATACCCTTAGAAACAGAAAGCCGCGGGATTTTGGTCCCGCGGCTTTTTTTGTTTAGAGTGGCGGTATGAAAAAGATCCTCATCGCCCTCGCCTTCCTCGTCATCGCCACACCAGTGTTCGCTCAGGAGGCCCAACAGGCCACCCCGCCGCCCGCGGACGCCGCACCGGTGCCGCAGGCGGTGACCCAGGCGCCGGTCAATCCGCCCATGACGGGGCCGCGCCTTTTGATCTCGACCTCAATGGGGGACATCACCCTGCAGCTGGATTCGGTGCGCGCGCCCAAGAGCGTCGCCAACATCCTGCGGTATGTGAAGAAAAAGCATTACGACGGCACGGTGTTCTACCGGGTGGCCAAGGGCTTTGTGATCCAGATGGGAAGTTGGGAGGCCAACGGCAAAGGGCGCGGCATAGATCCAGGGCCTGTGCCGCTGGAATCCAACAATGGCTTGTCCAATCTGCGTGGCACGGTGGCGCTGGGCCGCGAGGAAGCGCCCGACACCGCGAAGGCGGAGTTCTATATCAACCTGGCCGACAACACGCCGCTGGACCACAAGGCGGACGATCCTGGCGCCAACACCGGCTATGCGGTGTTCGGCCAGGTGACCTCGGGCATGGATGTGGTGGATGCGATCGGCCAGGTGCCGACCGGCGACAATGGCCCGATGCCCGGACAGGCGCCGATCACGCCCATCACCGTCAAGAAAGTGACGTTGCTGAAGTAGTTCAGGCGGCCGAAGAGGCCGCGCCGTTCTTCTCGCCCGTCAGGATGGCATAGAGAACTTCAGCCGACTTGGCGGCGCGCAGCTTCTCGCACACCGCCTTGTCGCGCAGCAGGCGCGACACCCGCGCCAGTGCCTTGAGATGGTCGGCGCCGGCATTTTCCGGGGCCAGCAGCATGAACACCAGGTCGACGGGCTGGCTGTCCACCGCTTCGTAATCGATGCCATTTTCCAGGCGCGCGAAGATGCCGGTGATGGTCTTGGCTTCGGCCATGCGGCCGTGCGGAATGGCGATGCCGGTGCCCACGCCGGTGGTGCCCAGACGCTCGCGCTCCACCAGGGTTTCGAAAATGCGGCGCTCGGACAGATGCGTCAGGCCATGCGCCTTGGCGGCCAGTTCCTGCAGCAGCTGCTTCTTGGACTGCGCTTTCACGCCGGCGATGACGGCTTCGGGCGCGAGCAGATCGGCGATATTCATCAGGAGTCCCGGTGAGATTTGTCCGCGTACCGCCTACACAAACGGCCGCCTGCCTGCCCTGTTCCGAAGGGCCCCGCTCAAAAGCGGCGGGTTCATAGGCCGCCCCCCAGGCAATGTCAATCTTGACTAAAATCCAGCCCGTTAGCGGGTCGCATAGGCCGGGGACTCACTGGCCTTCAGCCTGCGGCGTTCCACCGAAGAGGGGATTCGCAAGGCCTCGCGATACTTGGCGACGGTGCGGCGGGCGATGTTCACACCGTCCGCGGTGAGCAGCGCCACGATGCGGTCATCGGACAGGATCTCGCGCGGCTCTTCATTCTCGATCATCTCGCGGATGCGGTCGCGCACCGCCTCGGCCGAGTGGGATTCGGCGCCGTTCACCGCCTGGATGGAAGCGGTGAAGAAGTATTTCAGCTCGAACAGCCCGCGCGGGGTGGCGATATACTTGTTGGAGGTGACGCGGCTGACCGTGGATTCATGCATCGAGATCGCGTCGGCGATGATGCGCAGGTTCAGCGGCCGCAGATGGCGCACGCCATGGGTGAGGAAGGCGTCCTGGTGGCGCACGATCTCGCTGGCCACCTTCAGGATGGTGCGGGCGCGCTGGTCCAGGCTCTTCACCAGCCAGTTGGCGTTGTTCAGGCAATCGGCCAGGTAGTTCTTGCTGTCCTTGTCGCGGGCATTCTTGGACACGGTGCCGTAATAGCGGTTGTTGACCAAAAGGCGCGGCAGGGTGTCGGTGTTGAGCTCGATCAGCCAGCCGCCATCGGGGCCGACCTTCACGAACACGTCCGGCAACACCGGGGTCACCACTTCGCTGCCAAAGGCCAGACCCGGCTTGGGGTTCAGCTGGCGGATTTCGGAAATCATGTCGGCAATGTCTTCGGCGTCCACGCCGCACAGCGCCGTCAGCTGGCCCATGTCGCGGCGAGCGACCAGGTCCAGGCGGGTCATCAGGGCTTCCATGGCCGGATCGAAGCGGTCCTTGGCCTTGAGCTGCAGCGACAGGCATTCGGCCAGGTCGCGGGCGCCCACGCCGACGGGATCGAAACCCTGCAGCACGCCCAACACGGCCTGCACATCTTCGATCTCGCAGCCCAGGCGGGTGGCGATATCCATCAGGTCGGCGCGCAGGTAACCGGTCTCGTCCACCGCATCGATCAGCGCCAGCAGGATCATGCGATCCTCCGGCAGCAGGGCGGCGATGGAAAGCTGGGCTTCCAGGTGATCCTTGAGCGAGGCCTCGGCGGCGACCGAGGATTCCAGCCCGTCTTCGCCTTCATAGGCGTTGCCGGACTTCACCGTGGTCCAGTCGGTCAGGGAGCCGGACTGCGGCCCCTCGGCGGACTTGGTGACCTGGTCGGCGTCATACATGTTGTCATGGGCGGCCTCGTCCATGTCGGAGGCCTTGGAGAAATCCTCGCGGCTTAGCGCCTCGTCGGCGCGTTCGCCGACGGCCTCGGCGACCGGGCCTTCCGCTTCGCCGGTCACGGCGGCGGCCGCGTCATCGCGTTCCAGCAGCGGGTTCTTTTCCAGCTCGGCTTCGCAATATTCGGCCAGTTCGACGTTGGACAGCTGCAGCAGCTTGATCGCCTGCTGCAATTGGGGGGTCATGACCAGCGACTGGCCCTGACGCATTTCCAATCTTTGACCAACCCCAGCCATGATGCCCTACAGCGAGAATTTTTCTCCGAGATAGACGCGCCGCACATCGCGGTCGCTGACGATCTCGGCTGGGGTGCCTTCTTTCAGCACCTGGCCATCATGGAGAATATAGGCGCGGTCGATCACATCCAGGGCGTCACGGACATTGTGATCGGTGATCAGCACGCCGATGCCGCGGTCTTTCAGATGCTTGACCAGGTCGCGGATTTCGCCCACCGCGATGGGATCGATGCCGGCGAAGGGTTCGTCCAGCAGGATGTAGGAGGGATGTGTCGCCAGGCAGCGCGCGATCTCGACGCGGCGGCGCTCGCCGCCCGACAGCGCCACCGACGGGGTATTGCGTATATGGGTGATGCCGAATTCGGCCAGCAGGGCTTCGACCATGGCTTCCAGACGGGCACCATCGGGCTCCAGCAGTTCGGCAGTGGCGCGGATATTCTGTTCGGCGGTCAGGCCGCGAAAGATCGAGGCTTCCTGCGGCAGGTAACCGATGCCCAGGCGGGCGCGGCGATACATGGGCAGGCGCGTCACGTCATGACCATCGACTTCGATCGAGCCGGTATCGGCAGCGATCAGGCCGGTGATCATGTAGAAGCAGGTCGTCTTGCCGGCGCCATTGGGGCCCAGCAGGCCAACCACTTCACCACGCTTTAACGAAAGACTAACCGAGCGCACCACGGGCCGTTTGTTGAAACTTTTGCCGATGCGCGAAACCACAAGGCCCTTGCCGCCTTCGACAAGGTGCAAGGAATCCCCGGCGTTTTCGCCGTCATTCTGCTGGTTTTCTGTGCTTTTCTCGGTCATTGGCAAGAACCATGCCTGTTTGTGTTTAAGGAACCATGAAACCTAGTTTGAATTCGGCATGAAGACGCCCTGCACCCGGCCCGTGTTGGAGCCCGGCACCTTGGCGCCGCCGCCCAGTACGGCCTGTCCGGTGTTGAGATTGACGGTGAGCTGGGCGCCGCGCATCACGTCCTTGCCCTTCTTCAACGTCACATTGCCGGTCATCAGCACGGTGCGCGGCACCACCGAATAAACGCCATTGTCTCCCGTCACGACGCCGGACTTTGGCGAATCCACCACCACGTTGCCGCTGGCCAGCACCTTGTCGAGCTTGCCGTTGGTGGTGGACATGCGCACGGAGTTGGAGCGCATCTTGGTATCGCCCTGGATCACCAACACATTGCCGGTCCAGGTGCCGGTCTTGCCATTGAGATCGGCCTGAAACGTGTCCGATGAGATGGTGATCGGCGCCTTGCTGTCGCCCGGCACCAGGCCGGGCTTTGTTTCCGCGGATAACGCACCGAGGGTCATCGCGCCCAACGCGCAAGCGGTGAGGAGAGCGTTCTTCATTTCTTGCTTCCAAATAACGTCATTTGCACATGGCCGGTGAGGGTAAGAATGTCTGTGGCGCGGTCGGCATGGAATTCGTCGGCGCGCAGGGTGCCGTCCGGTCCCTGCCCGGTCACCGGCTCATGGCCATGGATCACGTTCTGCTTGAGATTGGCCGAGGCGCTGGCCGAATGCAGCTCATAGCCGGTGGCGGTGAAGACATCGATGCCGCCGCGCAATTCCAGCTGGCCGGTGTTCATGTCCACCGTGCCGGATTTGGCCCGGGCGTTGAGCCAGTTCTTGCTGTCCAGCGCCAGGTCGGCTTCCAGGTTCTTCAGGCTGGCCTTTTTGGGGTTATGGGCATCCTGCACCGCCATGTCGGCGGTGATGACATAGGGATTGCCCTTGGCGTCGGCGCCGCTGAGGCGCGGCTTCATCATGGCCAGGTCGTTGTCGACCTTGCCCAGCCGCTCATAGGACATCTGCAACTGGTGCGGCAGTCGCTGGACGAAGAAGAAAGCCAGCACCGCGGCGATGATCAGGAAGGCGCCCAGCGCCAGCACCCGCTTCATCAGGTGAACGAAGCGGGAGTAGCGCAGCGCCTCCAGGGCGGTGGTGCGAACCCGCGCCGACCAGTCATATCCGGGCACGGAAGGATCGCGCTGCACCATGCTCATGCGATTCCCGCGGCGACGCAGTCATGGATATGGATCACGCCCAACGGTTTGGGCGAGCCGGCTTCCAGCACGAACAGCTGGGTGATATTCTTTTCGGTCATCAGCGCCAGCGCCTCCGCGGCCAATTGATCGGGACGCGCCACCTTGGGGCTGGACGTCATGACTTCGGACGCCTTGCGCTGTTCGATGCTTTTGCCGGCATGGCGGCGGATATCGCCGTCGGTGACGATGCCGACCAGCGCGCCATTCTCCACGATGCCGACACAGCCCAGCCGTCCCGACGCCATGGTCAGCAGCAAAGCCGGCACGGGCGTATCGGGCGCGGCCAGCGGCAACTCCTCGCCCGAATGCATCAGGTCGGAGACGCGGATCAGGGCGCGGCCCAGGCTGCCGCCCGGGTGCAGGTCGCGGTACTGGTCGGGCGAAAAACCCTTGCGCTCCATCAGCGCCACCGCCAGCGCATCGCCCAGACTCAGCATCATGGTGGTGGAGGTGGTGGGCGCCAGGCCCATCGGGCAGGCTTCCGGCGCGCGCGGCAACACCAGCGGCACATCGGCGGCCTTGATCAGGGTGGAATCCGGATTGGCGCCGATGGCAACGATCGGAATGCGATGGCGCTTGGCATAGGTGATGAGATCCGACATCTCCGCTGTCTCGCCGCCCCAGGACAGAAGCAACAGCAAGTCCTGGCGGGCGATGACGCCCATGTCGCCGTGACTGGCTTCGGCGGGATGCACGAAATAGGCGGGCGTGCCGGTGGATGACAGGGTGGCGGCGATCTTGCGCGCCACATGGCCGGACTTGCCCATGCCGCTGACGATGATGCGGCCCTTGGCAGCCAGCATCAGGTCCACGGCGCGGGTGAAGTCGCCGTCCAGCTGCTCGGCCAGGAGAGCCAATGCCTGGCTGGCGGTGATCAGGACCCGGCGCGCGGCGGTCAGGTCCGCGTCCGCGCCGGATACCGCATGCAGGGGGGCCTTGGAGATTGTCATATAAGCCTTTGATAATGTTTCAGTATTTTCGAAAACTGCTGAAACATTGGGCAGATTACGGCGGCGTTAAGCGAATTTCGTGCCAATTTTCGCCCGAAACCGCACCTACCGCAAGTGAGGCGGTCCAGTCAGCCCGTGCCGCGGCCTTTGGCGACCGGCGGCGGGGGCGGCGTGTCATCCGGCGGCGGCTCGTTGTGATACTCCACGCTCTGGATCCGGCAGATGCGCTGCGCCGCCTCGTCGGTCGAGGAATAGATGCTGTCCCCCCGCGCTATGCACGCATATTGGCTGGGATTGAGGGTGTTGAAGCCCAGCGACGGCTTGATCTGCAGCAAGGTGCAGACCGCGGCGAAGTTCAGCCGGTATTGGCGATGCTGGCGGTCGATCACGATCAGCATCTTGGCGCCATGCACCAGCACGAATTCGGAGACATTGCCTTTTTGCAGGCAGGGCATGCCGGTGAGCGGGGGAACATTCTGCGCCGTTGCCGGCAGGATCATCGCAAGACTGAGAATAAAGACCGCGCGGCAAGCCATGGCGACCTCACTCAGTGTGCGAAGATATCCACTTCTTCCCAACCGGCGAGGTCGAGGGCAGCACGGCTGGGCAGGAAATCAAAACAAGCCTGGGCCAGTTCGGTACGGCCTTCGCGCGCCAGCATGGCATCCAGCACGGTCTTGAGCTGGTGCAGATAGGCAACGTCGTTGGCGGCGTAAGCCAGCTGCTTTTCGGTCAGGGTGGCGGCGCCCCAGTCGGACGACTGCTGCTCTTTCGACAGCTCCACACCCAGCAGTTCGCGCACCAGGTCCTTCAAGCCGTGCTTGTCGGTGTAGGTGCGGACCAGCTTGGAGGCGATCTTGGTGCAATAGATGGGCTTGCAGTCCACTTTCAGATATTGCCGGAACATTGCGATATCGAAACGGGCGAAGTGGAACAGCTTGGTGACCTTGGGGTCGGCCAGCATCTTCTTGAGATTGGGAGCCCCGTACTGGCCAGCCGCGAACTGCACCGCATGGCAGACGCCGTCGCCCGACGACAGCTGCGCCAGGCACAGCCGGTCGCGCTGGGGGTTCAGGCCCAGGGTCTCGGTGTCAATGGCCACGACGGGGCCGAGGTCCAGTCCGTCCGGAAGGTCGCCCTGGTACAGCTTGATCTTCATGGCGCTCCAATAGCGCAGAGGGCCGTTAATTAATAGAGTAACCCCATGCAGGCATGGGCGCAAAAACTGCGGAAGGACGGGGGACCGGGGGTCCTCCTGTCGCTGCTGCTGCACGGGCTGATGGTGCTGATGGCCCTGTGGTACGCCAGCCATCGCCCGGACCTGACGTCGGACCAGCTGCGCGCCTTCCCCGTGGAACTGGTGATCGGCGGCACCATGAGCCAGGGCGCCAGCACCGCGCCGGCCGCCAGGCTGCAGGTGGCGCGCGCCCATCCCGAAAGCGCGCCGGTACCAGAAGGCGTCAGCCCGCAAGGCACGCGAGAACCCGAAGATGAACTATCGGCAAAGCTGCGGGCGCTGGCCCAACTGAAAAGCAACGACACCGCCCTGCCCAATGCCGACAACAGCGCCGCGCCCGGCGGCGCGGGCGACGGCAGCGGCGAAGGCAATTATGCGCTGAAGGATTTCATTAGGGCGCAGATCCTGCGGCGCTGGCTGCCGGACCTGTCCATTGCCGGGGCGCGCAACATGCCGGTGCTGGTGCGGATAAGGTTGCTGAAAAGCGGGGTGATCGACGATGTCATCATCGTGGACCAGCAGCGCTTCCAGGCCGACAAGCCTTTCCGCAACATGGCGCTGTCGGCACGGGATGCCGCCCTGCTCGCCTCACCCATCCAGATTCCCGGCATGCGCTACGAGAAGACGCAAACCCTGACCATCAGCCTGGATCCCAAAGCCGTGCTTCGCTAGGGAAACCGCCCCAAATCCACGCGGCTAGGTACAATCCCCTAGATGGTACGCATGCGCGCTTAACCCTCCCTTATGCGGGCCCGGCCACAATTGCCCCATGCTGCGCGTATTGGGATGCATTATTAACGACCACGATCTTCGCCTCGTCGCGATCGCGGCGTTTCTGTGCGCATTTTCCTGCTGGACCACCGGAACGCTGTTGTCCCGCGTCCGCATCAGTTCCGGCCGGCAGCGCCGCAACTGGACGGCCGCTGCGGCCATCGTTTTCGGCTCCGGAATCTGGGCGACGCATTTTGTCGCGATGCTGGCCTTCCAGACCAGCTTTCCCATTTCCTATGCGCTGGATTGGACGTTTGTTTCCATCGGCGTTGCCGTGGCGTTGTCCGGGATAGGCTTCACGCTCATGTTCCAGCCGGGCAGCACCGGCCTGGGAGGCGCCGTTGTAGGATTGGGCATCTGCGCCATGCATTACATCGGCATGCATGGGTTGCGCGGCTATTTTCACATCACCTGGAATGGCGCCTATGTCGCCGCATCGATGTTGATCGCAATCGGGTTCGGGATTGCCGCGACCTGGGCGTTCCAGAATGTCAGGGGCCTGCGAGGACTAATCGCAGCGAGTGGCCTGTGGGCCGGTGGCATCTGTGCGATGCATTTTACCGGCATGAGCGCCGCATTGCTTGTTCCCGATCCCAGCATCGACATCCCCGACTTCGCGATTGCTCCGGCGGGTCTTTCGATAGCCGTCACCGCCATCGCCGTTCTTATCACCACGCTGGGCCAGATCAGTGCGCAGATGGACCGGCGTCTGGCAGACCAGCGCACCGGTGAAGCGGCTCGTCAAAGGTCATTGATCGAGAGTTTGCAGGCAAGAAAGGCCGAGCTGAACAAAGCACTTGCAGACGCCCATGCCGCCAACGAGGCAAAATCCGCATTTCTGGCCAACATGAGCCACGAATTGCGGACACCGCTGAATGCCATCATTGGCTTTACCGAACTCATGCAGTCGCAATTGTTCGGACCGCTCGGACATTCTAAGTATCTCGAGTATGTCGGCGACGTCAACAAAAGCGGCTCGCACCTGCTGTCGCTTATCAACGATATCCTCGATCTGTCGCGGCTCGACGCCGGCAAGGCCGAACTTGTCGAAGAGATTTTTTCCCTGGGACTGCTGATCGAGGACGTTTGCCGTTCCCTCCAGCCATTGGCGCGTCAAAGCGGTCTTACGCTTCGGGCCGACATCATTGCGGACCTCCCGGGTCTGAAGGCGGATCAGCGGCGCATACGGCAGGTTATTCTCAACCTGGTTTCGAACGCCGTAAAGTTCACGCCGGCGGGCGGGACGGTTTCGGTCAGGACCGCGGAACGGGACGGTGAACTTTCGCTGGAGGTTCGCGACACTGGGATCGGCATGTCACAGGCTGACCTGCCCAAGGCGCTGGAGCGTTTCGGCCAGGTGGACAACCGCCTTGCCCGCAAATATCAAGGCACCGGTCTCGGCCTGCCTCTGGCCAAGCAGCTTGTCGAAATTCATGACGGCACATTCGATATCCGCAGCGAGCCGGGCCTGGGCACCACCGTGACTGACCTGACCGGGTCTTTTTGTACCAAGCGGTTTGAGAGAAACTGACTTGGAAAGGAACCTGGTTATGCCGAAGAAGCGTTTTAGCGCGGAGCAGATAGTGATTTTGCTGCGCCAGATTGAGGTTTTGATATCGCAGGGCAAGTCTGCGCCGATTGCGTGCCGAGATGCGGGGATATCGCAGCAGAGCTACTACCGCTGGCGCAAGGAATACGGCGGCTTAGAGCTTGATCAGGCGAGGCGGCTGAAGGATCTGGAGAAAGAGAACGCCCGGCTGAAGCGCCTGGTAGCTGATCTTTCGCTTGATAAGCAGGTGCTCAAGGATATCGCCTCGGGAAACTTGTAAGCCCCGAACGGCGCCGGCAGGCGGTTGCGGGGGCTCGTCAGAAGTACAGGCTCTCGGAACGCCATGCCTGCCGGCTCGTTGGTCAGCCACGAGGTACGCAGCGGTACACAACGATAGTCCGTGCAGACGAAGATGCTCTGACACAGGCCATTATTGGTCTGGCGTCAGAGTATGGTCGCTATGGCTATCGGC
>Ga0118677_10012565_pt1 | contig 12383 bp, 11 predicted proteins | sample AliMusrvi5mmetaG_FD_86154 | JGI IMG/M metagenome (GOLD analysis project Ga0118677, IMG submission 86154)
GCTTAAAAGGCAGATGCTCTACCGACTGAGCTATATTCTCGACCTATACGAAGGTACATGAGTACCGGAACTTACTTATTCTGGTATCTCTGGCGCTTCTTGTGCCTGTTCTTACGACGCATCTTTTTACGCTTGTGTACCGCCATTTTATGACGTTTTCTTTTTTTTCCGCAGGGCATATAGTAAGTGTCTTTCCTCTTGTTTTAAAGGCAGATAATATAGGAAGTTTTTTCTGAACTTCAAATTTTATTAAGGAACCAAAAGAATCTTTTCCTAATAACACACGGATTTTCATTCAGCATTTCGCAGTTCGAGGCTTAACGTACTCATGCATTCATATATTTGAAAAAGTCCTTGTTGTCCTTGGTATCGGCCATTTTCTCTCGCATGAACTCCATGCACTCAATCGGATTTTTATCAGCCAGATACTTTCTGAGAAGCCATGTCCTAGAAAGCTCGTCCTGGGTAAAGAGCAACTCCTCTTTACGTGTACCGGAACGGAGAATATCAATAGAAGGAAATACACGTCGTTCGGAAAGCCTGCGGTCGAGAAGCAACTCCATATTGCCGGTACCTTTGAACTCTTCAAAGATAACATCATCCATACGTGAACCTGTATCAACAAGAGCTGTTGCAATAATAGTAAGACTGCCGCCCTCCTCAATATTGCGAGCTGCTCCAAAAAAACGTTTCGGCTTGGTGAGTGCATTTGCATCAATACCTCCTGAAAGAATTTTTCCAGAATGAGGAATGATGGTATTATGAGCCCTTGCAAGTCTGGTAATGGAATCGAGCAAAACCACCACGTCCCTGCCGACCTCAACCAGCCGTTTTGCTTTTTCAAGAACCATGTCCGCAACAAGAACATGACGTTCCGGATCTTCATCAAAGGTGGAACTCACAACCTCCGCTGGCACACTCCGAGCCATGTCAGTCACCTCTTCAGGCCGTTCATCAATAAGAAGAACAATAAGATACACTTCTGGATGATTTTTAATAATTGCATTGGCAATCATCTGCAAAAGCATGGTTTTACCGGTTTTCGGCTGCGCCACAATCAATCCTCGCTGCCCTTTTCCAATAGGGGTAAAAATATCCATGATACGACCACAAGCTTCAGATTGCTTGGTTTCGAGCTTGAAACGTTCTCGCGGAAAAAGAGGAGTGAGATTTTCAAAGTAGGGCCTCTCCCTTGTAATTTCTGGATCGTTTCCGTCAATAGTGTTAATTTTCAGCAGCGCGAAAAAACGCTCACCCTCCTTCGGCGCCCTTACTTGTCCAGATACCGTATCTCCGGTACGCATATTGAAACGCTTGATCTGGGATGGAGAAACGTAAATATCGTCAGGGGAAGAAAGGTAGTTATAATTAGCTGATCGTAAAAAGCCATAACCTTCCGGTATAACCTGCAAAACACCGGTATTAACCATCACATTACCGCTTTCAGAATCACTGTTCTTCTGCGATTGAGCTTCGATAATCTTGAAAATCAGCTCTTCCTTTCTTAGACCTGCAGCCGTGACACCAATCTCCTTGGCTAAAGCATGCAATTCATAAACCTTCATTTTCTGGAGCATATTGATGTCCAGACCCTTGGAAACCGAATTATTCGACATTGTATTTAATTGTGTTCAAAGCTTGTTTTAAAAAAGCCAAAGAAAAAGATCAGATATTATATAGTATGCGTCCCCCTTTAACGGTGTATCCAAACATCGTGGTCAATGCCTCACATTATTAACGAGGATTACCTTTAACGCTTTGTCATGTAACATGAAAGCAGGAAAAAGAAGATGGCAGGGGAAGAACCTCTATAATTAAAAAAGGTATAATCACAACAAGGAATTATGGAAAGGAATTTCTTCTTGCGTAAATGAAGAATCTCTGTGGATTGCTTGAAATATAAACAAATTTCCATAATAACACGCATTTCAAGCAATTACTTTTCATATACCAGCGGCAATAATGGCTCCAGCCAGATAAAACGAGCCTGTCACAAGAACAAGATCATCAACGCATGCTTTTTGACGCAAAATGCCAAGTCCATCTATCCCGTTACTGCAAACTGTTGCCTCTGCCCCCTCTTTTTCACATAAATCGCAGAGTACTTCAGCCGGAACACTTCGTTCAGATGGAATATTGACCAGAAAAAACACACAGTCAAGACGCAGAAGTTCGTGAATAATCGCTTGTGCATCCTTGTCTGAGGCCAAACCAAGCATAACATAGACCCGCCGATATGCATGGCGGAATGAAGAAAGGGTATTGACAGTTTTCCGCATACCGTCAGGGTTGTGCGACACATCAAGAAGCACTGTCGGAGAGGTACCAATCCTTTCAAGTCGTGCTCTGTAGCCAGTCTGCAACATTCGTTCCAGACCAGAAGAGATATGTTCGGGTGCAATGCCTACATCTTCAGCAACCATGACAGCAAGAGAGATGTTGGAGGCATGAAACAATCCGATAAGCGGCACCTTCAGTGCATGATAGTAGCGGAAAGCTGTTCTGACTTTAAGCTCAATCATTCCCAGCTCTGCAGAAGAGACCCTCCAGACTACATCTTTTCCGGCAATAAAGAGTGGTGCCTCGCATGATTCCGCCTTCTTCTGAATCGGCAAAAATGCTTCAGGTATAGACACCGCCGTAAATATCCTGCACCCTTTTTTGATAATAGCAGCTTTTTCGGCAGCTATCTTGGCAAGAGTCTCACCCAACCACTCTGTATGATCCATGCCGATACTTGGTATCACGACATAGGTAGAATCAACCACATTAGTTGCATCGAGCCGTCCACCCATACCTGTTTCGATAATGGAAACCTCAACCCCTTCATCGGCAAACCAGGCAAAAGCAATTACTGTTGTCGCTTCAAAAAAAGTAGAATGGTTTTCGATAATAGCATCCATGAATAGGGAACAATAGTGCGCAACTTGCTTTCTTGAAATCTGCACGCCATTGATACGAATTCTTTCTGTAAAATCAACCAGATGAGGAGAGGTATAGAGGGCGGTTTTTCTGCCGCTTGCCTGAAAGATCGACGCAAGTGCTGCAGCAACAGTTCCTTTCCCGTTTGTGCCCGCAATATGAACAATCTTGCCTAAGCGTTTATGTGGGGCACCATTAAGATCAAGTAGTGTATGCACACGCTCAAGGCCAGGCTTTATACCGAACCGATGCAGGGGGTACAGAAAATCAAGGGCTTCCTCGTAAGTCACCGCTGGCTGCTAACTGTTATGAATTGAAACAAGTGCTGATTTGACAACCTCTTCGACAGTGAGTCCTGTGTTTTGTTCAAGAATGCTGACAACGGCCTTTTGAATAGTGATGCGAGAAAATCCAAGCGTTACTAAGGCATTGACAGCATCTTCCCGCAACCGATTTATCTGCAATGAAGCAGAAGCTGGCATTCCAGAAACTGGCGAAAGTTTGAGAATTTTATCTCTCAATTCGAGGATAATCCTTGCAGCGTTTTTTTTGCCAACACCAGTTATACCGTAAAGGCGTTCGGGAGTATTAGCCAAAATAGCTTCATGAACATCCTGAACCTGCAATCCAGAAAGAACTGCAAGTGCCAGCTTTGGGCCTATACCTGAAACAAGTAACAGCAACCGAAATAGCTGACGTTCCTCCTCTCTGCAAAAGCCATAAAGTTGCAAGATACCTTCCCTAATATAAAGATGCGAAAAAAGAACCACATCACGACCAAGCTCGGGCAACTGACGGCTTGTAGTCGCAGAAATCAGGAAGTGGTAAGCAATACCAGCAACATCTACAACAGCTTCCTCTGGCAAAACTGAAACTAGCTTACCTCGAAAATATGCAAACATGAAATAAAATATGAAAGTCCGAACTTAAACAGCATACAGTCCAGATATCAAAATATGAAGATCACTACCTAGCCTCACCAGTACATTTTTACTCGTTGCCAGACTGCACGTAGCTGTTTAAAATACGTGTCAACTGTGACTTTTTACGAGATGCTTTATTGGCGTGAATGTAATTCTTTACCCCAAGGCGATCAAGTTTCTGCACAACCGCTCGGTAGGCTCCTTCGACAACTGCCTTGTTAGCACTGGTATCAATCATTTTTTGCATGGTTTTAACAAGAACTTTCAGCTCTTTTTTCCTTGCTCTGTTTCTGACATTTCTTCTTTCTGACTGCCGGAGTCTTTTTTCAGCCGATTTATGTAAAGGCATATACGCTTACTGTTAATAATAATATTGTTGAATAACAAAAGGTATTTAATATAAAAGAAACAAATCAAAAGGCAAATAAGAAAAATCTGGAAAGTCTTGCACTCTTTACCAACAACCCCTTTTTCACTTAAGCATTCATACCCCATCGCGGCTCTGCGATTCATCTTCATCCCCCTTTTTTCTTATATTGGCAAAACTTTAATCAAGTTAACCTCGCGTTTATGTGCCTGATGATCAGCGTTTCCGGGATAAGAGGAATTGTTGGCGAAAGTCTGACGCCAAAAAATCTCACCGAATTTGCAATGGCTTTTGCTTCATGGACTCGCCAAAGAAATCCTGAAAAAAAATCAAGAATTGTTATTGGCAGGGATACCAGACCAACCGGCAAGGCAATTAGTGATCTTGTCAGCAATACGCTACTCCTTTGCGGATGTGATGTTATCGATCTTGGTATAGCTACAACTCCAACTATTGAAATTGCCGTTACAGCCGAACAGGCTGATGCTGGACTAATCATTACGGCCTCACACAATCCTGTAGCATGGAATGCACTGAAAATGCTCAACCACTTTGGGGAGTTTTTAAACGCTGACGAGGTAAATGAGCTTCTCGATATTGTAGAAAAAGAACAATTTTTTACTGCGCGCTGGGATGCCATCGGCGCGATATCATATAATGAAGGATATGACAATTATCATATTGAAAAAGTCCTTCGGTTACCCTGTATCGATCCGACGTCAATTGCAAGAGAGCACTTTAAGGTACTTGTTGACTGTGTTGAAGGGGCAGGCTCTTCGATTGTCCCCAAGCTTTGTGAAAGACTTGGTATTGAAAGTGTTCTGAAAGTTGGCTGTGGTGGCACCGGACTCTTTCCCCGAAACCCGGAACCCATTGAAGAAAATCTCTCAGGCACTATTGCCACGCTTCAGGAGAGTGGATTCGACTTTGCTCTTATTGTTGATCCTGACGTTGATCGGCTCGCTCTTATCTGCGAGGACGGCTCGCTCTTCGGGGAGGAATATACCTTGGTCGCCTGTGCTGATTTTTACCTGAAGTATAAACCCGGAGCGGTAGCAAACAATCTTTCAAGCAGTCGTGCACTCAGTGATATTGCAAACCGATACGGGGTGGCATGTTACAGCGCCAACGTTGGAGAAGCCAACGTCAGTAAGATAATGAAAGAGCACGGGGTTGTCATTGGTGGTGAAGGGAACGGTGGAGTTATTCTGCCTGAATTACATTATGGGCGTGATGCATTGGTAGGCATAGCCCTTATTGTCCAAGCCTTCACCCTCTGGCGCAGAGAAAACAAGGGCGGATTGCTGTCGCAGTTCAGACAGGAATTTCCAGATTACTTTATATCTAAACAGAAAATTGTGCTCGGCAAAGCAGACCGTGAATCGCTGGATACCATTTTTACCGAGATTGCCCTACTCTACCATTCCGCTCAAGCCAACACGCTTGATGGACTGAAACTTGATTTTGCTGATAGTTGGGTGCATTTACGTCCATCAAATACCGAACCTATTGTAAGAATCTACGCTGAGGCATCTTCTAAAGCCCAAGCTGAAGCACTGGCCAGTGAAATGAAGCATGAAATTGAAAAACGAGTTTCGGGCACAGACTAGCATGAGTAACGACTCAACAAAAAAAAGCTTCCGGCCACAGCAGGATGATACCCTGCAAAAAGAAAAAAAAAGTTCGGTTGATCGCTATATTATCTTCCGCCTTTTCAGGTATATCAAACCATACAATAAGCTTGTTGCAATAGCTGTTGCCATCACTATTGCAGGCTCTTTTCTTGGCCCGTTAAGGCCTTATCTGACAAAAGTTGCCATTGACGATTATATCGCCCGAGGAAATTTCAAAGGACTGACGGTAATAAGTATTTTTCTTGCGGGTGCCATTCTGCTTGACGGCATAAAGCAATATATCACGACCTGGCTGACTCAAGTTATCGGCCAGAAGGCGGTGTTCGACATCCGGATGGATCTTTTCACCCATTTGCAGAAGTTGCCTGCAAGGTTTTATGACCGAAATCCGATTGGACGGCTTATCACCCGGACAACCAATGATGTTGAGTCACTGAACGAGATGCTTTCCAGCGGAATCATCACTATTCTGGGCGACCTTTTGCAACTCCTTTTCATTGTTTTATTAATGATTTGGATTGACTGGCAACTGACCATTATTGTGCTCGCTATTCTTCCCCTGATGATTTATGCAACAATCACCTTTAAAAATCGAGTACGGATTGCTTTTCAGGATGTACTCACCCATATCGCAAGACTAAACACCTTTTTTCAGGAGCATCTCACAGGCATGAGCATTGTCCAGCTCTTTAACCGTGAAGAACGTGAAGCGGAAAAATATGCTGCAATCAATGCAGATCATCGGGATGCAAATATCAGGACAGTCTTTTATTTCTCTATTTATTATCCGCTCATTGAGGTACTGAGCTCGGCTGCCGCTGGTCTTGTAATCTGGTACAGTGGCATCCGACTGCTGAAGGCTGATCTTACAATCGGAGTTGTTGTCTCATTTGTTCAGTATATTTGGCTGTTTTTCCGTCCTTTGCAGCATCTCTCTGACCGGTTTAACGTTATTCAAACCGCTATTGCAAGCTCAGACCGCATCATCCGCCTCCTTGATGAAAGCGAGGGAATAGAAGATCAAACGAAACGGCACACACTCACGTCGTTCCGCGAGAGTATCGAGTTCAAAAATGTCTGGTTTGCTTATGAAAGCGAAAACTGGGTGCTGAAAGATATCTCACTTACCGTCAGGCATGGAGAAAAGATTGCTATTGTTGGCGCCACAGGAAGTGGAAAAACAACGCTGATAAATATCATCTCAAAGCTCTACCCTTTTGTAAAAGGCTCAGTAACCATTGACGGTATACCATTGCAGGAGATAGCAGAACTCTCTGTAAGAAAGCTTGTCGGTGTTGTCATGCAAGATGTTTTTCTCTTTTCTGGTAGTATAAAAGAGAACCTTGCATTTGGAAATCCTGATGTCAGTGATGAAGCGCTACGGGAAGCAGCAAGAGTTGTGGGAGCTGATCGCTTTATTCAGCAGCTTCCAGGCGATTACGAGTACAGGGTGTTAGAAAACGGCACAGGGCTCTCTTCCGGGCAGAAACAGTTAATAGCATTCGTTCGAGCGCTTCTTTACAATCCTGAAATTCTTATACTTGATGAAGCCACCAGCTCTGTTGATACCGAAACTGAATCGCTGATTGATGCAGCAACAGCCAAACTCATGAATGAGCGGACTTCTATTATCATTGCCCACCGACTTTCGACAGTTCAGAAAGCCGACAGAATTATTGTTCTTCACAAAGGCGTTATCAGAGAAACCGGCAACCACCAGGAGCTTCTCGCCAAAAGAGGACTTTACTACAAGCTATACCTGCTGCAGCATCCGGAACAGGAGCAGAGACTGCCCCTGAGAACGGGAAACCCTATAGACTGCTGTCCCTGAGTACACTTACCGGCTCAAGTTTAGCGGCCCGTGCTGACGGAAGAATTGCCGCAACAGTGCTGATCAACACTGTTATACCAATAATGAGCAAAAAATAAAGGGGATTGTAGGACATGCTGAAACCTGTTTTAGTCAGAGGTCCCTGGGAACTTTCTATAGGAATATTGGCAAAAAGATTGATTGCTCCGACAGCCAGCGTCCCACCTGCAAGTGCTCCGGCCAATCCTACCATAAAACCTTCAAAAATAAACATACCGACCAACTGTAGTCTTGAAAATCCAAGCGACTTCATAATGGCAATGTCCCTGCTCTTTTCAAAGACAGTGGTCACCAGAATATTTGCAACTCCAAAGCCGGAAACAACACCAACAAAAGCCACAAGAGAAAAAACGATATAGCCAATACGGGCAAACAGGGAAAGAATACTTGCATTTTCCTCTTGCCAAGTCAAACACCGATATCCTGTAATCCGCTCCAAATCTCTGGCCAGAGAAGCATTGAGAAAAGGATCTGCTACTTTAAGCGCGATGCCAGAAACCTTGTTTGCTGGTAGTCCCTCAATAATCTGTCCCAGCTTGAGAGAAACCAGAACACTGTTATCGACGGCATTAACACCGGAAAAAAAGATACCGGCAACCTTGCACTGCCGACTCTTTCCTGAAGCAGAAATAATAACAAGCTGGTCATTCAGCTTGAGATTCATATCTTTTGCCACTGTACGTCCCACAAGAAGCGCATTGGTCGTCTTTTCAAAAGAGGCAATATCTCCCTGAACAAGTTTTTTATGGATACCGCTGATAACATCCTCCCTCTCTATCAGCACTCCTTTGAGCAAAAGTGGCTGATTACGGCTTCCTTTAACCGCCATAACCTGCGATTCGACATAGGGTGATGCAGCAAGAACCTCTTTTTCATACTCAGGTGAGCTTAAAACACCAAGAATCTGGCGATAATTTCGCACCTCTTCCCGTTCCTGCTTGTGGATATTATTTTCCACAAAAGCAACAGCAGAAGAGTTCCTACTGGCATTAAGATTCACTGGCATCGGGTCTGTTTTCTCCCCTTTAACAATTATATGAGGCGCAACATTCACGATAGTCTCAACAAAAGAGTCAAGCAAGCCCCGAGTCAAAGAGTTGGTGGTAATCAACACCATCGTACTGATGGCGACACCAAAGATGGTCGTTAATGTCTGCCGACGACGTCCGAGCAGATGACGCACGGCTATAGCAAACAATGTTGTCAGCATGGTGAAGCCACTTCAAGATTGAGGTAAAAAGTTATGGAATATTTTTATTAAGTTATGCTCTTTAACATGAAGTATTACAAATCCTTCAAGGAGTCTTTCCCTGCTACATGAGCGACACGACAAGCAATATAACAATTGAGCGCAAGCAAAGCCACGTGGAGATATGCCTGCAAGACAATATTGCCTTTAACCGCAAAACGACAGGCTTGGAGCGCTTCGAATTTGAGCACAATGCGCTACCCGAAGTATACTTGTCTGACATCGACCTTTCTACAACATTTCTTGGGAAAAAAATTGGTGCTCCATTAATGATCTCCTCCATGACAGGAGGATACAGCAAAGCCGCGACGCTCAACCAACATTTAGCAATGGCTGCTGAACAGTTCAATATTCCGCTTGGGGTTGGCAGTATGCGACAGGCACTTGAAAACTCCTCATACCGAGAAAGCTTTGCTGTTACAAGAAAATTCGCTCCCTCTATTCAAATCTTTGCCAATATCGGCGCTCCAGAGATTGCCAAAGGGTTAAATAAAAGTGACATCACCATTATGCTTGAACTGCTAGAAGCTGATGGACTGATTGTACATCTGAATGCTGCACAGGAACTTTTTCAGCCTGAAGGAAACACGGATTTCCGGCATGTTCTTGAACATCTAGCAACACTCACCGACACCATTACTGTACCGGTTATTGTGAAAGAGGTGGGATGCGGTATTTCAGCAACTGTTGCACTCCAGCTTCTTGAAGCTGGAGTGAGCGTTATTGATGTGGCAGGCGCTGGTGGCATCAGTTGGCAAAAAGTTGAGGAAGTTCGATATACTCGACAGTTTGGCCAAGAAAACCGTTTCAGCCCTTCCGCTCTTGAAGAACTGCTGAACTGGGGAATTCCTACGGCACAATGCCTGCTGGATATTCGGGAACTAAAAAAAGAGCGTCCAGAATTTAGGGATGTTGAAATCATCTCCTCCGGCGGCATTCAATGTGGCACTGATATCGCAAAATCACTTGCACTTGGAGCACAACTTGCTGCTTCGGCAAGACATATTCTCAAAGCCCTCCATGAAAAATCTCTTGAAAAGACTATTCACACTTGGCTGAATGACCTCAAAGCGATTATGTTCCTGACTGGAGCCTCAACTATTGAGGATCTCAAGAACAAAAGACTTATCATCAAACAATGACCGATTTCATCATGACTCTGCCTATAACTCAGGAACTTGTCGAAAAAAAGTACCATCTCTACCACTCAAGGATCAATGATGCTCTCGGAGCATGTTTCGACAGGGAGAGCCCGGTCACTCTTTATGCACCAGCCAGGTATATTCTTGAAGGGAAGGGAAAAAGAATTCGCCCATTCCTGACATTACTTGCTTCTGAAGCAGTATGCGGCTCTTCAGAAAACGCCCTCAATGTTGCCTTGGCGGTTGAAATCCTGCATAACTTTACCCTAATCCACGACGATATCATGGACCAGGCAGAGCTTCGCCACGGCAGATCTACCGTACACAAGCAGTGGAATATCAATGCCGCTATCCTGTCGGGAGATATGATGATTGCCTACGCTTATGAACTAGCCTTACTGGCAAAAAGCAATCGGCACTCTGAACTTATCCATATTCTGAACGACGCAAACATCACAATTTGTGAAGGACAGGCTCTTGATATGGAACTTGAAGAGAAAAAAGATGCTTCAATAAATGACTATCTCGACATGATTGCAAAAAAAACTGGACGCCTCATTTCTGCCGCTCTTGAAGCTGGTGGTGTTGCAGGAAATGCAACGGACGATCAGCTTTCCAAGCTCATACTTTTTGGTGACAAAATCGGCCGAGCCTTTCAGATACAGGATGATTATCTCGATATCATGGCAAATAATGGAAAATCTGGCAAAATTGTTGGTGGAGATGTCATCAATGGGAAAAAAACCTATCTTCTGCTTCGATCTCTCGAACTGACTTCAGGAACAGAACATGATCTGCTGCATTCCGTCATCATCAATAAAGGAATCAGTGCTGACAGGATTCCTGAAGTAAAAGCAATTTATGAACAATGTGGCGTCCTTGCGGAAACTGCTGCTCTGATTAACAGTACTACCGAGGAGGCACTCTCGGCAATAGACGACCTACCCCATGCAGAAGGAAAAGAATACCTGCAAGGGTTTGCAAACGTTCTCATCCAAAGGGACTTCTGACCTTCTTGTTCCATGATTCACTCTACTACAATTGAAAACAAAATGCTGCTGCTTGTCCTGACCCTTATTCCGGGTATCGGATCAGCAAGAATCAAGGCAATCACAAACCATTTGCCTGACCTGACAGAGGTACGACATGCGGAAGTGGATGATCTTATGAACATACCGGGAATCGGTGAAGCTCTGGCAAGGCAAATTCACCATTTTCTTCACCACACAGCAACTCGACAAGCGGCTGAGAAACTGGCAGAGGAACAAATAGCTGGACTGCACCTCTACAACGCAAGCATCGTAACTATTCTTGACACTGATTACCCTCCCCTTCTGCATGAAATTTATGACCCACCTCCCTGTCTTTTTATAAGAGGAAAACTACCAGCAGCTCATTCTCTTGGTCTTGCAGTTGTAGGCACAAGGCATGCCTCTCCATACGGTAAACAGAGTACCGCTTTGCTCTGTCGGGATTTGGTCAACTATGGAATTGTCATTTTCAGCGGCTTAGCTTATGGAATTGATATGGCCGCACATGTTGCAGCTCTTGAAAACGGAGGAACAACCGTTGCGGTACTTGCTAGTGGCGTGGAGACAATCTATACCGACCCTAAAGGAAAAGTATGGCCAAAAATCATTGAACAGGGGGCAATTATTTCGGAAGAGTTGATTGGTTCTGAACTCTCACCCAGAAAATTCCCTAAAAGAAATCGCATTATATCCGGAATTTCGGCCGGAACCATCATCATAGAATCAGATCTGAAAGGAGGATCACTTATCACAGCGTCGACAGCACTTGAACAGAATCGGGAGGTTTTTGCGGTACCGGGAAGCATTTTTGCACAAACTTCAAGAGGAACAAACAAGCTTATCCAGCAAGGGCAGGCAAAAGCAGTCATGAGTGTTGACGACATCGTCAATGAACTCAGGCCACACTTTACAATAAGTCGCTCCGGAAGCCCGGATTTACAGAATAACCAGCCATCAAATCACCTTTCACCGCAGGAAGAAACCATTATGCGATGCATGGGCTCAGAACTGGTTCATATTGATGCTCTGGCAGCGGCATCAAACATTGATGTATCCTCACTTCTGGTACATCTTTTTGAACTTGAACTTAAGGAAACTGTTGTGCAACAGCCTGGACAATTTTTCAAGAAAAAAATTTTTTAGCTGGCCGGACGAGCTTTTAAACATGCTGCAGCTTTTTCAGCTTCCTATAGTTTTTTATCAAGGAATTATTACCTTGGAACGAATGGTTAAGCCCGATTATAC
>Ga0118677_10012566_pt1 | contig 12382 bp, 6 predicted proteins | sample AliMusrvi5mmetaG_FD_86154 | JGI IMG/M metagenome (GOLD analysis project Ga0118677, IMG submission 86154)
GAAAACAGCGGCGGTGTATTTCGCGGCAAAACCGCTGCGCTCGCCCCGGGCCGCTACGAGGTGCGGGTGGATGCCGGGTCGCTCGTTCCGCAGACCGGTGACATGCCGGTCGAATTTTATGTCCAAGGCCCGGGCGGTGACGCGGCGCACGAACTCGCCGAGCTGACCTGCAACGAAGAACTCCTCAAACAAATGGCCCAAACCTCGGGCGGCGAATATTTCCGTGAAGAAGAGGTTGCCAAACTCGTCAACAAACTCGCCCCATTGAGCAACGGTCGCATTGAAGAGTCTGAAACTGTCCTTTGGCAAAGCTGGTACTGGTTCATTCCCATCATGGTCCTCCTGACCGCGGAGTGGATTTTGCGGAAGCGGGTGGGCCTGATATGATTGGAGCCTCAGCATGACAACGGCAACCATCCACCCCATTGTTCTGGAAAAACTCCAGCGGTTCCGCCGGCAACGGCAGCGGCTGATTTTGTGGCGCGGTCTGTGTGGGATCCTGGCGATTTGGCTGGGGGCGATGATGGGACTTGCGCTGGTGGATCGGTGGGTGGTGATGCCGGATCGTTTGCGGTTGGTATTGAGTGGCGCCGGCTACGTTGCCACAGGAATCCTGTTCTGGATCCACTGTGGCCGGTCTCTGATTCACGGTCCGGGTGACCGCGAACTGGCGCGTCTGGTGGAGTTGGCGGCGCCGCAGTTGCGGGAGGAATTGCTTTCAGCGGTCGAGCTTTCCGAGAACAAACAACAACCGCATTGGGACTCCGACGAATTCCGTGCCGCCCTCCAGGAGGCGGCGGCTCGCGATGTCGGCGGATTACAAATCGAAGGGTTGCTGACCAAAAAACTGATTTCGGGCTGGTGGCAGGCCGCGCTTGCGGTCGCGGTGGTTTGGGTGGCATTGCTCGGCGCGCCGGGCTTGCGGTTCTCCCATTCGTTTGCCCGCGCGGTGCTGCCGGCCGCCAATCTTGCCCGGTATTCCGCTGTCGATATCACGGTGCTCGCGCCAACACCGCCCGACCAGGTCATGCCAGAAGGCGACAGCGTGCCGATCACTGTTGGCCTGCAGGGCCCGAATGTCGGGCCCGTCATTCTCGAAACCATCCCGCAACACGGGCCACGGGAACGAATCCCGATGGTGCTCAGTGCCGTCAACCAGTTTACCGCTGTTGTGCAACTGAACCAGGCGCCGGTGCAATATCGCATCCGGGCCGGTGCGGCCATCACCCGCAAGTACACGCTCACGCCCCGGCCCCGCCCGCACGTGGTGCGATTCCAAAAGACCTATCACTACCCAGCTTACTCCGGTTGGCCGGCGCGGACCGTGACCGAAGAAAATGGCGACCTCGACGCGCTGGCTGGGACCGAGGTGGAATTGCGATTGGCAGTCGCCCCGGTGGTCGTCATCGCTTCGCTGCAAATTGAAACCGGGACCGGACCCACCCTCAAAACGAACGTCCCACTCGAATCCGCTGGCAACAGCAACCTCTTTGCCCGGCTTTGGTTGACGGCGCCGGGCACGTACCAGACCCGCCTGGTGGCTGCAGAAACTGGCTTCGAAAACAAGTTTAGCCCGCAATACGAAATTCGGGTTCGGGCCGACCTGATCCCGTCTGTGAAAATCGATCTACCCGACCGCGATCAGCTCGTGCTCCCGCCCGATGCGGTCGTCCATCTCGCGGGGACTGCTCAGGATGATCTGGCGCTGGCCAGTGTTGGGCAAGCCATTCAAATCAACCGGGGGGAATGGAAAATCTTCCCGCTCATTCAAACCACCAACGCCGAAGTCAAAGTTGCGCGGACGTGGGACCTGTTGGACCTCGGTCTCACCCCCGGCGATCGGGTGCTCACCAAGCTGATCGCGACCGACCGCAAAGGGCAGCGCGGCGAGTCGGCTCCCGTGCGAATCCTGATTGCCACGGCCGATTTTGATCCCAATCGGCTGAAGAATTTGAAGGAACGCGACGCCATTGACCGATCGATTCACGAGTTGCGGGAGGCGGCGGAACAAGTGCAGGCCAAGACCCGTGACGCCCGGGCCATGGTAAACAATCCGGCGGCTGATCCCGTTCAGAAAAAACAGGCGCTGCTGGCCGCCACCGCTGCCACTGCGGTCAGCCAGCGCAAAGCTGTTGAAGTGCTGAACCAGATCAAGGAAGCCATCCCGCTTGCAACCGCGCGGGAATCGGCGGACCTCGCGCTCGTTGGCAACGCGATCAGTCGCGCTCAACACGAAGGTTTCACGGCGGTCCAGGCGGCGTTGGAACGCGCCATCGAACACACTGCGACCGGTGCTGACCCGGCCGCCAAGTCTGATCTTGAAAAAATTGCCGAGCCCCTGGCCGCCGTCGGACTGGCTCGCATGGCGGACGACGTCCAGCGGCAAATGCTGGCTGCTGCCGAGGCCAATGCTGCGGTGCGCGATCTGCAGCAACTTGCCACAGAACAACACACCCTCAACGCCCAACTCCGGTCTGCGGCTGACAACCCGGCGCTGGCTGAGCGTGCGGCCCATCGTCAGACGGTGGCGGTCAATGAAGTCAAAGCCATTGAGGAACAACTGAAAAACCTCGGTGAACACACCTCGGGTAATCCGGCCGCTGCCGCCCGCAACGCGGAACGGGAGCTGGTGGACAATCGTGACAAACTTGAAAAAGCCCTTGGCGCAGACCCAACGGTTGAAAAACTGCAGGGGCCGTCCGACCAGATGCAGCACACGGTTGAAGTCGCCGCTGCCAATCTGCAGACCGTCGAGCGTGAATTGGCGCAACGGGCGGACGTCGCCCGCAAAGGTCTGCAGGACCAAACGGGCACGGCGGCCGATGCGATTGCGAAGCTCGCCGACCAACTCCAGCGCCATGATTCGCCAGCGCCACCGGCAGAGGCCTGGCAAGCCGCGGCGGATCAACTCAACGACCGCGCGGCGCTGGAAGAACGCCGGCCGCAGGCCAACGCCCCATTCGCGGCCACCGCCGGTCGGGCAGCCACCGCCGTGCAAGCGTTGCAGGAGCTCGCGGGCAACGACCGGCCGGCGACCAATCTGCTGGCCACTGTTAAAGCCATCGAACAAGCCTTTCGCAAACTGCAAACCGGCCAGGCGCTGGACGAACAGGTGGCGGGATTGCGCCAACTGGCGGCCCAGGAACGGTGGGAAAAACCGACGACGTCCGCGACGGTTGCCGACCGCGCCAACGATTGGAAATGGGCGCAGCAACAACTGCAGTCGCTGCCGCAGCAACTCGAGCATGCGCAATTATCGAAGGCGGCCAGGGACGCCGTCGAAACCGCCGGTCAGAGTGCGGCGGCCCAACAGATCGACAACGAGATGGGCCAACGGCGCGCCGATCCCGCGACCGCCAAGACGGTGGCGGAACCATTGGCAAAATTGGCAGGCGAGATTGCCCAGGCCCGGCAGCAACTCCAGCCGGCGCTGGATCAGGCCCGGGCCGAACTGGACCAGCATACACCGGCGCTGAGTGACCGGCTGGCCGGGTTGGCGCGAGTCGCCGCGAAGTTAAACAGTGACACCACGATTCAAGCTCAGCAGGCTGAAAAACCGGAAAATGTAAAGTCGGTTCAGGCGGCGGCGCAGGATCTCGCGGCCGCGCAGCAGCATTTGGACAATCGCCTCGAAGCCGTCAAGGCGGAGCTGCGGCGGGACGCCAACTCGCAGAATCTCGGCGTTGCCGAGGGTCGCGAGCGCGCGCGCGATGCCGACGACGCCCTGGCTCTGTTGAGCAAACCGAAACCGAGTGCGGCTGAGCTATTGCAACGCGCTGCCAATCCTGACCCAGCGGTTCCACAACCCGGCGATTTGAAGACCGCTGCCGAGCAACAGGCCAAACTCGCAACCGACCTCCGGCAATTGGCTGAGCACTACCAGAATAGTGACGCGGGCCACCCGGAGCCAACTCGATCCGCGCTGCGTGAAATAGAGAAAGAATTGGGGCTGAAACCCACGCTGGATGCGGAATACGCCAAGGCGCAGACTTTGGAACGTCTGGCTGGACTCACCCCCCGGCAGCAGCTGGCCGAGCTGGAAAAGACATTACCGGACAGCAAGGTCATGCGGCATGAACTCAGTGATATTGCCCAGGCGGCAGTGCAAACGGCCACGGCAGATTTGCGGAAGTCGGCCAATCAGGAAGAGCAGATTGCGCAACAAATGGGAGCGCCGGCCGAACAAGCCCGGCGGATTGCGGACGAAGCCCAAAAACTTGCCCGGCAAAGCATCCCCGCAGTCGCCCAGAAAGCGGGTCCAACCGGGGCGACCGCTCAGTCCGAGCTCACCGATGCCGTCCAGAAACTCGCCAGCGTTGCGCAAAATATTCCGCAAAATTTTGCGCAGCCACCGGCGCAACTTGCCCGAGCGATGCAGAATCAAATCGCCCCATTGGAACAGGCGGCAAACGATCTGTCCGCCGCTGCCACCAAGCTGGAGCAAGCGGCCCAATCCGCCCAACAACAGGCGGCAGTCGCCGCGCAACAGGCCAGGGCGAATCCGCCCAAATCTGACGCTGCCAAGCAAGCGAGTGCTGCCCAACAGCAGGCCCAAGCCGCGGTCCAACAAGCCCAGTCGGCAAAACAGCAGGCGCAACAAGCCAGTCAACAAGCCGGGCAGTTGGCGCAACAGTCAGCCCGGTTGGCCAAGGTCTTGGCGCAGGCTCAGCCGCCGTCCCCCCTGACTCCCGCGCAACAAGCCGCGGTTGCGCAGGCCAAAAAATTGGCGGAAGAAGTGCAGGAACTCGCCCAACAGACAGTTCCTGCCGTGGCCGAGAAAGCGGGGGCAATGGGAGAGACTGCCAAACCCGATCTCACCCAGGCCGTCCAGAAATTGGCAGGCGCAGCGAAAAATATCCCGGCCGATTTATCCAAGCCGCCGGAACAACTTGCGCGAACTGTGGCGAACCAGGCCCTGCCGCTCCAGCAAGCGGCGAACGATCTGAATAACGCTGCCAATCGGCTCGGGGAAGCTGCCACGGCTGCAGAACAGAAGGTCGCTCAGGCCGCGCAACAGATCGCGCAGGGGAAAGCGAGTCAGGCCGGTGAGTCGGCGGTCAGCCAGGCGGAAGCGACCCAACACCAAGCTGAAACAGCGGCCCAACAAGCGCAGGCAGCAAAACAACAAGCGCAGCAGGCGAGCCAGAAAGCCGCGCATTTGGCGCAACAGGCCAACCAGACGGCGGATGTTTTAAATCAATCCCGACCGGCACCGCCGGCCGCCGCGGTGACCGAACCAACGCCGATGCAAGTGGCGGCCGCGCAGCAACCCGCGATTGAACAAGCGGTCCGTGAAGCTGGGAGCAATATCGAACGCGCGGGTCGTCACGAAGCCCGGCTTGGACAGGGGGCGACGGGCCAGCAGCTCGAGCAGCTCGGTCAACAATTGGAGCAGCAGGCTGGGAAACAAATTGCGCAGGCCCAGCCCGCCCTGGCGCAAGCCGCCAATCTCGCCCAGGCCCAGCGCGTGGCACAAAGTGCTCAGGCGGCAATTCAATCGCCGTTGAACCAGCTGGCGGCGGCGACCCAACAACCGCCCGTTCCGGCCAGCCAGGCTCCCCCGGCCGCGGCGCTGCCAGGTCAACTGGCGGCTGCGCCGGAGGAAGCTGCGAAGTGGTTGGCGCGTACGCTGGACAGTTTGGATGCCGAACTGAATGGAGCCGCACCCACAACCGGCCCGGCGCCGCCGTCGGCTCCGTCCCAACCGGGCCAGCCGCCCAGCGCCGCTGCCCAAAACACAGCGGCGATTGCCGCAACGGCGGCGGCGCAGGCGCAATCGGCGACCATGATGGGGGCTCGCGCCAACGGACTCGCGCCTGGTCAGCAACCCCTGGTTTCCTGTGGGAGTCTGGGCAGCGGCGCGGAAGGGGTGGCCAATGGCCAGCCCGGGGCGACTCTGCCGATTGTTAAACCGACCGCGGGTCATTGGGGTAAGTTGCCGCCCAAATTGGCCCGCGATCTATTGGACTCACAACACGAGGGCGTGGGGGGAGAATATCGCGAGATGGTGGACCTGTATTACCGCGCCATCGCCGAGAAAGCCCGGGAGAAACGGCCATGAGGTGGATTTTCCTTTGCCTATTATTTTGGGGATGCGGTTGGGGAGCCGCCGCGGAGGAAGGCCGCCCGCCCGATTCCGCGGCAGTCGAAAAAGCGGTGGCGCGCGGCATTGATTATCTGGTGACGCGGCAGCATTCGAATGGTGTGATTGTGGCGACCGCTCCGCCGAGTGAAACCCACGCCACGGCACTGACCGGTTTATCGATGATGGCTCTGCTCGCCGTGGGGCATCGGCCGACCGATGACACGCCGGCGGGGCAGGTCTTGCGCAAGGCGCTGGATTATCTGCTGGCGGCCAAGCGCCAGGATCCGACCGGCTATTATGGCAGCAGCGACGATTCGCGGATGTACGGGCACGGGATTATGACGCTGGTGCTGGCGGAGATGTTGGGCATGGGGGTGGATGTGCGCCAGGATGCATTGATCCGGGAGCGTTGTCAGAAAGCCGTGGATCTGATTGTGCGAGCGCAGAAGGTGGCGAAGTCCGAAAGATTTAAAGGGGGGTGGCGTTATTTACCGGGGAATACTGACGCTGATCTCTCCGTCACGGTCTGGCAGGTCATGGCGTTGCGGGCCGCGAAGAATGCGGGGTTGACCGTGCCGAAGGATACCATCGACGAGGCCATTGACTATCTCAAACGCAGCTATGCATCCCCGCGTGATAAAACCGGGCGGATTGAGAATTTCAAAAGTGGCTTTGCTTACCAACCGGGCAGCGGTCCCACGTATGCGATGGCTGCGGCTGGATTGCTGGCGCTGCAGGTTTGTGGGGATTATGACGCGCCGGAATTAACGGGGACCACCGATTGGTTACAGGAGTTCAAACCCAAGACCGCCAGTGGCGCCTATTTTTACTACGGAACGTACTACTACGCGCAAGGGATGTATCAGCGGGGTGAGACGGCCGCCCGCGCCGCGCAAGCGTACGTCGAACGGCTGCTGCTGGCGGAACAGAAAGAGGATGGCCGGTGGGAGGGAGCGAGCGAATATGCATCACCGATTTACGGGACAGCCCTGGCCATCATGAGCCTCTCGGTCCGGCATCATTTTCTACCGATTTACCAGCGGTAGCAGGCTGTTGAAAAAGTCGAACTCCGATGTCTTGCGGATCTCGGCGCGTTCGGTGGTCACGCCCTACCAACAACTACTGAACCCGTATTCCGAGGTAGGGCTGGACCGCCGGGCCAGCCGCGGCTTTTTTCAACAGCCTGGTAGGAGGGGGGCACTGTGACGGTGATGGGCCAGTCGTGGCGGGTCAACCGTGGAGGGCGAGGCTCCCGCCGAGCCGCTGTTGGTTGTGTTGACGCACGAACGGCTCGGCGGGAGCCTCGCCCTCCAGAAGAAATTTCGGAGCGCTCAGCGTTGCCTACATTTTTTTCTCCCGCACCCGCGCCGCTGCAGTCTTGCCTTGGCCGGCAATTTTTCGTAGATTCCCCGGCATGAACCATTATGATTGGGCGGATACTTTTCGGGAGTGTTATGTCCGTGCAGTCGCCGAGTACCACGGCGGGAACCGCCAACCGGCTGCGTTTTTTTCTCCGGAACAAACCACTTTCCTGACCGGGATTGGTTGCACGCCGCAGGAACTCTATGATTTTGCCGAAGACTGGTGCACTGCCCAAGAACCTTCCTTTGCGACCGTGCTGCTGATTACGGCGGCCCGCCGCGATTATTTTTACACAATCCAACAGCGCCAACCCACCGGGCGAACGATCGCGCCGGGCGATCTGCCGGCGAAAGAGGTCGCGGTGGCAGGCTTCCTCTGGTTGCCCCGGCAAATTGCCAAGGCGCGCGCCAAGCTGGCCGGCGAGTTGTCGCCGGAGCTGATGTATGGCTGTGGCGGCGACCGGGCTTTTTTTAAGCGGGTCAAGGTGCATCCCGCTGATTTTCTGCGCGTGGTTTGGGCGGCCCAGGGTGACGATCAAAAAATTATCGCGTATGTTCGCCACTGCGCCAGTAATGATTCCGTTTGACGGGTGCCGGAGTTTTCCGTAGCATCCCGCCACGTTTCATCCCCAACGTACGAAGGAGATTAATAAATTATGGCAATCAAAGTTGGTATTAATGGTTTCGGCCGCATCGGCCGGTTGGTGTTTCGCGCAATCTGTGATCAAGGGCTGCTCGGCAAGGAAATCGATGTCATTGCAGTCAATGACCTCGTTCCCGCTGATAACCTCGCGTATCTGGTGAAGTATGACTCCACCCAGGGCCGGTTCCCCGGCACCGTGACGAGCGAGAAGTCGGCTCCCACCGTCGCCGAGGATGACGTTCTCGTCGTCAACGGCATCAAAATCAAATGTCTCGCAGTCAAAGAAGGTCCCGCCGCATTGCCGTGGAAGGCCCTCGGCGTGGATATCGTCATCGAGAGCACCGGCTTGTTCACCGACGCGACCAAAGCCAAAGGGCACATCGATGCCGGCGCGAAGAAGGTCATTATCAGCGCCCCGGCCAAGAACGAAGACATCACCATCGTCATGGGGGTCAACGATCAGAAGTATGACCCGGCCAAGCACCACATCATTTCCAACGCGAGCTGCACGACCAACTGTCTCGCGCCGGTCGTCCACGTGTTGCTGAAGGAAGGGTTTGGCGTCGAAGAAGGTCTGATGACAACCATCCACAGCTATACGGCGACGCAGAAGACCGTGGATGGCCCCTCCAAGAAAGATTGGAAGGGCGGGCGGACCGCTGCCCAGAACATTATTCCATCCACCACCGGCGCAGCGAAGGCCGTGGGCCTCGCCATTCCTGAAGTCAAAGGCAAACTCACCGGCATGTCGTTCCGGGTCCCGACGCCAACCGTGAGTGTTGTTGACCTCACCGTTCGCACGGTGAAGGAAACCAGCTACGCGGAGATTTGCGCGGCCATGAAAAAAGCCAGCGAGACCTATCTCAAGGGCATTCTTGGGTATACCGGCGACGAAGTGGTCAGCAGCGACTTCATTCACTGCCAGCTCTCGAGCATCTTTGATGCTGGCAGCGGCATCGAGTTGAACAAAAAATTCTTTAAACTCGTAAGCTGGTACGATAACGAATGGGGCTATTCCTGCCGCACGGTCGACCTCCTCAAGAAGATCAGCAAGAACCTCTAAAACGGGCGGCAATTAGATTCAGAAGCCGGGCGCATCGCAAGGTGCGCCCGGCTTTCGTTTGTAAAAAATTTTGGGCGCTTCTGACGTGCTCATGAGTGCTGCTGGATCACCGCGTGCTACCGATGGGCTGAGCGTCACGCACATCTCTGCAAGCAAGTTACTGTCATTCTGAACGTCCTGTCGCAGCCCTGAGTCACGAAGGGGAAGAATCTCATTTTTCTGCGCAAGATGTGCCCTGTGATTCGTTATGTTGATATTCGTTGTTGACATAATCCGCGTTTAAGGTAAGTTTTTAACATTGGTGATTCAGTGTGGGCGATGGGAAATATCCCAGCCGCGGAGAAACGGGTAAAATTCTAACAAGAAAATTGGAGGCACAGAGATGAGGAAGTTCTTCACAAAGAAACTCGGCGGCTTTACGCTAATCGAGTTGTTGGTCGTAATTGCAATCATCGGTATCTTGGCAGGCATGCTGTTGCCGGCGTTGGCAGCTGCTCGTGAAAAAGCGCGGCGCGCTCAATGTATGAACAATGTCCGTGAAATCGGGAAATCCATCCAGATGTACTCGGGCGACTATGGCGATCGCACCCCGGCCTCCGGTGGGATTACGGGAAATCCTGTTGTGACGAATCTGGCCTTGACGTCGAACTACCTGCAATACCCCAAGGTCTTGCAATGCCCCTCGAGCACCAAGACTCCCGGAGCCAGTTGGGCTACCGCGAATGATGGAACCAATTGCAGCTACGCCTACCAAGGCGCTGGCCAGGATGGGAAGACCAATATGATTGCCATGGCCGATCCAAATGACATCCTGATCTGGGATGAAGGCTGTGGCGCATCGACGAAAGGTGGAAACGCCAACACAATATTTGCGGTTAACTCTGCTTGGAATGTGACGACCGCCAGCCACAAGACCGGGGCCGGTGGGAACGTTTTGTTTGGCGACGTCCATGTTACCTGGCAAACTAAAATCCCCACGAATGCCAACGCCGGTTTCTTGGATCCGGGTCCCTAGCGTTTGGGGCGACATTTTGTTCGCGGAAGCCCGGCTGAATTCAGCCGGGCTTCTTCCTTTCGGAAAGCCCCCTGCGCAATTTCACAATCGAAATTGTAACTTTTCCCGTCAAGTCCGCGCGATTTCTTCGCGCGCGATTTCCACCCACCGGCGGAGGCGAGACGGTTCCGATTGGACAGTGTGTGTGTCCTTGAGAATTAATTCCAGCGGTTGGCCCTTGGCAGCTTGCAAGGTTCGCCGCAAGTCGGCACGAATTCCCGCCTCGTTGAAGTCCACGCAGACCGGCACCGGGTCGGCTTTGCGGCAAAAGACGTACCGGCCAGCGAGTTGGTCGGCGATGATTTGCTGGTCGGCTTTTGGCGCAACCGAGACCCGACGCAGGCGTGGCACGCGCTTGAGCACCCGGTCGAGTCGGTGCTCCAAGCCTTCGCAGCACCCATAGTAGTTCAATCCAAACTTCTCCAGAATCGGCACCTGATAGGGTAAAATGAATTCATCGAACATCTGCGGTGATACGCCCACGGTCTCTTGCGATTCCGCAAAGCCCCAGTAATCCTGCAGTCGCGTCCCGGTTGCGCTCGGGTGGAGCTCGTCCGACGTGGCCAAACCACCGGAACCACAGCCGTTCCCCGCGTTGTTTGGCGTCAACAGACCTTCCTGTTCAAACCAGCCGATGAAGTGCAGCATCTCATCGCGTAAAAAAGCCATGAGCCGGTGGAGCTCTGCCGGATGATCGTACATCGCCAGCATCAATTCCTCCAGCCCGATCAGCCGGACGGCTTCCCAGGTCAGCCCGACCGTCCACCACGGCTGCCAAAGCTGCCGCACCGGTAATAGGTCGCCGAAGATTTCCTGGCCGAGCGCAAGGTCCCGTTGCGTCGCCGCCCGATCCACGCTCAACGCCCGGTAATGCAACCGGTCCAGATCCCGCTCCAAATCTTTCAAGGGGGCTTCCCAGACGTAGCTTCCCCGATTGTCGCCATGTGTATAGGGCACATCGACGCCATAATTGCCGACCTGGATGTGCCAGCCAAAATCAAAAAAGGGTTCGAGGATGGAATCATCCCGGATGATTTCCGCCTGATAAATCCGCGCGCGCAATCCCCATTCCCAACCCCGCAACTGCTTGTCGACGCATTGGAGTTGTGAATCCGGCAAAACTTCCGGCCACGAACCTTCTGGGGAGACCTGAATCAGCGGCCGCGTGGGTTGCAGCGCGTTGTGGCGCGCCCAGAGTTGCCGGCGCTCGGCCATCACAGGGAGTTCGGCGAGCTCACGCACCCGGCCGGCCAGGTTGCGAAGAATTTCACGATCTGTCATAGTGGTATCCTTATCACGAATTGCCCAAACCTGCGACTCCTCAGCCATTCGTGGTTTTGTCACTTTGGGAGGGCATTTTATCGACCTGCTGGCTCCAAGTTCCCGCCACTTTTACACCCCATTCCGGAGACCCATCGCTGGCGTGCGGCCCCGTTAGCATCAGGGGATCTGGCTGATCTCCTCGTACAGGGCAATGATGTTGGCGACCGGGCTGACGTTTTGGATGTTGTGGCAGGGGGCGCAAATCCACCGGTACCCGCGCATGATCGTCGCGACTTCGCGAACCTCCCGGCGCACCTCTTCCACCGTCCCGAAGGGAAGAGTTTGCTGGTTATCAATGCCACCGTGGAAAATTAGCTTATCCCCGAAATCGCGAGTCAGACCGGCGAGTTCCATGCCGGCACACCGCCACTGCAGGGGATTCAGGATGTTGATCCCCACTTCGTGGACAAGGTCGGGTAAAAAAACACGTGCCGCACCGTCGGTGTGATAAAAAATACGAATGCCAAACGACCGCGCCAGCTCGGCCATCTTTTTCTGGTTTGGCAGGATGAAGCGCCGGTAGGTTTCCAAGCCGAAGAGTGGTCCCGTCTGGCCGCCCAGGTCTTCCGCGAGATACATCAGATCGATCTGCCCGCCACCGGCTTGCCAACTGCGCCGGTTTATTTCGAAGTGGATATCAAAGAGATGGCCGAGAGCTGGAGCCATGACAAAGACAGCGGAAATCCGTGCATCACGGTACGATTTTTTAGCGGGTGAATAGTCGATGGAATTGATTAAATCGTCGTTGACGGACTCAGGAAGATGGTCTTTAGGAATTGCAGCGACCATTTCTTTATCAAATTTAGCGACCTCGCCTCCAGCGATCCATATGCCGGTATGACCACCTAACGAA
>Ga0118677_10012567_pt1 | contig 12381 bp, 3 predicted proteins | sample AliMusrvi5mmetaG_FD_86154 | JGI IMG/M metagenome (GOLD analysis project Ga0118677, IMG submission 86154)
CACCAGAAATAGTGCCGTCGTTGACGCGATTCGTCCCATTGAAGCGCCACTGGTGGGTCACGGGAGCTGCGCCCGAAGCCGCCACGTTGAAGGAAGCGGTCGTTCCAGCATTGTTCGTGCGGCTGGAGGGCTGGCTGGTGATTGCGGGCGGCATGATGATCGTCTCCACAAACCAAGATGAGGCATTGTTCTGGCCACCGGTGACAAACCCGCGCGCGCGGACAATGGAGTTTGTCGGCACGGACAGCCCGTTGAGCTGCCAGCCACCAGCAATACACGTTCCATCACCCAAAACGAGCCAGTTCACGCCATTAGTCGAAAATTCAAAAGTGGTGCGCCAGACTTCCGGGCTGGATCCACCGCGGAGCCAGTTGATGGTCTGAGGTGTTACACTCAGGTTTTCCGTGGCGGGATCGGAATTCCCGAGCCGGGCCAAGCCCAGACGTTCTTGCCCGCCGATTCTGGAGAATGTGCCACTTACCACAATTCTCCCATCCGCCTGCATCGCTATTGAATTCGCCGAGCCTTCCACTTCAGGATTAAACTCCTTATCGAGTGTCCCGTCCGGGTTCAAGCGAGCGACGGACGACCGAGGCTGCCCCTGCACGCTGCTGAATGCTCCCTGCAACAGGATCTTTCCGTCGGTCTGGATGAATATGGTCTCGATCTCCCCATCCACCTTCGCATCGAAGTCCTTATCCAGGGTTCCGTCGGCATTCAAGCGCCCAAGGAGCTTACGCGGTTGGCCACCGAGTGTATCGAAGTTGCCCGCGACCAGGATCTTCCCGTCAGGTTGCACGAGGATCTTGTCCACATAATCCCCGCCACCTATGGCCGGAGCAAAGGACGGATCAAGGGCCCCGTTGACGTTCAGACGGGCGAGCAATTGGGGCGGCCGATACCCCGGCGTCCACGGACCGTAGCCAATCAGCATTTGCCCGTTGGGTTGGAATGCCATTGCGTTTACAGCAGCAGGAAATGGGAGATCGCTAGATCCGGAGCCCAAGACCTGCTGCTCCCTCCCCGCGTTGTTCAGCTGAGCGAGACTGAAGCGCCAGGGTTCATGAACATCTATTGAGATGTAGCGGATACACTCTCCAAGAATCCGCACATTGCAAAACCATGTCTGGTTAACTGTGTCACTATGGACGTATAGGAGCAGGGTTCTTCCATCGGCATCCATTACGCAGCTTTCCAGGTACTCATGCAAAGGGGGAACCCCACCGTAATAAAAGCCCCCCCACGACTTGAATCCATCATCGTATGTACCGTTGGGGTTCATTCGCGACAGCGCGTCTTGCGACACGTGAAGCAGTATCTTCCCGTCGGGCTGCAGGTGGAGGGAGTTCAATGAACGTGCCCCTGATGCCTTGAAGCCCAAATCACTCACACCATCGGGGTTTAGACGAAAAAACGCGGAGAAAGGAGGCACGCCAAAAAGCGTGATGCTCCCCCATGCCAGAATCCTACCGTCCGGTTGTATGGCTAATCTGCTACAATCGGCTCGCTCCAATCCTGAGCCGAAATGGAACGTGTCCGGCACGACGAGATTCACCTTTAACACCGCAACGGCGCTGGCCACAATGCAGAAGGGATTTGCCACCACGACATCGTAGGAGCCGGCATCTCCGCGCTGGAGATCGGTGAGCGTCAGTGTCGGCTCGGTCCGGCCAGGCAATGCCAAACCATCTTTGAACCACTGATAGGTCACGGGCAACGAATCCATCACGGCGACACTGAACGTGACGCTCTCGCCCCTCTGTCGCCACTGGCTCGCTGGGGCGGGCTGCGTGATGATGGAGGGGCCAAGCACCGTGAGCGTAGCCACCACGCTGGTTACGCTGCCGCAGCTGTTGCCGACAACCACGCTGTAGTCCCCGTTCATCGCTTCGTTGAGGCCGGACAGTTGGAGTGTAGGTGTGGTGGTGTCTGCGATGTAGCCTCCGCTAACGCCTCCGTCGGCCAGGTTCACGCCACCTTTGCGCCATTGGTAGGTGAACGGTCCGTTGCCGCCCGCCACGACGCTGAACGAGGTTCCCTGACCTGCGCCTGCGCACACGGAAACGCTGACCGGCTGGGTGACAATGCCCGGCGGTGTGCCTGCCGGTGCAACCACCGATTCCACAAACCAGACTGAGCCGTTACCTCCGGTTACCCAACCGCGGGCGCGGACATTGGCGCCCGCCGGCACCGATAGGCCGGTGAGTTCCCAACCGCCGGGGATGCGGGTGCCCGCGCCCAGCGGCGTCCAGTTCACGCCGTCGGTCGAGCATTCGAAGGTGGTGCGCCAGACTTCCGGGCTGGAGCCGCCGCGCAGCCAGATGATGGTGTCGGCGGTGTTGGTGATGTCCTGCGTGGCTGGCGTCGGATTCGACAACCGGACGAGCTCCAGAGCATTGCCCACATACACCTCATACCACAAGTTTCCGGCCACCAGAATGTTACCGTCCGGTTGCAACGCGAGGGAAGTGACGCCGCCAATCTCATTCCCCAGGTTGAAGCTGAAGTCGATGCTGCCATCCGTCATCAGCCGGCCCAGGCCTGCGTCACAGTTTTGCCCGCCCAGCGTGTTGAAGTACCCGCCGACCAGAACCCCTCCGTCCGCCTGCAACGCCAGAGATCTGACCGGTCCGTTAGCCCCTGTCAAGTAGCCAGTATATGACCAGGTTTCGACATTGCCGCTCGCCTCCAGCCGGGCTACATAAGCGCGGCTTTGCCCGCCGATTTGGGTAAAATCGCCGCCGACCACAATTTTCCCGCTCGGCTCCACGAGCAAGGTGCGGACTTCGCCGTTGGCGTTGGGGTTGAACGTATCGTCGAGGTTGCCGTCCGCTTTCAACCGGCCCAGGTAGTTGCGGGTTTGTCCGTTCAGGGTCGTAAACCGTCCCCCCAGCAGGATCTTCCCGTCGGCTTGCACGGCCAGACAGTTGACTGTGGAAGCCCCCGTGGTGGGAGAATTGAAGGTGGAATCCCAGGAGCCGTCGGGCCAAAATCGATCAAGGCCGTAGGAGGTGTAAGCCACGAGAATCTTGCCGTCCGGCTGCACCGCAAGCGCACCGATCCAATCACGTGGGGCGCCGTAAAAGTCCCACCAATCGTGTTCGCCATTGGGCAGAAGCAGAGCGAGACAGGGATTGCTCGAGCCGCCGTCGAAGGATCCGAAATTACCACCCAGGAGCAATTTTCCATCCGGCCGCACCGCGAGGCAGAAGACGGCGTCGCCGTACAAATTGTTGACATCAATGGTCGGCTGGAAGGCCCCGTCAACGCTGCCGTCGGGCCGCAGGCGGGCGAGAGAGTTGCGGGCCTGTCCACCGATGTGGGTGAAGTCGCCCCCGACCAGAATCTTGCCGTCCGGCTGCACGGCGAGGGCATTGACTTGGCCGTCGGGCTGTGGATCAAAGGAGAGAATCCTGAATTGCGCCTGGGAGGAGACCGAGCCAGCGAGGGCCGCCGTCAGCAGGACAAGACGGAGCCATCCCGCCGGGTGACGCGCCAGAGACCGAGAATCAAGCGCTCGCGATGGCGATCGGGGAAGCAGGTATGAGTCATTCATAGGCTGTAGAGCTCGGAATAGCTTTTATCACCGAGGATTATATGGCAGGCGTTGGTGTAACCAATGCAACAACGGTGAAGGAGTCTTCATGTGGGTGGAGCCGGGGGGATGACTGGGCGCCGTGACTGGCAAAGTCAACCAGGGTGAGGTGGAGGTTTTCATCGGTAGCAATGTTGGTTTGTCGTTTTCGTGCCTGGCATCGGGCCACAGACAATCCATCGCGGTGGCGGAAGGCGTTCTTACAAAAATCTGCATTAATTCTTATCTTGGCGAGTCCGACGGGGCGGTGGGCAGGGAGATGAATGGATCGCGTTACCAAGCATAGAGGGGAACGAGAAGAAAACCACGGATGCCACGGACCGTAGTCCCGCCACTCGCCGCCGTTGACTGGGGCGGTGATTTCAACCATGCCCAAGAGAGAAACAGAGCCGCAGGCTTTGAAGCTCGAGGCTCTGCGTCAGTTTCCCCAGAGTCACTTCATCTCCACCCGCACCACATGTTGGCTGCCATCCGAGAGCATGGCGGTCAATTGCCAGGTGCCTTTGGTGATGCCCGTGCCCTTGGTGTCCAGGTTGAACTGCCAGTTCTGATCCGAGAGCCGGAAGTGGCAATGGTGAATACTAACAAGTGCATGGCTCATTAGCCGCTTCTTGAAAGAGCTCGACCGCTGCGCGGTGCGTTGTGCACCCTGGGCGCCCGAGGTCAATTATCGCTGCTCCTGTTCCGAGTTCACTGCCCTGGGGGCAGGACAACGCGGAACCCGAGAAAGTTGAACCCGGACGTTGGGTAGCCGGTGAGACGGTCCGCCACACGGCAGAAGCCCGCGTAGCCGAACCAATAGCCACCGCGAATCACCCGGTTCGAGCCCGTAGTAGGTCCGCGAGGATCGGTTTGCGAATCGCTCGAATAAGCCCCATACCAATCCCAACACCACTCCCCTACGTTCCCTGCCATGTCGTAAAGCCCATAGCCGTTCGCCGCAAAAGACCCCACCGGACTGGTGTAAGGCTCGCCCCCCACATCAAACACCGGGTGATAGCCCCGCGTCGGACTGACGTCGTAAGCACTCGACGAATCGCTCCAGTAGTTCGCCTGACTGTGCGTGATCGTCTCGACATTCGACCACGGGAACCGATGCCCGCTGGCCCCGCCCCGCGCCGCTTTCTCCCACTCCGCCTCCGTCGGCAACCGATAGCCTGCATTCCATTTCACGTACGGCGTCATCTGCCCCGTCTTGTACACCTGCGTCAGCGCGGCATCCGTGTAATACGCCGGCGTCCGCCCCTCCTTCTCGCTTCGCGCATTACACCACTTCACCGCGTCATACCAACTCACCGCATACACCGGGTGGTTCGCCGCCTTCCTCAAACCCGTCAAGTCAAAGCCGTATCCGTTGCCGCCGCTCCATCCCTTCACCTCGTCCCACAACGCTGCTGTCACCTCTGTCCGGCCCAGGGAAAACGCACTCACATACACGGTGTGCAGCGGAAGCTCATCGTGGTCCCCTTCGCTGAAAGTATCGCCCATGCTGAACGACCCGGCGGGAATTAGCGCCATTTCCGAGTTGGGATTGCTGGTTGTTGCTCGATAAAGACGCTGCGACTGCCCGACGCTTGAATAGTCCAACCAGTTCGTCGTTGTCCCAGTCATGCTGATATTCGCCAGCGTCACCCAGTTGATCTGCCCGCCCCCCAAGCCGCTCGCATACTGCAACGTGTAGTTTCCAGGATCGCCGTTGATGGTTATGTTAGGCACCATTGTTACCGACAACATCGTCGGGTTCTGGTGAGTGATTTCCAAGACCGGCAGATATGACGTGTTCGCAGACTCCCTTGAATAGAACCGAAAGGCGTTGTCGCCCGAGCCGACCGGGTCAGCGAGCAGCATGATGCCGAAATTGCTCGATGGATTTGCCGCCCACAGGCGCGCGGCGGCGGTTACGTCCCAGGAAATCCAACGGAAGTTCGTGCCGCCGACCGTTGCTTCAGTGAAGGAGCTATCGACCGGAGCACCGAAGAAGACGCCGGTTTCCGACCAGGATTGCAGCACCCGGTGGGCACGCACGGACCGACTGGCGGAGCTTCCCCACGCGGCGAAGTAATAAAGCTTCAAGGTGGCACTCTGAATTAATTCCGGGACCAGCGCGGCTGGCAGCGGGAAGCGAGTTGCGGTACGAAACTCGTAGATTGTCCCTCCCAGATTCCGATATCCAACATCGAGTTCCGGGTCCTGGTAGGTGAGATAGGTTGCTGCGAAGGCATCTTGATCGGCATATACAGTGGTTACTTCCGATCTCATCGTAGTGGCCGAGGCCAGGCACGCGGCCGCAAGTCCCCAGCAGATTAGCCACCTCCGCCAGCGCGTCGCCTGATTGTGGCGCTTAGGTTGTGGACTCAGAATACTGGCACCATGTTGATTCGACGATTCATCGATTGTTCTTTTCATAAAATATTACTCTTTCGCTTGTTGTTCATGAAGGAAACTTGCGGTTCGTTTTGCGGTTCGTTTTGGACTGCGACTAATTAATAAGTTCTTACACACTCTCGAGTATCACGTCCCTGATTTGCGGCATTCGTGACGCTCGCCTCCGGCTTTTTCGAATTCAAGCTACAGATTTCGGGATTCAAATTCATGCCTGGTGTCCGGTGGCGCCTCACATTCCGGTCGCCAGCTTCGCTCGATAAAAACGGCTCGATGCGGCGGCGGCGGCGGGGTCGTTGACGTCCACTACGTCGCTCGTCGCGGTTACGGTGCCGAGGGCGGTCCAGTGCACCAGGTTGCTGCTGGCCTGCACCGTGTAATTGAGGCCGGGCACACCCCCCAAGCGGATTTGCGGCGGGCCGCCAACCACTGCGACCAACCCCAGCGTCGGGGGCCGCACCGGGAGGTCGTTTGGCCGCACTCCGGCGTCGTGCGTGAAGATGTCCAACGGTGAGCTGTCGCGCTCCGTAAGGCCGCCGGTTTCGAGGCGAAAGAACGTGCCGACCACGTCCCCGTCATAGTTGTTGGTGTAGGGATTGGACGAGCCGAGGGAGCAGTTGAACTGGGCCTGGCGAAGATCGAGCCACTGGCCGCCGGCCACCCGTGCCCATTGGTTGCCAACCAGGAAGGAGCGCGAGATCCAGTTCCGGTACTCGAAATCCTCCAGAAACGAGCCGAGGTAGTTCAAACCGGCCAAGCCAACCGTGCGGCGGATGGTAGCCAAGTGTTTCCACCTGCCGCTTTCCGGGTCGCTGAAGAAAGCGAGGTACAGTGTACTGGTAGCTGATTCGCGAAGGATCTGCGCGCAGAAACGGTACGCGACGTTGGTCTTCCAGTTGAAGGGATAGTAGGTCGTCCAGCCGGTACCTTCGCCGCCGAAACGGGTCTTGTCTACGCCCGATCCGGTCCAAGGGTTTGCCTCCGCCGGATCCCAGACCGCAAAGTGGACATGCTTGTCGTAGCCAGAACCGCCTTCCTGCAAACCGAAGTAAAAGGCCTCGCCCAGCAGCACGCAGAAGAAGGTGCCAGGCGTGCTTTTCTCGACTCGCGCTTCGGCGTAAAGCACATCCGCGGAGGCCATCCCGCTCTCGCCGACACTGATGACGCTGGGGGCGCTCGGGTGGCCCGGGTAATGGATCGACATGGTGTCAGGGTAAAAGGAGTGGAAGACAGGCGAGCCGGAGTAGTTGTCGGTGGGATCACTCAGGATACCTGCAGCCCAGGAAATGCCGTAAGACGCACCGATTTGTGCCATCGGATAGTCGGCGAGGGTCGAGCCGGGATGAAATGTCAGCCAGGACCAGCCGAGTCCGACCAGCAGCAGACCGCCGCCATTGGCGACGAACGCTTCGACGGCAGCCATTTCGCCACTCGTGAACGATCTCCACGCATTCCCCAAAACAAGCACGTCCACGCCAGCCAGCGAAGTGAACGTAATAGTCGCCGCAAGTTGAGCCAACGAATATTCTCCTGTCACAGCTTTGGTGAAAGCAGTGCTGTTGTCCAGGCGCACCCCCTCGCTATGGCCCGAGGAGAAACCGATGCGGTGCGACAATCCGTTGTTGAGCCATCGCGCGACGTTCCGGTGGAACTGGGTGTTGTCGTACACACTATCGAACATGATACCTTCATGCCCCAACGCGACGACACGACCGCTGCCGTAAGTGCGGGCGAGGCAGAAGCTCGAGGGTGAGGAAGTGTCGTCATCCCCACTGACGATGATTCGCCAGAAAGCACCGCTGCTGAAGGAAGACAATACCGCTCCAACGGACCCGGGCGAGGTTACCCGGACGAGGTTGGTGACGAGCGGCATGAAGACAGGGTCCACCTGGGCTAAGGCGGTGTTCACCGTAGCAGCCAAAGTGGCTAGGGCGAGGGCCGTCAAAAGGGTTTTTGTTTTCACGGTTTTCTGCGGTGAATCGGTGTGTCCTTTCCTTTCTCGACGGGCTTTCCTTTAGGGCGAATGGTCATCAAATCAGATAATCTTCGAGTGAACGCTACGATCGATTTCGCTGGTGCTTGTTTTTCCGGCACATGGGTTTATTCGTAAGCAGCGTGGAAATCTTTCACGGAAAGTGAAGAATCTTTTCCGGTGGGTGGGGCATGCAAGGAGCAGGGGGCTTTACCGGAGGGATCGAGGCTGGTCGGGAATCGCGCCAGGAGCGTGGCGGCAAGCGTGTGCTGGGCGGCGGAGGCATTACCGACCGCGGGCGCCGTGACAGGCAAAGTCAACAAGAGCGGGGTAGAGGTTCTCAACGGTAGCAATGTTTGTTTGTCGTTTTGTGTCATTCTCGTGGCCGATATCGGGCCACAGATGATCCATCGCCGTGGGGAGAGGCATTCTTACAAAAATCTGCAATAATTCTTATCTTGGCGAGTCCGGCGGGGCGGTGGGCATGTAGATGAATGGATCGCGTTACCAAGCATAGAGGCGAACGAGAAGAAAACCACGGATTGCGCGGATTACGCGGATAAAAAACATCCGTGCCATCCGTGCCATCCGTGCCATCCGTGGTCATACTCAGGCTATGAACCACGAAGCTGTAAACCCGGCGCTACTCCGCGGTCAGGGCCACGAGGAACGGGTGGGCGGAGTCATGCTCGGCGACGAAATCCACCTTCGTGATTTCCACGTCGGGTGCCGGGTTTTCCCAGGTGCGTTTGAAGAGCCGGATGCCACGGCTGGCACCCCGCAGGGCGGTAGGATTTGTTCCTTTCCAGGCAATCACAGCGCCGGTCACGCCCACGGGCAGGTCCGGCAATTCGTGCCAGTCGCGGGCGTCCCGCCCGAAGATAATCGGCACGGCGTCGCACCGGCCGTTGGCAAAATGGATGAAGTAATGTCCCACCGTGGTCCCATCCTGGGGAGATAATCCCTCAACCGCGTGAAGAAACTGCAGTCGGGCAAGTTTGCGATGGACGCGAATGCCATTCACGGATTTCGGATATTGGAAGCGCGGCTCAACTGACAACGGCACGCCAAAGACCTGGATCAAACCGCGCACATCGAACCGGGTGCCGGCCAGCGTCTGAATGCCCAGCGGCAGTTCGGCGAGGTGATTATCAGCACCGCCATGCCATGACTCGGAGAGGGCAGCATTGTAGAAGTTCGAGAGGTCAATCAACTCCGCTGGCGCGGCGGGATTCCGCGCGGGAGGCCGGGCATTGCTGATTCGGGTGAGACTGCTAAGGGCGGCGGCATTCCCCGGTTGCAGATCGACCAGGCGGCGCGCATGGAACTCCGCGGCAGCCCAATCACGCGACCACTCACTCGAGATCATCCGACGACAATGCCAGCGGGCCGCTGACTGGGTCGAGGTGGCCGTGCCTTCGAGCCGGGAACCGACCAGGCGCCAGGCCTCGTCGAGTTGGGAGGCCTCCAGAGCCTCAATCTGCTCTGAACTGCCGACTTGGCTCCCCGCCAGCAAGCGCGCGGCACTGGCAAGTTCGCCAATGGTCCAATCGAGTGCGCCTGTTTGCCACAACTGCGCCGTGCCGGCACGGCTCACCGTGGACACACTGCGGCCATTGGGACTGAAACTGACATGGAGGAGGCCCTGCTCGTGCCGGAGCGCGGGCCCGAGCGGTTCACCGGTGGCCGCATCCCAAATTCGGGCGGTGCCATCCTCACTGCCGGTGATGACCCGCAGACCATCCGGGCTGAAATCGCCGCTGACCACAATGTTATCATGGCGAAGCGGGGGGGTGGTGGGCTGTCCGGTGCCGGCATCCCAGACGCGCGCGGTTCGGTCTATGCTGGTGGTCAAAAGGCGCCGGCCATCGGGACTAAACCGGAGCCTCCAAATGGTGGCGCCATGTTGCATCGCGAGCCCCACTCGCTGGCCGGTGACTGCGTCGCGGATGGTTGCCTTACATGAGCCACCACCCATCGCCACGCGCATGCCGTCCGGGCTGAAGCATGCGTCCATTACAGTCGGCGTCCATTCTTCCTTCGTTCGTCCTTCCTCAAGCGGCGGGCTGACTGGTGCGCCGGTGGTCGCATCCCATACGCGGGCCGTGCCATCGGAGCTGGCGGTCACCATACGCTGGCCATTGGGGCTGAAGCGGGCCACATTTACCCAGTTGCTGTGTTGCAGCGGGGGGGTCAACGGGGCTCCGGTGATCGAGTCCCAGATGCGAGCAGTGGCATCGGCGGAGGCCGTGACGACCTGCTTTCCGTCAGGACTGAACTCCGTAAAGAATATGGTATCCTTGTGCCGCAGACTGAATGGCCGCTCGTTGCCCGTGGCCGCATCCCAGATCCGTCCGGTATGATCACCGGCTGGCACGACCAGAGATGTCCCATCCGAACTCCACGCGGCCCGAGTCCAGAACGAGACAGCCATGTCAACCGGTTCGTTGGTCGAAATCAATGTTTCTCCGCGAGGCAGACCCGACACTGCGTCCCAGATCCGCAGATGGCCCACAATGCTTGCGGTGCAGACCGATTTACCGTCCGGCGAGAAAACAGCGGACGCGATGGGTTCGCCGTCCCCGTGGAAGAACGGTGGGAGTGCCGGTCCGACCCCCGCCAAATCCCAGACACGAAGCCTCCCACTCCGGGTAAGGGTGATCAACTGCTGGCCGTCGGACGAGAAGTCAAAGTGGGACCCCACCTCGCCGCCTTTCAATGCGGGGAACACGGTTTTCCCGGAGCGCACCTCCCATAGACGGATTTCCTGGAGCCCGGCGACGGCCAGCCAGGCGCCGTCCGGGCTGAAACGCAAGAACTGGGGAGCATCGTTCTCATGCTTGAGCGTATGATGGATGGCTTCTCCCGTTTGGGCGTTCCAGACAGTCACCGAGCGGTCCGCGTTGCCCGTCGCAAGGTAACGTCCGTCGGGGCTGAAACCCGCACTCTGCAGGGCGTTCATCTGGAGCAAAGGGGCAAACCGTTCTCTGCCGGAGGGTAATTCGATCACCTTGACCGAGTTCTGCTGATCTGCCGAGTGATCACTGTGTTCGCCAATTCCAAAAACTGCCATCGCGCTGCCGGCGGGATTGAACTCGATCCCGTACCCGGGATCGTCCAAATCAATCCAGTCAGTCAGCGGCTGCCCCGTGGCCGCATCCCAAACACGTACCTGGCCCACCACATCATCTCCCGGGCGGAACCGGTGTTTCGATGGGGGAAGGGATTCGTTTCTTAGGATTTCGGTGCCTGTCGCCAGCCATCGGCCGGTCGGGTCAAAGGCCACCTTGACCACCTTGTTGCTGTGCTGGAGCGGGGGTGCGAGCAGGCGGCCCGACAGCGCTTCCAGGAGGTAAACATTCGTGCCTTCCTGTTCTACGGTGGCTAGCCTGGTTTCATCGGAGCTCCAGGCGGAAGTGCCGCCTACACCTTCCGCCTCCAACCGGAGCTCCAGCGGTCTCCCTGAGGTCACATCCCAGATGCGCTTGGTGGTCCCTTCGGATACAAGCACCCAGCGCCCGCTCGGGCTGACAAAAGCCTTGCCCAGGATGTTCGAGATGACCAGGGAGTGCAGCGGACGAAACGACGATGCGTCCCAGATCCTGACTTCGCCGACCCCGAGCCCCTCGTTCTGCAAGCCTCCAACACCGATGATCCACCGACCATCCGACGAGGTCCGGACACTCTGACCGCCTTGCTCCAGGGACAGCCTGGCAATGGGCTTGGGCAGGAGGCGGAATAATGCGGCCAGGCGCTCCCGCTGGCGACGTTCCATGCTGGCGTCGCCTTCGGAACGCTTGAGCACTTCGGTGAACCAGAGCGCGGCGGTCGCCGGGTCGTTCTCGTCCATCGCGCGCAGGCCGTTCGCGGTCTGGGTCTGGATAAGGCGCCGGTGACTCTCGCTGGCCGCCGCGCCCTTTTCGGTCGCCAGACGCGCGTTGGTATCCGCGAGTTCGGACTTCTCGGCCGCCAGCCGGGTCAAGGCCGGCCTTATGAGGTCCAGGTACTCCGCTGTGAACGGGGTGCCGATCCAGCCCACCGTGAAGGGCGCGCCGGGCGCCTCCCGCGCCACCGGCCGCACGAGGACCTCGTCGTAGTGGTCGAGGTCCACCACCGAGGGCACCACCTCGACCCAGGCGCACCCGGCGGCGGCCGCCCGGCGGGCCAGGTAAGCGTTGCCGGCCACCGTCAGGGTGGCGCCGGCCATGAGGCGGTCGATCTTGGCGCCCAGTAGCCGCCGCTTCACCGGAGACCCGGACATGTCGTAGTTGTGGAACACGGCGTCGTCCAGGTCGATCACCGAGGCGTGCGCTCTGATGAGCCGGTGCTCCGCCGCGTAGGGCAGCATGGGCACGAGCTCCTTCTCGAAAAAGAGCACATCGTAGTGGCGGGCGGCCACCAGGTCGGAGAGCCTGCGCACATAGGCGTGCAC
>Ga0118677_10012568_pt1 | contig 12381 bp, 4 predicted proteins | sample AliMusrvi5mmetaG_FD_86154 | JGI IMG/M metagenome (GOLD analysis project Ga0118677, IMG submission 86154)
CGTAACCGGACCGGCGATGGATAACACGGCCCCAGAAGCAACATGGATGGGCGAGGCATAGTTCCCATTTGCCAGACAGAGCGTTCCCGAGTTTACGGTGGTCGTCCCAGTGTAGTTGTTGGCACCGGCGAGCGCCCAGGCACCGCTGCCGTTCATCGTCAACGAGCCGGTCCCGGTGATCGGGGCGTCCACCTGGCCCTTCCCGACACCGGCTAGCGTCAAACTCGAATTGTTAGTGAGGGCAAAAGAAAATCCGCCGCCGATTTCCCAGGAAACCCCCGCATCCGATTGGAGAGTCGCGCCGCCGGCACCGATGCTGAAACCGCGACTGCCGGAGACATCCCCGCCGTTGGCGGTACTGGCCGCCACCTCAATCGTGCCGCCATTGATCACCACTTGATTTGTCCCGGGTTGGAGATAGCTGAGTCCGCTCTCACCCCACCCCCAGCCATTCAAGCGGAGCGTGCCGCCGGATCCCACCGTGACGCTGGCCCCCGATTCCTGGGTCCAGTCTGTGGTGTAGTAAAGGCTGGCTCCGTTGGTCAGTGACAAAGTGCCGTTGGTAATGGTGGTGTTGCCCCAGTTGGTGAGCAGGTTCGTGGCAATGGTCAGATTCGCGTTGACGGTGAGATTTCCAGCAATCGCCAGTGAGCTGCCCGCAAGGGTATAGCCGGAGGTGTTGAAGTTAAGGTTCCCGACCGTGACGCCGTCGGCAATGTTCACCGTCCCCACCCCAGCGGCCCCAAATATCGCGTTGTTGCCGTTGGTCCAGGTTGTTCCAGACCAATTCGCCGTGGCGGTGTTCCAATTGGAATTGACATTGCCGCCCCACGTCTGGGTGGCGGCGCGGGAGACTCCGCCGCAAACGAGCGAGGCCCCGGTCGCGATTGCGATGATCCGAGTCTTGAAGATTGGGTGTGTCATGGGGTGTGTCTAATTCGACTGGGGTTTGCTTCGTTCAAGGTTTGCCGCCGCCGGTGATCTTGCCGTGGTTGATGATGGGCGGGAGTTTCAAGGTCGGTGAGTTGTTGATAAGGGTGCCGTTGTTGGTGATGGTGCCGCCCGCGCCGAGTTGCGCCGTGCCGCTCAGGACCAGCGTGCCGTTGTTGATGATATTGCCGGTGGCATAGAGCTTGCCGGTCACCTCGACTTCCGCCTTGGCGGCGATGCCCACCCCGGATGTGTGGTCAAGGGTGCCGCTGACAACGAGTCTGCCGCCGAGCACCTTGATCACCCCGCTGAAACTGTTGTTGCCGGTGAGCGTCCATGTTCCGCTGTCCGCCTTGGTCAGGGAACCGGTGCCAAGGATGGCTTTTTGCAACTGGCCATCCGGTCCGGTGCCGGCGAGAGTCAGGCTCGCGTTATTGGCGGTAATGCATGGTGCTGGCGCGCCGGGACTCACCCGCAGGTTCAGCACGCCGTCCTTGCCGCCAGCCAAAAGCCAACTGCTGCCTGGAGTGGTGTCGCCGAAGACCAGCTTGCCGGCCGTGACCTTGCCATCCAGGGTCACCGTGGCGTCGCCGGTCAAATTCAGGGTGCTGAAGTCGGCGACCGCATCGATGCCGTTGTAACAATTGCTGCCGATCCAGTTGCTAGGATTTTGCCATCCACCGCCAGCGGCGTTGGTCCAGGTGGCCGCCACCTCGTCCGCCTTGCCAGTTAGAACATACCAACCAGTGACGGTGCGGCCATGGATGCCGAGCCTGTAGGTTGGATTGGCATCGGTTTGCTTACCAAACAAACCCACCGCCAACCGGTAACCGGCCGGCACCGACGGGAAGGTGACGGTGTAGGTTTCGGTCGTTGGCACACCCGGCATCCAGCGCTTGGGATGGCTGTCGGCGAGCCACTGCGGGTGGACCGTGTTGTTGTTCGAATCGAGCAGCGCCACCGCCACGCTGCACGGTTCGTAAAGCGGGGCGATCCCGTCGTTAACCCACTGGATGCTCAGCGGAAAGGGCGTGTTCGCGGTGATGGTTTTGGGAATCACCGCCTGCTGGATCACAAAATGATAGCCGAGCAGGTTGCCCAGCACATGGCAGAACTCCTTGTTGGCCTCGTAGAACTGCCAATACATCTGCAAGTAGCTTGCCCGCGATCCCGTGACAAAGCCCATCAGTGTGTTGGGATCCCCAAAGCCCGCCGCCAGGGTGACCGGCCAGGGATTCCAATATTCCAGTACCGCCGGTTGATACGGATAGGCCACCATGCACTCTGACGCATTTCCCTGGCCGTTGCAAATCCCGTCGATACGCCGGCCGACACCACGGGTCGCGACATATTCGAAGACGCCGTGATACAGCCAATCGCCACCCAGCGCGAGCAAATGGGTGTCGGGAAACGCATCCATATACGGCTTGTAAAAGTTGTCCCGCAAGCTCTCCGGGCTGACATCCTGGGTTTCGGGATTGAACGAGCCGTTGCCCTCGCCATCGCGGCCGTAGTTGCGCACATCGATATAGGCGATATTCGGGTGGCCGTTGTAGCGCGCGCCGATGGCCTTGATGAATGTCTTCATCCGCGCCAGATAGACCGGCTCGTCCCAAGCCACCGGCACGACGTAGCCGTCGGAAATCTTCTTGGAGGCCGCGCCGACCGGGTAAACGGTGCCGGTGGTAGCGTTGGTGCCGGGTTTGAACACCCAGTCGGGCGTGAATCCGGGGTCGGTGTTCATGATGCCAAAGGCGAATTTCTTCCCATAAGCCGCGTACTGGGCGATTTTGCCATCCATCCATGCCCAGTTGTAAACGCCCTCCTGGGGCTCCACCTGGCTCCAGCCGCAGCGGTCGTATTCCACGCCGCTGACGTCATTGGTATAGGCGCACGGCCCCCAATACTCAACAAACCCCTTGCCCGGATTGATCAACAGCGTGTTGTCACGCGCCGGTTGGACGGTCTGGGTCGCGGTCGATTCGGCAAGCACCCGCGGGGCATGCTTCGCCGGTGCCGGGGTGCCCGGCAACGGTGTCACCACGATGATCAGTTGGGAGCTTGCAGTACCTCCGGGATTGGTAGAGCTGATAGACGCGTAATAGTTGCCGCTCCCGGAGGGAACGCCGCTGATCACACCGCTGTCGGGACTGAGGCTCAATCCCGGCGGCAACCCCGTCGCGGCATAACCCGTTGCGTTGCTAACCAGCGCTATCTGATAGTTGAACGCGCTGCCGGTGGTGCCCGCGGTTCCCAGCACGGTCCTGCGGGCGGTCGCCGTCGCCTCCACCGTCAGGGAGAGCGACCCATTGCCGGCGGTCAGGGTACAGGCATAACCTGCCGGGGCGGAATGGATGGCGAAACTGCTGGCACGAATTCCTGCGGCACCCGTGATCAGGTGATAGGTTCCGGTGCCGAATCCCGGCAGGGCGTTGACATCGATCATCACCACTCCGGACGGGGCCACATAATCGCCCGTTAGATGAATGCTGTCGGACGCCCCCACGCCGCCTAAATCCACATTCAGGCAACTGCCGCCGGCCAGAGCCAGACTCCCGGGGATTTCCAACAACCCGGCAGTGCCTGAGCCCGCGATCGCCAAGGTGGCACCCGGCGCCACCGCCAGCGCCACCGTACGGGTGCTGCCGCCGAGGCAGAGGGTTCCCGCTTCAACCGTCGTCGCCCCGGTGTAATCGTTAGACCCGGTGAGTGCCCACACTCCGCCGCCCGTCTTGATCAGCAAGCCGGTACCGGTGATTTTGGACTTCAACACCGCTCCGCCGGTGCCGGCACCGGCAAGCGTCAGGCTCGACGTGTTAGAAACAATCCCCTTGTAACCGCCGGCGATGGTCAGGACGCCACCCGACTGCGACGATTCGATGGTGGCCCCGAGGGTGCCGATGCTGAAGTCGCGCCCGCCCCCGGTGGCCGTGGTCCCGGTGAATTCGAGAGTGCCGCCATTGATCAGCACGCCGCCCTCGTTGATGTAGAGTTTGCCAATCCCGGGATTGGCCGCCCAGGAAAACGCATTCTCCCCGGCCAGTTGAAGCGTGGCCCCGGTTCCGATGGTGATTGTGGCCGCGGTGTCGGCGCCCCCGTAGAGCATTCCGTGAGTTAGATCCACCACCCCGCCGGTGATGTGAGTGTTGCCCGAAAATGTGCTGGCAGCGGCAAGCGTCAAGGTGCCTGGCCCGGCGGTGGTCAGGCCGGCCGATCCGGCGACCACCGCGGCGAGGGTCGCATTCTCGCTGGCCGTGACGACCGCCGCGCCGGTCAGCGTCAGCGGGCCGCCAGTGACCGTGTAGCCTGCGGCATTGAAAGTGAGGCGATCGGCGTTGACGCCGGTCCCGAGGTTCACCGTGCCGGCACCGATGGTGCCAAAGACCGCATCGTTGCCGTTGGTCCAAACCGATCCCGCCCAGTTGGCCGTGCTGGTGTCCCAAGTGGAATTCACCTTGGCAGACCATGTCTGCGAGGCGGCGTGCAAGGATGCGCTGGCCATCGAAGTGGCCACGATTGCGGCGAGAATGCTTTTTGCTTCCATGGATCTGGGTGCGGTACCTGTGGTTTGGTATGATTGATGCGTAGGGTTGGCCACCCCGACATTACAGCCGGTTCCCGGGCGTCCGGCAATAGACGTTTCAGCAATTGTCATGGACAATCCAGCACGTCCGCATACCCAGTGGTCGCGGCGCATGGATGGTTCAATCGTCTTTGCGGTGGCGGAAACTGCAGGTTGCCTGTCCGGTTGGCATACGGATATATCAGCGTGGCATACAACTCCGCTATTGCCGTTTCTGGCTGTATTAAATCTTCTGGGAAACATGGCGGCGGCCATTGTTTTCACTTCTTTCCTGAAACCACTGCCGCTGGCGGCAAGTGGCTGCGGTGCGCATTTGCAGCTTGATATTTCAGGCGAGCCGTCCCCCCTCCCCGGTACCTTGGAAAACCACCTGCTGCGCATCGCCCAAGAGAGCGTGGCCAACGCCGCCCGCCACGCAGACGCCAACTCGATCACCGTGACTCTCGACTACGCGCCCGCCGCCGTCACCCTTGCCATTCGCGATGACGGCTGCGGATTCGATCCGGCCACGCCCGCTCCTGACGGACACTTCGGGCTGCTAGGCATCCAGGAACGCGCCAACAAAATGCAGGCAGCCATCACCATTGCCAGCGCCCCCGGCCGAGGCACCACTGTCCAGGTCGTGGTACCGCTCGCTGGTTAGATCACCCCCAGCCGCACCACCATGAAGCAACCCATCCGCATCCTAATCGTAGATGACCTCACCATCTGGATGGGTGATACTGCGCCGGGTTAGCGGCATTTGGCAACCCCAAGCGAGCTGACATTGATCGGACTCCAGGCATTGGGATCGTGCGCGCGGATCGTCACAATTTGGTCCCCGGCTTGTGTGACCTTGACCGTGCCGAGGACGACGTTTTGATAGGTGTTCCAGTCACCGCCCCGGGTGTTTTTTCCGGTGAATTGATTATCGCCAACAAATACATCAAACTCGGTGTTCGTTTTCGGGTCGGCGATGTTGGCGCTCACCTCGTAGGTTCCCGGCACGGAAAAGCGGGCCTTCCAGGAGACCCAATCGTTGGCGTCGTCCCACGCGCCGATGACGTCAGCCTCCCCGCTTTTGGCGAAGCGGATGCCCGCGCCATGCAACCCGGCGCGTTTGGCCGTCAATAACAGGTTGCCCTGGCCATCCGCATGGATGGAGTCGTCAAGTGTCACCGCGTCGAGGCCGGGGGCGCGTGTTTCCAATAACTCCGCCGCCGCAGCCGCCGTCTGTCCGGGAACGCGCAACGCATCCACATTGACCGGACCATCGCCGAGATTGACGAGTTGGATCGTATGTGGCCCATTGGACAAGCCGGATTTGTGAAACAGGCTGGCCTGGACCTGCCGGGAGGTAGCGCCGAGGGTGACGAGCTGCGGACTGCCGCCATCGATGGATACCTGGATGCCGCCGAATCCCGCATCTTTGGTGCCGATCAGTTCGATCTCGCTGCCTATGAACCGGTATTGGCAGACAGCTCCGGAGATGGCCGAGGTGTGCAAATCGTTGTTGAATTCGCCCTTGCCGAGGTTGCAGACGTGAGCCCAACCGAGGTATTGCACGCCGGGATCGTCGTCGTTGATCCAAACCTTGTCCTGGGTGAGTTTGATCACGTGCGCCTTGACTGCGCCGATCTCGGCCACTTGCTTGGGACACTCGATTGTTAGAGCGTGCCGGTCCCGGGAGAATCGCAGCGGACCATGATTTAACAACTCGACCTGCGTGACATTCCCCAGGGTCGCGCCACCCGTTTTCAGCGAGGTAAGAGCCAGTTTCCCATCGGCGGGCCATGCCATGGTGGTGACATAAACGAAACCGTCCCTTCGCGTGAAAAACGTTTCGCCCTCGTGATCGCGCTCGAATGGCCGGGTTCCGTAGATGGCCTCCCCATTCGCCCTGAGCCAGAGGCCGATATTCCTGCAGAGTTCAACCACTGGCGCGTCCAGGTGGCCATCGGCGCGCAGCGGCATGTTGAGCAACAGGTTGCCGTTGCGTGCGACATTGCTCACCAATGTTTTGATGACCCAGGTGGAGTCCTTGAGCGTTGCTAGGGAATACACCGCATCATACGACCAACCGGCCACCATGCTGTCGGTCTGCCACGGATAGGGCATGATTTGTTCCGCAGACGACACCTCATAGTCGATGGTCAGGGACTTCTCATGACCCATCGGGTTCTTCAAGTTGACGACGCCTTCGAGGTTTCCATGATTCCATGCCATGTTCTTGTTGTAAAAATTGACGATGATCAACTTGGCGGTCTCGGGCATGCCGCCGTGCGGCTGCAAGCCGGAGTCGAAATAGATCAGATCGGGGTGATACTTGAGCATGTCGTCGCTGCGCCACATGAGCTGGCGGCTGAAAGCATCGCTGTTAGGATCGGCGGGCTCCATGAGGATGGCGTCGTCCTTAACCGGGTAATAGCCGCTCTTGTGGACCGGGCCGTAAAAATCCTTGGGATCATAACCTTCCCAGAATTTTCCCGCGCCGTTGGCGAGGGAAAGCCACTGGCCGTCATACGGCTTGCCTGCCTTGTCGCCGGTGGTGTCGCTGCCGTAGGACGCGGGCATGAAGATATTCCAGGTGCAGTCGCGCGTCGCGTGATAGGAAATGCCGAAGCGCAGGCCGTTTTTGCGCGCCTCCTGCGCCATCAGGCCGACCAGGTCTTTTTTCGGACCGAAGTTGACGGAATTGAATGGCTGATACCTGGAATCCCAACAATCGGTGTTGTCGTGATGGTTGCCCAATTCGACAAAATATTTCGCGCCGGCTCCGGCATAGAGTTTCATCAACGCCTCTGGATCCCAGGCCTGGCATTTCCACATGTCCAGAAAGTCGATGAAGCCTTTTTCGCTGGGATGGCCGAAGCGTTTGACAAAGTCCGCGTTCGCCGGGGTGTCCTTGCCCTCGTTCTTATACATATAAGCATAATACCAATCGCCGAATTCCGCCACCACCTCCGGCGTAAAATGGTTCCAGATCCCGAATTTCGCCTCGCGGAACCATTCCGGCGTCTCATATTGCTCCAACGATTTCCAGTCCGGGGTGTATTTGCCCGCCGCAGGCACAAAGCGCGGCAGGTTCCAAATGTCGGGCTTCAACCCGAGATCGCCGGAGCCTAACATGATCACATCGATACTCCACTCCGCATCGCCCGCATCGCAGAACAATTTCAAGGTCGCACGATCCGGGATGTTCACGTCCAGGATGGCGTGGGTGTAATAAGTGTCCCATGCACCCGTCGAATGAAAATTCACTTTCTCCGGCGGTTGGTCGTTCACCTGGATGCTGTAGGTCCCGCTACCGGTCATGCTGGCGTAGCGGATCGCGAGTTTCCCGGCCGCAGGCACCTTGTCGAAGCGCAGGCCCGAGCCGGGTTTGCCCAAGGATTTCACGGCGTCTCCTCCGGAAGCTTTGGCATCGGCAAAGATCACCGCCTTGCCCAGCATCACCGCCTTTTCCGCCTCGAGTTTCTCCGCCGCAATCGCGCTGGTGGCCATCAGGGCACAACAAGCAGCCGTCTGATGGGTTAGTTTCATGATCTTATTCATTTTTCGGGGTCAGGGTGATTTCCGCCAACGTGCATCCTTGCCAGCTCGCAGGATTTGGCGGGCGCAGGACGAGCTGGATTTCGCCTGCTTGGGCGATGGTGACCTCGCCCACCACAACCTCTGCGTAACCGTCACCCACCTTGGGCTGTGCGGTGAGCGACTGGCCGTTGATAGCGAAGATGATCGGTTGCGAAGTGCCGCCGTGAATCAACGCGGTGAGCGTGAAGGTGCCCGGTTTGCTGACCTGCGCGCGCCAACTTGCCAGCTCGTTGGCTTTGCCCCAGACGCTAACATGGATGCGCCCGGTGCTCATGCTATCAACGCTGGCGTCCTTCACCAACAGACGCGCCGCCTCCGGATCGAACACGATCCGCCCGTCGCTTTGCTCGGCAACCAAACGTCCGGTCTCGCGATTGTATTTCGGTTTCGTTCTCGGGACGTAATCCAGGCGGCTGGTATCGGCCGTGGCGACCGTCTTCAGGCCGGTGATCTTGAAGCCAAACACCTCCCCTGCGGGCTTCTTCGCCGGCATGGCAATGGTAAGGCCGTTGGAGGATCGTTGCCAGGTCAGCTTGGCATCGCAGCCTAGCAGTTCGATGCTGGCGATGTCTCCCGCGACCAGGGCCGAGCCCTGCGCCATCGAGTGGATGACCAGCGGGTCCGTCGGCCACCCCAGAACGTATGCATAGACCACGTCGCCCTTGGCGGTGAACCGGATATCGCGTGCATCCAGCGGCCGGGCCAACCCTTCATTCCAGTTTTCCGCAGGTCCCAGTTCATCGGGCCCCTCGCCGAAAATGATCCACGGCCGTGTACCAAAGATGGCTTGCCCGTTGGCTTGCATCCAGTCGCCGAGTTGCTCGAGGAATTGGATCTCCTCCGAATCCAGGCTGCCATCCCCTCTAACAGGTATATTGAGCTGAAGATTGCCGTTTTTGCTGACGATGTCCACCAGCGTGCGGATCACCGTGGCGGGGGTGCGATAGCCTTTTTCGTCATAGAGCCGGCGCAGATAATGCCAGTCGCCGATGCATGCGTCGGTTTGCCACGGCAGCGGCTCGCAGCGCGGACTGCGCCCGGCCTCAATGTCCCATACCAGGCATTTCTTCTGGGCGTCGCTAAGTTGTTTGATGTTCACCACCGCCTCGTTGCGGCCACCGTGCCAGCGGGCGCTCGAGTTATAGAAGTGGGCGAGAATGCCCAGGCCGATCTCCGGTTGCTGACTGATAGGGAGCGTGGAATCGTCGAAATACAGCAGGTCCGGCTGATAGCGGTTGAGCAGATCCAAGCAGCGGTTGTAGAACTTGTCGGCATACGCCTGCTCCTGGCCGGGTCCATGGTTTTGGGCATAGAGGTCCTGCGGATCGTAGCCTTCCCACCAGGTGCCCTTGCCGTCGGCCTTGGTGAGTTTGCCATCGTAGGTGACACCCTTTTTCGGGCCGGACTTGTCCGCCGCGCGGGTCACGTCATACCAATCCCAGGCGCGGGCGGCATGCAGCGTCACGCCGAAACGCAGGCCCTCGTTGCGGGCCGCCGCTGCCCACCCGCCGATCAGGTCCTTCTTCGGCCCGATGTTGACGCTGTTCCACGGCTGATATTTGGAATCCCAGTTGTCGAAGTTGTCGTGGAAATTCGCCAGCGCGACGAAGTATTGCGCGCCGGCGCGCTTGTAGAGTTTCATCAACTCCTCGGGATGCCAATTCTCAGCCTTCCAGGCGTGGCAGACATCCTTGAACCCAAATTCGCTCGGATGACCGTAGTGCGCCAGGTGATACTTATAGTCGGACTCGCCCTTCACATACATCTTGCGGCCATACCAGTCGCCCTGTTCCGGCTGGCACCCCGGCCCCCAGTGCGCCCAGATCCCGAACTTCGCGTCACGATACCAGGTGGGAACCTGATAGTTCGCCAGCGATTCCCACGACGGCTGGAACTGGCCGGTGGCCATCGCCTCCTTCGGCACGACTGCGGGGCCGGGAGCCTGCGCTAATACCATGTTAGAACAAGCAAGAACCAGTCCCGCCATGCAGGTGTCAAGATGACGGATTTTCATTGATGGCAGGTAACAAGCATTGGTTTTCATGATGAAATCACTCACATTTTGTTAGGATGAGCGAGCGTACGTTGATCGGGTTCCATTCTTTGGCAACGTGCGCGCGGATCGAGACGATTTGATCCCCGGCTTGCGCGACCTTGACCTTTCCAAGAATGATTGTCTGATAGCTGTTCCAATCGCCGCCTTGGGTGTTCTTTCCGCTGAACTTTTCATCGCCGACGATGACATCAAACTCCGTGCCCGTTTTCGGGTCGGCGAGGGTTGCGCTCAACTCGTAGGCACCCGGCGCGGGGAAGCGCGCCTTCCAGGAGGCCCAATTCCGGGCGTCATCCCAGCAACCGATGACGTCGGCATCCCCGCTTCTTGCCAGCCCGATGCCGACCCCGTGCAACTCCGCGCTGGTGGCGTCTAACAGCAGGTTACCGTGATCGTCGGCCACCACGGGCGCAACCTGGGAAACCGCCTCCAGGGCCGAACCGGTGATCTTGAGCACATTGGCAACCTCGGAGCCTTTTACATTTGGCAGGGTGACCACCAGCGCCTCCGAATTCTGGGTCCAGGTCACCGGCGACATGGAGCCGAGCAGGGTTATGGCCTGTACATTGTTAGATCTTTGAGAGAGTTTGGCTAGCGAGCGAATGCGGACCGTGCCGTCCTCGGGCCAGCCGAGCACGGTGGCGTACAGGATCGGTCCCTTGGTGGTGAACCGGATGTCCTGGGCGGAATAGCAAGCGTCCGCTTCGTCCTTGTTCTTCTTGCCCGGCCCTTCCCCGTAAACCCGCCATGGGCGGGTGCCGAAGATCGCCTCCCCATTGACCGAGTTCCAGGCCGCCGCTTGTTCCAGGGCCGCGACATGCGCGTCGTCGATGGTACCGTCGGATCGCTGAACCACGTTCAAGAGCATGTTCCCGTTCTTGGAAACGATATCCACCAGCGTATGAATGAGCCACCGGCCCGGACGCACCCGCTCGCCGGTCCGGTAAAACCAACTGCTGAGAAAGGTGTCAGTCTGCCACGGATCCGGATTGATCGTCGGTTCAACGGTCTGTTCGTAATCCTGGACCCAGGCACCGTTAGACGGCTGCTTGCAATTATAGACAACCTGCTGTTTGCCGTGCCGCTTTAGGTCGGTGTTGTAGAAGTCGGCGATCATGCTCAGGCCGACCTGGTTGTTGAACGGTACGGGGCAGTCGGAGTAAAGCAGGTCGAGGTCGTAGTTTGCGATCAGGTTGGTGATCCGGTCATACCACTGCTGCTGCCAGTGCGGGTTGCTGCTCATTTTCCACACGTCGCCCGCCTCATCCGGCCCGGCGGGAAAATGATAGAGATCCCAGTAGTCCGGGTTGGCCCCGTCGTAGGGGACCCCGGCGTACGGCCCGTGCTTGTCCGCGCCGTGGGCGATCTGAAACCAGGTGAAACTGAACGCCAGATGCTCCGACACCCCGAAACGCAGGCCCTCCTTGCGCGCCGCTTTCGCCCACTCCCCGACCACGTCGCGTTTCGGCCCGAAATTCAGCGCGTTCCAGCGGTGGACCTTGCTGGAATCCCACAAATCGAAGTTGTCGTGGTGGACGCCCATGCTGACAAAGTATTTGGCGCCCGCCCTTTTGTAGAGCGCCATCAAGCGCTCGGGATCCCACTTTTCCGCCTTCCACAGCGCGATGATGTCCTTGTAACCGAACTTCGACGGATGCCCATAATGCTCCATGTGAAAATTTCGAGAACCATACCAAACCTTCGCATCCTCCTGATAGAGTCCTTTCGCATACCAGTCGCCGTTCATCGGCACCGACTGCGGTCCCCAGTGCGCCCAGATCCCGAACTTGGCGTCCCGGAACCAATCCGGCAAGTGGTAGGCGGAGAGCGACTCGGCGGTCCCTTTGAATGGCCCCGGGGCTATCGGCAGCTTGGGCGTTTCCCCGGCCGCGGTACAGACACCGGCCAACGCCACCAAACCTAACATATCGGCAGGGATCGAGCGGCGCTGGTGTTGGCGGCCTGCACGCCGGTGGTGGCGGCCAATCCACAAATCCGCAAACAAAGCGGCGACCGCGGACAGGATCGGGTGGTTTTCGGGGCTGAACATTGTGAGTGAAGATCGCAGCCGGTGGGTCGGATCCATGCCGAAGTGATCCTTCACGTCGCGGTCCAGCGGAAATCCCTGGGTCGGCCAGTAGCCGGCCCCGCCAAAGACGGCGATTCCGTTAGGCAGCACGCCGTCGCCGCGGCACGTCCAGGCCGGGATGTAGAGTGAGGACGCCGGGGTGGTGATCTCGGT
>Ga0118677_10012570_pt1 | contig 12380 bp, 10 predicted proteins | sample AliMusrvi5mmetaG_FD_86154 | JGI IMG/M metagenome (GOLD analysis project Ga0118677, IMG submission 86154)
GTCCCCTGGCCTCCAGAAGCGCGGCATTCATCGTGCCCGCCGTTTCTGCTGGAGCAGAGTCAACAGGAGATTTACCAGAAAAGTCAGAAATAGCAGGATGATGCTGAGGGCGATGGCGGTATCAAAGTTGCCTTTGCCCGTCTCCATGACCGTCGCGGTGGTGAGCACTCTCGTCTGCCCCTTGATATTGCCGCCAACCATGATAGAAGCGCCCACCTCGGAGATTACACCGCCGAAACCGGCCATCACTGCAGCCAGCAGCGGCAGGCGGGCCTCCCTGACCAGCAGCAGAATGACCTGAAAACGGGATGCACCGAGCGCCATGATTTGCAAACGGAGGTTGGCTGGCAGACTTTGAATCGCTGCCAGTGAAATGCCGGTAACGATCGGAGTTGCGATGATTCCCTGGGCGATGACCATTGCCGTCGGGGTATAGAGCAGTTCCAGAGAGCCGAACGGACCGTTGCGCCAAAGGAAGATAGTGACAAACAGGCCGACCACCACCGGTGGCAGTCCCATGCCGGTATTGACCAGTGCCACCACCAGTCGTTTGCCCGGAAATTCAGCGAGGGCCAATGCCGTGCCGGCACCGATACCGATGGCCAGACTGATCAGGGTCGCCAGGCCGGATATCTTGATAGAAAGCCAGGTGACCGCCAGAACTTCGCTGTCTCCCGACAGAAGCAGCCGCAGCGCTTCGCGGATACCATCGATGATCAGTTCCATTCAGTCCCTCGCAGTGCGGGAGAAGGCGCATGAATGCCGTTATCCGAAAAGGCCGGCTGGGCAGCATATGGACGGACTGTTTCTTTCATTTCGAAACTTTCTCAAGCAGTAAAGATAAACAAAAAGCCCCGTCTCCGAAGGGAAAAGGGGCGTGAACGCTCCGCCAGTGGCGGTTCGTCAAGCACGGAATCCCCTTTTCAAAAGGAAGGTGCCGCTGTTTCCGGCGACACCCGCTGGTCGCGGGCCATGAGGATATCTCCCTGGTAGGCGTCACGGCTCGGAGAGTAGTGGTGTAAGTGTTTAGACTATAGCCGAATTAACAGCCGGCTGACAAGCTCAATCGGCTACAGCCAGCAGCCGGTAATCGTCTGGCGTATTGACGTTACGAAACGAGGAGTAGTCCGGGTCAAGGTGCGCAATTCTACCGCGCGGCACCAGCCTGACCCGTACCTTGTCAAAGAAGGAGACGATCCGCCGCCGTTCCGAACAGAGCGACAGCTCCATTGCGGGAAGGCAGGAGCGGCAGTAGACCGCATGGAGCGGTTCTATGCCCTGTTCCCCTTCCGCAATAACGAGATCTCCCTGATATCGGCGCGCCACCAGGGATGTGATGACGGCATCGTTGAGGTAGGGCATGTCACAGGCCACCGCAAAAATGTGCGGCGTCATGCTGTGGACCAGGCCGGAGTGCAGCCCGGCCAGTGCCCCCATGCCAGGGTACAGGTCCTCGACCATACGGCAGCCGAGAAACGCATACTGGTCCGGAGTGTTGGTAACGACCAGCACCTCCGGGAACAGGCGGGATAACTGGTGATGGATCGCCTCGATGAAACGCCTTCCGCGGTAGGGGAGCAACGCTTTGTTGCTCCCCATGCGGCTTGATTGCCCCCCGGCCAGGATCACGCCGGTAACGCCGGGGATGGCAGTTGTAGCGGAATTGCCGGACATCAGTTGGCTGCCCGGTTGCTGACGGCTGCATGATCATGGCCTGCGTTGGTGCCGTGGACATGATCGGGAATGGAATAGTCAACCGTTTCCGGATGGTGTTCAAAAATCGGGAAATACTTAGCCAGCAGCACGAAGAACAGGATATGTGCGGCAATGATGCCGAGCGTAACCAGTGATTCGATAATAGATGGGTAATAGATCGCCTGGTCGGCCTGCTCCATACCGAACATGGACACATTGAACCGGTTCAGCACCACACCGAAGATGACCAGAGAGGCTCCACGCAGCTGCATCCGCTGATCCTCGCGGCAGGTCTTCTTCATGAACATGAACATCGGCACCAGCAGGCCGATGACCACCTCCGCCACGAACAGAGACAACAGGCTGGGACGGTCGAAGAGCGGGCCGTGTGACAGCAGCGTTGTGGCGGCCATTTTAACGATCAGGTAGACGCCCAGTATCCAGGGAAGAATTTTGGTCAGCACTTCAAGCAGCTCAGATTCATCCGGTTGCCCCATGAAACGATGCACCATGGTAGCTTCGAGAATGATGATCGAGATACCGGTGAATATTGCCGACAGCCAGAACAGCAGCGGCAGCAGCGGGTTGTACCAGAGGGCATGCAGCTTGTCGACGGCGATCAGGAAAAATGTTCCAAGCGATGACTGGTGCAGCGTCGAGATCGAGGCGGCCCCGATAACCAGCGGCATTTCCAGCCAGCGCAGCACCCGCAACGGCACGTGGTAGCCGAACTTTTCACAGACCGGCGACAGGAACTCCAGAAAAAGCACCGTGGTGTAGGCCATGATGCACATGGAAACTTCGAACATCGGTGAATGGACGTTCCAGTAGACCATCGTATGCCAGGCCCGCTGTGGCTGCCCCAGGTCAAGCAGCAGCCCGACACTGACCAGCGAATAGCCGAGGAAGCCGGTGACGATGGCAGGACGGACCAGTGGCTCCAGTTTTTTGATATGGAAACAGTGTACGATGGCTCCCAGCGTGAACGCCCCGGCGGCGAGCGGAACTGCGGTGACGACGTCAAACGAGATCCAGAGTCCCCACGGGTAAACATCATTCAGGTTGGTGGTGACGCCAAGACCGAAAATAAAGCGGACCAGCGAAGCGAGTGCCCCGAGCACCACCATTGCGATCATGAATTTGAGGAAGCGGTGGTACCCTTTAATTTCATTGATGATTAATTTTGCGGCGGTCATTTGCCCTCCTCCTTTGTTTCGGATTCCGTGGTTTCCGGCTGCACCTTGCTGTTTTTGAACGCTTCTTCACGACGAATGCGCTCGGTGCGGTGGGTGAACCAGGAAAGGAGTGACAGGCCGCCACCCACGGTGAGGAAAATGCCCGGCACCAGGCGGAGCGCCTGCCAGGTGTAGGACGGCAGCGCCCGTTTGGTGACCGGTTTGAAGCCGAGTTCATCCAGCGGCTGGTGAGTCAGGTAGAGGACACTGGTGCCTCCGGCCTCTTCTTTGCCGTAGATCGCCTGGTGGTAGCGCGTCGGCCGGTTCTTAAGGCGTTTTTCTGCTTCCTTGAGCATGTCGCCGCGACTGCCGTAGGTGATTGCTGTCGGACAGGCGGTGGCGCAGGCGGGCTGTAGCCCCTCTTTTACGCGGCTGTAGCAGCCGGTGCATTTGCGCACCAGCGGGAATGCTTTGCTCCATTCGTACTTCGGTACGGCGAACGGGCAGGCGATCATGCAGAAACGGCAGCCGATGCAGCGGCCGGCATCGTACACAACCGGACCTTCGGCAGTTTTCTTGAAGGCGCCGACCGGGCAGACCGAGGCGCAGGCCGGTTCGTTGCAGTGCATGCACATCTCTTTGTAGAAGGCGAACTCGTTCTGGCCGTTCTTCTGGTAATCCTTGAACTTGACGCGGGTGAAGGTGAACTCGGACATCAGCGGCGGGTTCTGATACCCCTCGCCGCTGAAAAATTTCGTATTCTCCGCTTTCAGCTGGTTCCACTGCTTGCAGGCCACCTGGCAGCCCCGGCAGCCGGTGCATTTGGTGGTGTCGATCAGGAACGATTTTGTCGTTTCGAAATTTACCGGTGTCGAACTCATGCGTTAGTACCCCCTTTTTCAAGATTGCAGAGAAATGCCTTGAACTCGGGGATGCTGGTATTGGCACACCCAACCGTCGGAGTCAGCATGTTGGCGCTGTCCCCGGTGGACAGACCGGCGTAGCCGAAATGCCACGGCATACCGATCTGTTCGATCATATGCCCTCCCACATCGAACGGTCTGAGACGAGAAGTAATCAGGGCGACCGCCTCGATCGAGCCACGCTCGGTCGTGACACGGACCTTTTCCCCCTTCTTGATGCCCTTCCGTTTGGCCAGCGATTCGCTGATCTCGACAAACATATCCGGGACCAGTTCGTTCAGCCACGGCAGGCTGCGGGTCATGCCGCCGGTCTGCCAGTGCTCCGTCATGCGGTAGGTTGTGCCGATGAACGGGAATTTGTCCAGATCGCTGGAAACGTTCTTCGGAATTTTGACCACCGGGTTGTTCTGTACTTTTGACATCAGGTTGCCAGCCGGGCTTTCCGCCGGTTCGTAGTGCTCGGGGAACGGCCCGTCCTTCAGGTCCAGCGCATATAGCCGCGCATGGCCTTCCGGTAGCATGATGAACGGATATTTCCCCTCCTTGTCGTCCTTCATCGGCGGCCAGGGGCCGTCCGGTACGTCGCCTTTCCACTTTTTCTCAAGACCGTCCCAGGCAATAACGGTGCGCTTGGGATTGAACGGCTCGCCGGCCGGATTGACCGAGGCGCGATTATAGATGATGCGGCGGTTGACCGGCCAGCACCACGACCATTTCGGGAACATCCCCAGACCGCCCGGATCGCCATCGTCGCGGCGCGCCATCAGGTTGCCGTCCTTCGTATAGGAACCGCTGTAGATCCAGCAGCCGGACATGGTGGAACCGTCATCCATCAGGTATTTGAAGGCAGGGACCTGGTCGCCGACCTTGAACTCCAGGGCTTTGTCCTTTTCCACTACCGTCACGTCTTTGGTGAAATAGCCGTTGATCTCTTTCGCCACCAGGTGGACGTCCGGTTCGTGGCCGGTGCCGTAATTCCACGCCAGCTTGGTGATCGGGTCCGGGAATATCCCCTTGTCCTTGCTGTACAGATTTTTTACCCGTTTGAAAAACTGGTCGATGATCCACATATCGCTCATGGACTCGCCAACCGGTTCGACCGCCTTGTAGCGCCACTGGGCCCACCGGCCGGAGTTGGAGATCGAGCCTTCCTTTTCAACCGACGATGCAGCCGGAAGCATGAAGACTTCGGTCTGGATATCTTTTGGATTAACGCCGGGGCGTTTCCAGAAGATTGATGTCTCGGTCTCCCACAGGTCCACGGTCACCAGCCACTTGAGCTTGCCGAGCGCAGAACGGGCGTGTCCGGAATCTGGTCCGCCGACGGCTGGGTTCATGCCCATGCAAACCAGCCCTTCGAGGCCGCCGTTACCCATTTTTTCCAGAATTTTGTTGTATGCGTAGCTCCCCATACGCTTGGGCAGATAGGAGTAGCAGAAGTCGTTTTCGGCGGTGGCGTTATCACCGTACCAGGCCTTGAGCAGGCTGGTCATGTACTTGGGAGTGTTGCCCCACCAGTTGATGCTCTTCGGATCCTTGGTTTTGGGGGTCCATTTCTCCACATAGGCCTTGAGATCGACGTTGTCGAACTCAGGTGATTTAAGGTAGCCGGGAAGCAAGTGGAACAGCAGGCCGTAGTCCGTTGACCCCTGGACGTTTGATTCACCGCGCAGGGCGTTGACGCCGCCGCCGGCGATGCCGATGTTGCCCAGCAGCATCTGCAGCATGGCTACGGCGCGCACGTTCTGGGTGCCGTGGGTGGACTGGGTGATGCCCATCGCGTACAGGATGGTTCCCGCCTTGTCAGGACGTCCGGTGGCGCAGAAATTCTGCACGACCTTGAGGTAATCCTCTTTCCTGGTCCCGGTGATGGAGCAGACCATGTCTACGGTGTACCGCGAGTAGTGGGTCTTGAGCAGCTGGAAGACGCTGCGTGGATTGTTCATGGTCAGGTCGCGCCGCGGCATGCCGGAGGCATCGGTTTCGTAGGCCCATGATTTCAGGTCGTAAGTTTTTTCCTGATCATCAAAAGAGCAGAACATACCGTCCTTAAAGTCATATTTTTCGCCGACGAGGAACGTTGCATTAGTATAGTCGCGGACGTATTCCTCATGGATCATTCTGTTTTGCAGGGCATAATTGATCATGCCCCCCAGGAAGGCGATGTCGGTGCCGGGACGAACCTGAGCGTAGATATCTGCCTTGGAGGCGCTGCGGGTATAGCGCGGATCTACGACAATCAGCTTGCCGCCGTTGTCCATCGCTTCTTCGATCCATTTGAAGGAAATCGGGTGATTTTCGGCCGGGTTGCAGCCGATAATGAAAATGCTGTCGCTGTTCTTCAGGTCAATCCAGTGATTCGTCATTGCCCCACGTCCAAATGAAGCCGCCAGACCGGCGACTGTAGAGGAGTGTCAAAGTCGGGCCTGATGTTCCAGTTGGCCGACGCCCATGGCGCGGGAGAATTTGGACCAGAGGTAGCATTCCTCGTTGTCCAGTCCGGCTCCGCCGAAAAAGGCCATGCCGTCGGTGCGGTTTACCACGTATTCCTTGTTGTCCTTCTTGTTCAGTTCACTGACCTTGAAGGTTTTGTCGCGGGTTTCCTTCATGCGCAGGGCGATGCGGTCCAAAGCCCAGTCCCACGATTTTTCCACGAAGCGGTCAGAACCGGGTGCCCGGTACATGATCTTCTGCAGGCGGCGGTCATTGACCGCAACCTGGAAGAGCGAGCTTCCTTTGGAACAGAGCGCCCCCTGGTTGATCGGGTGCTTGGGATCCCCCTCAATATTGACGATTTTGCCGCCCTTGGTGTGAACCAGAAGGCCGCACCCGACCGCACAGTACGGACAGATCGTTGTGGATGCTTTGATCCCCTTGATGCGTGTTTCCGGCGCATCGGCATTTGCTTCGCCCGGCGTGCCGCTCAACGCGACACCGGCCGCTGCCAGCGCTCCTCCCTGCAAAAACTGCCTGCGTGACATTCCCATCTGTTCTTACTCCTTTCGCTCTGCGTAAACTGGCAAAAAATGCCGGAAAATTAGCTCGATTCGTCGCGTATACGGCAAATGGTGTGCCAATTGCATTTCGGTAATTCGGTCCCACCGTGCGAGAGCCCGTCAGGAAAAGGTTTGCCGACGTAATCAGTAAAATTAATGCGTGGTGCGGTACGGGGAAGCGTTAGAAAAATGCGCAAATCTGTCTTGAAATGCGCATATTTGGCCAGATGTGCGCACATCTGGTGGCCGTGGATGGTGTGCAAAATTGTCGCTTGTCTTCTTGCCGTAATAGATATATAGAGCTTTCATTAGGCTCTCAAATATTGGAAGCACTTCGGTCGCTGGTGGGCCGCCCGGTCTTCAAAACCGGTGGGGGGGATGAGAAGTCTCCCTGGTGGGTTCGATTCCCATGTGCTTCCGCCATTAATCTCCACTATTCTCCAGCTGCGGAAAAAATTCGGCGAGCCCCATGAAAAATCTCATTCTCGGCACTGCCGGCCACATTGATCATGGCAAAACCTCTCTGGTAAAAGCGCTGACCGGTGTCGATACCGACCGTCTCCCGGAAGAAAAGAAGCGTGGCATTACCATTGAGCTTGGCTTTGCCGGCCTTGACCTTCCCGGAAATATCCATTTCGGCATCGTCGATGTGCCGGGCCATGAAAAATTTGTGCGTACCATGGTTGCCGGGGTCGGCGGGATGGACCTGGTCATGCTGGTGATCGCTGCGGACGAAGGAGTGATGCCCCAGACCCGCGAACACCTGGATATCTGCCAGCTCCTCGGCGTACGCCGGGGGGTGGTTGCTCTGACCAAGAGCGATATGGTCGATCCGGACTGGCTGGACCTGGTTGTGGAGGAGGTGCGGGAATTCATCGCCGGCAGCTTCCTCGACTCGGCCCCGGTTATTCCGGTCTCCTCGCGGAGTGGCAGCGGCATTGATCGGCTGCTGGATGAACTTTGCCACATCGCCCGTGAACTGGAGCAAAAGCGGAGTGAGGGGCCGTATCGCCTGCCGGTGGACCGGGTGTTCACGCTGGCCGGTTTCGGCACCGTCGTTACCGGCACCCTTCTGTCGGGCACCGTCAAAGTAGGCGATGAGGCGGAAATTCTGCCGTCGGGCATTCCCTGCCGGGTTCGCGGTATCCAGTCCCACGGTTCAAAGGCAGAAGCTGGTGAGGCCGGTGCACGGCTGGCCATCAACCTGCAGGGGGTAGATCATCATCAGATCCGGCGCGGCGATGTGGTTGTCCCTTCAGGAATCTATCGCACCACCCGCATTGTGGATGTGTTCCTGAACCACCTCCCCACGGCTCTGCGCAGCCTCAAGCATCGCGCAGGGCTGCGGCTCCATTCGTCCACTTACGAAGTTCCCGCCACGGTAGTACTATTTGACCGGGATGCGCTCGACCCTGGCGAGAGTGCCCACGCCCAGCTACGCCTTGCCCGGCCGGTGCTGCTCCTGAACGGCGACCCGTTTGTGCTCCGCTCTTCATCACCTTCGGCCACCGTTGCCGGTGGCAGGATCCTCGATCCCTTTCCTCCCGGTCGCAGAAGAAGATCGTTTGAGGCGCTAGAACTGCTGGAAAACCTGTCAGGCGGGGCCGAGAGCGGCATCATTGCCGGAATGGTTTCCGGGAGCCTCCTGTCGGGGATCACCCATGCCGAGCTTGCCACCCGGAGTGGCATAGTTTCCAAGCGGCTGGAAGGCGCCCTGACAGGATTGTTAACGAGTGGTGCCATTGTCCAAATGATGCGGGACCCCAAGAAGTTTCTCAGCCGGGAAGCGTTTTCCTCACTGTGCGAACTGCTCCTTGAGGTGATGAAGGAGTATTTTGCCAGGAATCCGCTCAAGGAAGGGATTGGCAAAGAGGAGTTAAAAACCCGGATTCCGGCACGGAGTGACGAGCGCTTTTTCACTCCCTGTCTGGCTGCCCTTGAAAAAGAGGGGAAAATCAGTGTCGAGCGGGACCAGGTCCGGCTGGTTGGCCGCAAAGCGGGTAGCGCAAAGTCCGAAGCGGATATCCGTCAGCAACTCCTGCATGAACTTGACCGGGGTGGAAAGGAACCGCCGTTTCTCGGCGAGCTCTGCACTAAGTTAAACCTCCTGGAAAAACTGGTGCTTGAGCATCTGGCGCTGCTTGCCGCCGAAGGGGCGGTGGTAAAGGTAAGGAGTGAAATTTACTATTGTGCAGAAGTGCTGAACGGAATTGAGGAAATATTGACCGCATACCTGCGGGAGCATGGCGAGATTTCCCCTCCGGAATTCCGGGAGATAACCGGCCTGTCACGAAAATTCATGATCCCGGTGCTGGAATATTTTGATGGGCGGAAGGTAACCATCCGGCTGGGTGACAAGCGGGTGTTGCGGAAAAAACAGTAAGAAACGAGCAACTAGTTATTGATCGGCTACCGATACGGTTCGACATTCACTCACTCGCCATTCGCCGCAAAACCTGAGAAAATACTGCAGCTGCTGGGGAAAGGGTCCTCCCCTTCCGGTGAACCAGAGAAAAAGTGCGCTGAATATCAACACCCGCCAGATCAATTGACACCAATTCACCGTTTCTCAGTTCCTCACGAATAGCCAGCTCAGAGATAAATGCCACCCCGCATCCTACCAAAACGGCCTGTTTCATCGCTTCGCTGCTTGATATGGTTGTACAGATCTGCAGATCGGAATGCTTGATGCCGTGCTGCTTGAGCGCCGCTTCAACCACATCGTTCGTGCCGGATCCTTTTTCCCGCATTATGATCGGCTCCGTGACAAGTTCAGCCAGCTCGATCGCGCCACGTCCACACCAGGGGTGCCCTTTTCGTACCACCAGAAGAATCTCGTCATGGCCAAGTGTTTCAACCGCACAGTGGGTGTCATCTGTCATTGTGCCGATGATGCCGATTTCAATATGTTCCTCCAGCAGGCTGGCCAGGATTTCACGGCTGTCACCAATCTCAACTTTGACGCTGATCCCCGGATCACTGGTGCGGAGAGCGGCAATCGCCTGTGGCAGCAGAAATGTGCCGGGAATGGTACTGCCGCCGACGCAGAGTTCAACGCCTTCAGCCTGCCGGAACTGCAGGATGGCCTGTTCCGTCTCTTTTAGCGATTTGATGACTCGCCGAGCGTGTGCCAGCAGGATTTTCCCCGCTTCAGTGGTCATGACGCCGCGGGCGGTGCGATCAAACAGGCGCACCCCGCACCTGTCCTCCAAAGCCGCAATATGCTGGCTGGCGGTGGATTGAGTAATGCAGGCGGCTTCAGCCCCTTTTGAGAAGCTTCCGGTGGTGGCAATCGCCACAAAAAGCTCAAGTTTTTTTATATTCATAGGGCACCTATATTTATAAAACAGATACTAGTTATCGGTATTATCGAATTTATCAATTTGACTTGCTGACTCATTAATCCGTATAACAACACGGAATCTAACAGTATCATACTGTATCAAGGAGAAGAGAGTGAAAAAGAATATTCTGCTGTTTGTCGTGGCGTTGACCCTGCTGGTCGCCACTGTTGCTTCTGCCGCCAGCCGTTCCGGCGTTGTTACCCTTGCCGTTGACCTTTCCTCACAGGATCCGTCAAAGGAAACCAAGCTCTGGATTCCCTATCCGGTGACGGATAAAAACCAGACGGTGAGTGACATCAAAGTTTCCGGGGACTTTGCCGCTTCCGGCGTGTATACCGACGCTTCAAATGGCACTGCGATCCTGTATGCCGAGTGGCCAGTACATGCCAAAAGTCGCAAACTTTCCTTTTCCGCAGCTGTTGACCGCAAAGAAGTGCGCCAGAAAAACCTGCCAGCCACGGAGCCGGCGTGGAACCGGGCGGATTATGCCGAATACCTTAAGCCAACGAGCCTTGGCCCTATCGACGGAGAAGTGAAAAAACTGGCAGATTTAATCACCAAAGGACACACAACGGTTCTTGCAAAAGCGCGGGCTATCTATGACTGGTGCTGCAGCAACATGTATCGGGATCCGGCAACAGTTGGCTGTGGCAAAGGTGACGTCTGCTCGCTGCTGAACAAGCCGGGCGGCAAATGCACAGATATTTCGTCGGTGTACATCGCCCTCTGCCGGGCGGCCGGTGTGCCGGCGCGTGAGGTGTTCAGCGTGCGGCTCGGCAAAAAGGTGGAAGAGGATGTTACCACTTACCAACACTGCTGGGCGGAGTTCTTTCTCCCCGGCTATGGGTGGGTAACGGCTGATCCGGCTGATGTGCGCAAGGCAATGCTGGTTGAGAAGCTGGAACTGAATAACCTGAAAGCGAAAGAGTATCGGGAATATTTCTGGGGTGGTATTGATGCATACCGCCTGGTGATTGCCGTCGGACGGGATATCGTGCTCAATCCGCCACAGGCCGGAGCGCCGCTCAATACATTTGGCTATCCCTATGCAGAAGTGGGAGGTACGCCTCTCGACTTCTATCAGCCGAAGGGATTTGCCTACACGTACAGTTTCAAAGCGAAATAGTCCTCAATACATGAGCCCGATTGCAATCAAGCCAAACGGAGAATATATGAAACGAATTATAGTATCGCTGCTGTTCCTTCTTGCCTCTGCATCCTCCGTCCTGGCAGGGGGATACAACTTCGTAGAACCGGTCCAGTTTCGGCAGTGGCTTGAAAAAGGGAAGGATATGGCTATTGTTGATATCCAGGTACCGACTGAATTCAAGGAGCACCATTTTAAAGGAGCTTTGGAGACGGGCGCCTATCCGGTCAAATCGGCTGTTGACAAACAGAAGCTTGATGCCATTGTTCCTGCGCTCTCTGGTTCTCTGAGCGATGTGGTTGTCATCTGCCCACGGGGTGGCGGCGGTGCGAAAAACACCTTTGACTACCTTAAGGATAAGGGCGTTGACGAAAAGAGAATTTTCATCCTTAAGGATGGTATGCAGGGGTGGCCGTATCCGGAGTTGGCGGTGACCGGCAAGTAGAACCCTGTGAGCTTGAACAATACTAAAAGGCCCCACCAGTTTGTGCTGATGGGGCCTTTTTTTGTAGCGTATCAACAGAAAGGAACTGTCAGGCTGTCACTGCTTGCAAGCCATCAACCACGTCCGGCCACTCCTCGTCGGCAACGGTGCGCAGATCGAGAAGGAAATCTCCCTGGGCGATACGCCCGACTACCGGCACCGGCTGACGACGCAAGCCGGCCTCAAATTCTCCGGCAGAGAAACGGGCGGAGCGAATCGCCACGAGCCAGGTCGGAAGTTCGGCCAGTGGCAGGGCACCGCCACCCACCTGGGAAATGCCGGGTATCAGCTCGATAGTGATCGAATCGGGCAATTGCGTGCGCAAGCGGCGTACCGTCTGCTGCCCTTTCTTTTTCAGTTCTTGCGCAGTCAATCGCAGCATTCGCAGTACCGGGATTTCGGCCCAGGCCTGCCGTTCATCCCGATACAGCCGGAGTGTCCCCTCCAGCGCCGCCAGGGTCAGCTTATCCACCCGCAGCGCCCGCAGCAGCGGATGTTTTTTGAGCGGATTTACCGCCGCCGCCCGTCCGGCTATGATTCCCGCCTGGGGGCCGCCCAGCAGCTTGTCACCGCTAAAGGTGACAAGATCAATACCGGCGGCCAGATACTCCTGTAC
>Ga0118677_10012571_pt1 | contig 12379 bp, 8 predicted proteins | sample AliMusrvi5mmetaG_FD_86154 | JGI IMG/M metagenome (GOLD analysis project Ga0118677, IMG submission 86154)
GGGCTGTGGTCCCTGACGGGAGATAACGGCGCCGCGGGCGCAACTAGACTCATCCTCGACGCCAATGGCACGATCTTCACCGGGACGTATACGCTGGCGGGGGATTCGTCGCCGAGGATTAACGTCACCATGGCCAAACCCGGCGCGGCCAAGAGCAAGTGAGCGGAGTTGCCGCGGGCCTGGCGTAGGGGTGCGGCCAGTGTTGGTGGCGCCTGCCGCGAAAAGGGGTCAGGCACCTCCGTTGCACTCGGGAGCCAGACCCCATTTCGCTCGCCGCAGAAGACACCCCCAAGCGAGTACGCTTGAGGGTGGCACCAATTTGGCAAAACCACAACTCACCGGCTACTGGCTACCTTCTCAGACCGTCTGGAGTTCCTTCTGGCGGCGGTCGAGCTGGTGGCGGAGGCGGCCAAGGACGGCGGAGTGCATCTGGCTGACTCGGCTCTCGGAGAGGTCGAGCGTCTCGCCGATTTCCTTCATCGTCATCTCTTCAAAGTAGTACAGCACGATGATCAGGCGTTCGGCGCGGCTGAGGCCCCGCGTGACGAGTTCCTTGAGGTCCTTGCGCTGGGCGGCGCGGTACGGATCGTCGCTCTTGTTGTCCTGAAGGACGTCGATCTCGCGCGGCTCTTCCTCTCCTCGCCCGGCCTGCGCGCCAACGGCGGCAGGCCGCTGGCCATGGCGGGCGAAACGCCCGCGCTGATCGTCAACCGCGTCAAGCAGGGGCTGGTGATCTGCGCCAACGTTTACTGGGCCGACTATGCGGAAAACCGGGGCAACCCCGCGCTTGGCGCCCCCATCCTGAATCTGGTGCGGAACATCCTGGATTATGCCGCCGTCAAGCCGCACTGCGAAATCTACGAACGCGAAGGCGCATCCGCCCGGGCGTCCGGCCGGACGCCGCCGATGCTGCAGCGCTATGCCTGGCAGGACGGCGAGCTGCGCTACCTGGCCTTCAACGTCCAGGGCAAGATCGCGCAGGCGGCCGACGGAAGCATCAGCATCTCGGGCGTGGAAGCCGGCATGCTCCAGCCGCTGTCGGTCAAGCTGCCGCAAGCGGCGCATGTCTACAACGCGCGCACCGGCGTCTACTACGGCAGGACGGATCTTGTGCCGGTCGATCTGGACACGTACAGCTTTGTCTGGCTTTCGCTGCTGCCCTACGAAGTGCGCGACGTGCGGGCGACGCGCGAGGCGTTCGACGCCCGGGATCCTGGCTCGTGCAGTATGCCGCCGCCGTACGCCCGGTCTCCGGCGCGGCGGGCACGCATGTGCTGCACCTGGACGTCTTCGCCCCGGACGGCACGGTGTGCGACGCCCTGGCGCGCAATCTCGTGGCGGAACAAGGCCGCGCAACAGGCACGCTGCGCCTGGCCCGGAACGGCCAGCCGGGCGCGTGGATCCTGCGGTTCCGTGACGCGGCCACCGGCGTCACCGGCGAATTGAAGGTCCAGAAGGACGACGCGGCGCAACTGGCAGCGGCCTTGCCCGTGCAAAACGCGATCCAGAACGGGCGGCTCTTCGGCCGCATTCTCGGGCCCGTCAGTCTCCGGCAGGAGAACGACCGGTTCGTCGCAGCCATGCAGGTCATGGTGTGGTCGGAGGGCGTGCAGAACCCGCGCGGCAAGGTGACCCTCCGCGTCAATTCCCCGTGGCGTCTGCAGCAGACCGAATATGACCTGGCCGAGCAGATTGCCAAGCTTCAGGGGGAATTCCAGACGCAGGTTTCCTGCCCCGCCGGAACCGATCTTGCGAAAACGCCGCTGACGCTGACGGCCCAGGTGAGTTGCGAGGACGGCCGCGCGCTGGAGATCAAGGGCGCCACCGTGTCCGGCGCGGCGCTGGCCGCCAAGCTTGCGAAAAAGACGCCGCTGTCGCTGGAATTCTCCTCGTACTACGAGGACATGAACCGCCTGACGATCCGGCAGGGCGTTCTCACGCATACCCTGTCCTTCACGATCCGGTGCGGCAGCCTGCAGGATCTGCCACAGGGAAAAGTGACGTTCGCCGTCACGCCGGGATGGTCCGTGCAACCGCAGGAACTCGACCTGACCGAAACGGTCGTGCGCCGGCGCGGCGAAGGGCTGCTGACCGTGACCGGCCCCGTCGTCTTTTCGGAAGAACCGGTAGTCACCATGACGGTCACGCTGCCGGATGGCGCCAGGCAGGAGATTTCCCAGCACGTGGCCATGACCTACGCCCGTTACACCGCGCAGGCGCCATCGCTGGACGGCCAGCTTGACGATGCGTGCTGGAAACAGGCGCGCGCGGTGACGACGTTCCATCCCGAAGGATCGTCCGAGGCGGCGCCGTACCCCACGTCGTTCCGCGTCTGCTACGACGACAAGAACGTCTACGTCGCCATCGAAGTCCATGGTCTCGATCCGGCGAAAATGAAGGCGCTGCCGCCCACGCCGGGCGCAGGAGACGAGGAGCTCTGGGGACAGGAATTCATGGAAGTCTTCTTCGATCCCACGCAACGCGCGGGCAAGGTGCCGTACCAGCTTGGCATGAACGTCCTCGGCCGCAGGACGGACATGATCGGCGAAGACCAGCGCTGGAACGGCAGATGGGGCGTCAAGGGAGCCCGCACGGCGGACGGTTATACGCTGGAACTGGCCGTGCCGTTCGAGACGCTCCACGCGACAAAGCCGAAACCCAACGACATCTGGGCCTTCAACGTGTATCGCAACACGTTCGCGCCATTCGCCGAGTTCCACGGCTGCTGGAGCGTGATCGGCGATTCGCGCGCGTCGAGCTTCTTCGGACGGCTGTACTTCCTGGCGGAGTGAGAAACGCGCCCGATCGCGGCGCGGACGTCGCCTACAGCATCGTCCAGTCGAACTGGACGCCGTTGGCCTTGTCCTTCTCCGCGATCAGCAGCCGGTACATCTCCGGCCCCTGCGCATAAGGCACGCAGTGGGTGACGACCGGCGATGGTTGGATCATGCCGCTCTCCATCATGCGCAGAATGACGGCGAAGTTGGCGGCGTCGCGATCGTAGGGATAGTCGGAGTGGAAGGCCGAGCCGGTGCCGATCATGGTCTGGTTCTTCTTCTGGAAGTTGGAATAGAGGTCCATCTCGACCTTGCCGTGCACGCCGCCGAGGATTACGATGCGCCCCTCGTCGCGCACGTGGGACGGCAGGGTTGACGCCACACGCGGCGAGGCCGTGGCCTCGATGGCCGCGCTCGCGCCACGTCCGTCGGTCAGCGCCTGGATGCGCGCGCCCACGTCTTCGTGCAGCGGATCGAGCGCGACATCTGCGCCCAGTTTCCGCGCCGCCTCGCGCCGTGCAGCCACCGGATCGACGGCAATCACCGGGCAGGCCCCGGAAAGCTTGGCCAGATGGGTCGCGAACGCGCCGATCACGCCCTGGCCGAAGATGACCACGCTGTCGCCCAGCGCGATCTGGGCGGCGCGCACGCCGCGCAGGCTGATGGAGAGCAGCGTCGTGCACACGGCGTCCCGGCTGGACACGTCCGCCGGCACGGCCGTGCAGGTGTCGGCCGACACGTCGATCATCCCGTGATGCGCCGTGCCGAACAGCACGCGGTCGCCGAGCTTCCAGCGTTCGACGCCGGCGCCGAGGCCGACCACGCGGCCGATCGCGATGTAGCCGGTGGCCGTGGGAAAGGGCTTGTTGACGGTATGCGTTGCCTGGATGCGGTGCAGTTCGGTGCCGGTGCTGACCATCGAGTATTCGGTCTGGATGCGCACCTGGCCGGCGGCCGTGGCCTCCAGTTTCCGTTCCTTGATTTCCACAACGTTGATGGCCGTCGCGATCAGGCTTTGCGTGGTTGTGGGCGCGGTGAAGTTGGTCATGGGCGTCTTTCTTTTTTGCTGCTAGAGTTCGACCGTTTTGCCCAGGCGGGCGGATTCGTACACGGCCAGAATCATCTCCACCGAGCGCCGGCCCTGTTCCAGGTCGATCAGCGGCGGACGACGGTCGCGCACGGCCTGCAGAAAGTCGATGATCGCGTTCGGCGCCGGCGGCGTGGCCGGCGCGCGCAGGGGCTCGATGTTCGTCTCCGTGATCTCGCCGTTGACCAGCACGGCCGAGCCCAGCGTGCCGTGGAGTTCGAAGAAGGTGCGGTCGTTTTTCGGAAAGACGTCCGTCGTGGTCGTGAGGCAGGAGCGCGCGCCGCCCTCGAATTCGACGATGGCCGCGGCCCAGTCCTCGGTTTCGATGCGGTGGTTCAGCGCCGCAAAATCGCCGCGCACGCGCACCGGACGTCCGGCAAACCACGTGAGCAGGTCCATCGGGTGCGCGCCTTGGTTCATGAGCGATCCGCCGCCGTCCATGTCCCATGTGCCGCGCCAGCCGCCCTTGTCGTAATAGGCCTGGTCGCGGAACCACTTGAGCCGCACGTCCGCCAGCAGGAGCCGCCCGAACAGCCCGGCGGCCAGCGCCTGCTTCACGGCCCAGAATCCGGGCTGGAAACGCGAGGGATAGTTGACGCCGCACAACACGCCCGCGGCTTGCACGGCCGCGGCAATGGCGTCCAGGTGCGGCCGCGTGATGTCGAGCGGCTTGTCCACCAGGACGTGCACGCCCTGCCGCGCCGCGGCCACGGCCTGCTGGTGATGGACGCCGCTGGGCGTGCTGATGACCACGCCATCCAGCCGCTCGCGGGCCAGCATCTCCTCGAAGTCGGTGTACCCCTGCGGCCGGAACCCCTTCTCCTTCTCGTAGGTATCCACGCGCCACTGCAACCGCGCGGGATCGCGATCGCACACCGCCGCCAGTTCCGCCAGGCCACTCTCCTGAATCGTCGCGCCATGCGCGCCGCCCATGCCCACACCAACGACTCCCATGCGCAACATCGTTTTCTCCCGTTTACAACTCATGCAGATCCGTGAACGACGAATCCGGGTCGCCGCAGGAGTCGATGGCTCCCTGGAATTTCCGACCGTCGATCGTGCGCCCCGTATCGCGCGTCACGAACAGCTTCACGACCGCGGCGTTCGAGAAACCTTCCAGCGGCACGGCGACAAAGGCCCCGTTGAACTGGAACGGCACGAACCGGAAGCGGCGCATGCCCGGCAGCAGGACGCCGACCCGGCCGACGTCATGCCCGCGCGCGACGCGGAACATGGCGTAGGGCGTGCGGCGGTAGCGCACCTCCATGTCGTCGGGCGCCGTCACGTTGGCGATGCCGGCCACGTAGTCGCCGCCCACGGTATAAAGTTCGCCGCGGCAGCCGGCCGGCACGCGCAGCGGATCGGGCTCGAAGCAGAAGACGCGCCGGCGGAACTGCTCGTACAGCGGCAGGTAGCGCTGGCGGCGGGCGACGCCTTCCGGATCGGACGCCACCTTCGGGAAGCAGCCGTAGAGCACGGCGCGACGGCAGTTCTGGTCGTCGCCGGCGCGGTCGGTCGTCCAGAGGTAGATGATCGGCTTGGCGAGGCAGGACCAGAAATACTTCATCTCCGCCTGGTCGCCGTCGCCCTCGATCATCATGCCGTCCACCCAGCGCATGGTGCGGACGGTCTGCGGCTTGTTGGCGAAGCTGCAGAGGTTGTGGCGCACGCGCAGCGGCCCGAAGATCCGCTCGATGGCATCGTAGGAGAAGTTCACCGAATAAGCGCGGCGGTTGTTGACCACCGTGACGCCGTCGTCATGGGCGAAATCGACCTCGAAATGACGGAAGCAGTCGAGGAAGAAGCCGGCCAGCTTCGGGTGTTCGCGCACGATCCGGCGGGCGGAGGCGATCAGAAACCGGCCGAAGGGGCGCTTCGGGTCGCAGTTCATGTTGTGGCACATCATCCAGCCGCTGGGCATGTACTGGCCGTTCTCCTGCTTGCAGATGGAACTGCGCCACTGCGCCTCCATCACCGGCCGGAATCCATCGGAATAGTTGAAATACCAGAACGGATGCACGCCGGCGTCGGTGAGTTCCCGGATCGTGCGGCGCACGAAGGCACGCGAGGTGTAGACGCGGGCGGCAACTTGCGCCGGCGTCAGTTTCGCGCCCGGCGGCCGGCCGTCGGGGAAGGAGAGACGGTACGACACGTGATCCTTCAGCAACCCGAGGAAATCCAGAATCTCCTCCGGCGTCCGGGTCGCCGCGAACCGCTGCACCTCGGTCTCGGTCATCGGCTGGCCGCGCTGCTTCGCCACGCGCCAAATCGACTCGAAGATGCTCATGTCAGGCCAGCGCGCGCGTCCGGCCAGATGGTAGTCGCCGTAATAGGAGAAGTGGCCGTGCGCCTCGAGCAGTTTGCAGCCGAGCCGCTTCCATTCCGCCGCCGGCCGATAGCCGCTATGCACGCCGGCGCAGGTAAACATGCCCTCCAGGTCGTAGAAGTGGGGATTGGGCGGCACGAAGAACGGTTTCCAGCGGCGGAACACCTCGCCCAGCGCGGGACGCCAGTGCCCCTCGTGGAAAAGCAGCATGACCTGCGTGCGCAGGGGGCGGTTGCCGGTCAGGCCGATGAAGGCATTGATGGTCTCCAGCGTCGGCGCCGCGGCCAGGCCGGACTGGTGACGCCACGTGAAGCCGCGATCCGCGTTGTTGAAGGCGAACTTCGCAGCCGGCACCTGCGCGTCGATCGGCTCCAGCACCGAATACCCCACGTCCAGCGCGCCGTCGAAATGGCTCACCATGGGCAGGATGACCTCCTGCTCGCTGACATAGGAAACCTGCAGGTGGCAGTGCTCAAACGGTGTCATGCCGTCGAACGTACGTTCGCCCAGCGCGCAGGGCGCCCAGAGTTTCCAGCCGGCAATGAGCGGCATGCCGAAGGAGACCCGCAGCGACCGGTCCGCCACCGACGGACGGAGCTTGCGCGCCTCGACCTCCCAGCGCAGGAAGTTGCCCTCCATGGTAAGGCGCACGCGCAGCGTGAAGGGCGCGCCCGCGTACTGCTTGGTGAAGCTCACGACATTGCCGCGCTGCCGGCCGTCCGTGACGCGGAACGCACTGCGCAGATCCTCGTACCAGACATCGTCGCGTTCGTCGTAGACGCGCAGGACGCCGGCCTGGCCGGCCACGCAGGACCGCGTCTGCTGGAAAAGGTCGATGCGGTTCTTCTTGAACACTGCCGCCCGAATTAACCCGGTGGCGCGCTCGACGCTCACGCGCACCGCGCGGTTTTCCAGCGTCCAGACTTCCGCCTCCTGCAGGGGACAAAGCGCAGTCACATTCATCGCACGTTTCTTCCTTTTTTGCGAGACGCCGGTCAAGGCATCCCCTCTGCACATCACTTGACCGGTTTCCACCACTTCGCGTTGATCTTCCACAACCGGTCTGCCAGCGCGCGCACCGAACGAAAATCCTGCAGCAGCGGATCCAGCAGCAGCGCTTCGAGAAACGCCTGCCGGTCCTTTTCCACGGCCGCCTTCATGGAGAGCGCATTGAGGCTGACGAGCGGCATCAGCACGCCCAGCGGATAGGGCGCCAGCGGCGCGACCTGCACCGGCTGGGCGCCGCGCGGCGTGATGTGGCAGGTGAGCTCGAGGTTGCAGTCGGCCGGCAGGTTCGGCACGGCCCCGCCATTGGTCACGTTCAGGTGCAGTTCCGACGTCTTGGCATATCCCTGGTTCTCCAGCCCCAGGATGATGTCCATCAGATTCTCGCCGCCATAGCGGTCCATGTCCGGAATGGGATCGGCGCCATAGGCCCACCGGCTCACGGTTTCGCGGAACCAGGCCTTGTTCTTGCGGCGCGCCGCGGCGCTGTGAAGCTTTCGATCCAGTCCATAGACGTTCCGCCCCCGCACGAAGGCATGCCGCGCCAGGAACCAGGGGAAGAATTCGACGAAGTGATGATCGCCGTTGTTGGGCAGAAGCCCGGTCAGCTTGAAGAACTCGAACGACCACTCCGACGCGTCCACGGTGCGCGTGGCCGTGTCGAGATAGCCGGCTTTGGCAACGGCTTCCAGTTTGCGCTTCAGCACCGCGGCCGGAATGTCCTGCCCCTCGATTTCCACCCGCTGGATGAACCCGAGATGGTTGACGCCAACCACGTCCACGCAGACAGCGTTCTCGTCCACGTGAAAGGCCCGGGCGATCTGCCCGATCTGAAACCCCGTGCCATGGCAGACGCCAAGGCACTGGACCTTCGTGTGCGTGTTCACGGCATGGGTCAGCACGGCCATGGGGTTGGTGACGGAAATCATCGGCGCCCCGGGACAGTATTTCTCCATGTCGGCCGCGATGTCGAGCAGCAGCGGCGCCATGCGCAGGCAGCGGGAGGTGCACATCGGGCCGACCGTGTCGCCCACGGTGTGCCGGATGCCGTACTCCTGGCAGATGTTGTCCTCGGCCTCCGCGACGTCCAGACCGCCCACGAGCACCGAAACGATCGCGTAGTCCGCGCCATCGAGGGCCTCGCGGCGCGAGCGGGCCATGGACACCGTGATCCGGCTGGATTTCTGGCGGATCATGCGGCCGATGACGTCGTGCTCCAGTTGCAGCGCCGGACGATCGATGTCGTACAGCACGACGTCGGTGTTCTCCAGCCGTCCGCAGAGCAGAAAATCCCGGATGGCCTGGTGGACGAACTTGTAGCTGGCGCCGATGAACGCAATTTTCCGCCGCCTGCCGTCAAAACGTCGAAGCATGGTTGTTCCCTTACTCGGCGTAAACATCGACTTCCAGCCAGATTTGTTCGGTCGGCGCGATCGTGCAGCGCACCGTGTAGCCATCGTCCGTGCTTCGGTCGGGCACGATGCGCAAGGCGAACCCGTGGAACGGCCGTTCGCCGGCGGCCACGGCTTTCAGACCGTGGGTCACATCGATGGCGATCGCCTTGGCCGGCGCATAGGTTGGCGTTTCGGAAGGCTGTTTGGGGACGATGGCGGATCCGACAGGTTCGTCCAGCGTCTTCACATCGCAAGCCTTGCCCGCCTCCACCGGCTGTTGGAGCAGCACCGCACCCAGCTTGCAGGCCGTCTTGTCGTATCCGACGCTCACCGGCACCACCAGCCGCGCGGCTGCCAGCCCCTTGGACGGCAACCCCTTCAGGTCGCCCGTGATCTCCACGACGCCGCGGACGACCTTGCCGTTCTCCGCGTCGTTCTTCGGCCAGCGCAGAACCCCCTTCTCGGTCACTTCGCCCGCTTCCGTCACGAACTGCCCATAGGCCAGCGGAAACCGCACGGTTTTGACCGCCCGCGTCTGAACGGGCGCAGGCGCTTCCGTGCCGATCAGGAACGGGTTCGGCAGCGTTTGCAGTTCCCCGGCGGCTGCCGGCTGCGCCGCGACGGCGCCGGCAGGCAGCGGTTGCGGCGAGGCGCCGGGAGCCAGCACTTCGCGGCGCAGGAAGATCATGCGCGGGTAGACGGGATACTGGCCCTTCGGCGTGGGACAGTCGATGTCGAACGTGGCGGGCAGATCGCGGGCCGCAAACGTCTTCTGCGCGAAGGTCACCGTCTCCGACCACTTGGCGCCGTGCTGTTTGGCGATTTCACGTCCCTGATCGCACAACTGATCGAAGCTCTTGGTGCGCGAACCCAGGCGGTAGGCGTAGGTCACCACCAGCTTGTTTGCCCCCAGCGCCGCCGGATCGGCAACCGACACCGTCACCTGGTTCCGGCCCGGCGAGAGATACGGCAGGGCGCCCGGGTTGTTCTGGACAGTGGCTTGCACCTTGAGCGATTGGAGGGCTTCCTTGAAGGTGACTTTTACGAGCGCCGCGATCTGCCCCTTCACCGCCGCGCCAAAGTCGTGCAGGTCGGCCGGTTTGAACGACTTGCCGTTGTCCACCGAAACTTCGACCGTATCGGCGCCCGCGGCTTCGCCGGAGGCCTGGGTCAGAAGATAGGGCGAGGCGAGCTTCACGGTCACGGAGGCGGGCTTGCCGGCATCGGCCGGCACGAGCGCGCCGCCCTTGCACGCGGCATTCTCCACGGCGGCGAAGGCTTTCAGGCAGGCCGCGTTGGACAAGTCGAGTGCGAAGGTCAGGGTGCCATTGGCGTAGCTGCGCGCGGGCTTGCTGTCGATGTACGGCTCGAGAATCAGGCCGTAGGCCGGATCGTTGCGCGTGTCCTTGTGTCCGGGGCAGGTGTGCCGCGGCGCATCCTTGTTTCCGCTCCAGAACCAGGCGTCCGGCTTCGGGTCCCACGTGTTTTCCAGGCAGAAGCCCGGCGCGAGCTCGACATCGGCCGAATAGCTGCCGGTGGCGTGGTTGATGCCGGCCCATCCGGCGGCGTGCTCGCGCCCCTTATGCGTCTTGATCCCGTTGATCACGTCCTTGATCGTGTCGCCGCACGAGAGGAACGCGGGAGCGCGCCAGTTGGCCGCATCGCCGTTCATGACAAACGGGTTGTCCTTGGCATAGACGCAGCCCCGCCCCTTGTCGAGCACGAAGGCGTCCTGGATCATGGTTTGCGCGTTGGCGGTCAGTTCGTCCTCGCCCGCGATCGTGCGCCCGCCCTTGCCGTCGGGCTTCCAGGCGTAGAACTTGAGGAAGATGTCCAGATAATGCCACCCGCCATCGTAGCCGGCCTCGACCGTGGTATGGCCGCTCCAGCCGACGAAACGCCAGTCCCAGCCGAGCGCCTCCCAGATGGCCGACTCCTCGGAGTGCAGGCCGCCGCAGAGGCTCCAGCCGTAGCAGTTGATCTCCTTGAGTACCGGCAGGCCGCCCGGCTCGTTCGGGTAATTGCGGTGGTAATGAGACAGGTTCATGAAGTTGTAGACGGCCACAGCCTTCGCGTCGTTGTTCGAGCAGCCGCGCGTGACGGTCTCGGCAATGGCCTTGAGCGAGGTGCAGTCGGGCGCCTTGTCCGGCAACACCTTGATCGCGCGCACCAGACCGGCGGGCGCCACAGGCGCCGGCGCGTCCTGCGCCCCGGCCATCCATCCTGCCGCAACCAGACCCAACGCTCCCGCGACACACATCTGTCTGTTCATCGTCAATTCCCTTGTTGAAATGACGGATTCACCCGTCGTGACGTTGACCCCTCCATGAACTCAAAGCCAATGCGGTGGCCGCGGGGAAGGCCGCCGGTCGGGCCGCTGCACCGCGCGGCCAGCAGTTCCATGACCGTGCGCCCCATGCCGACAAAATCGAAGCGGCAATGCGTGCAGGTCTGCGTGTCGCGGCCCTGCAGGTGGCCGGCGGCGCCCACGGCGCAGAGCATGAGGTCATCCGGAATGCGCACGCCGCAGATCCCCAGTTCGCGCAGCAGGAGATTGGCCGAGTAATCGCTCTCGGTCACGACGGCCGTGGGGTGGCCGGGCTTTTGCAGAGAGTTGCGAATCGTCCGCGCCGCCTGCGAAACCCAGTTCGGTCCGGACATGGACGAGAGGCGCGTTTCGACCAGCATGTCGCGCGCCTGCAGCGCGCGCAGGCTCTCCTCGCGCCGTTCGCGCATGTCCGAGGAGAACCGCAGCATCAGGGGAGCGTCCTTGCCGGCCGGACCGAGCACGGCGGTTGGCGTCGGACGCGCCATGCAGGCAACGACGCGCCGGTGACCCATTTCCCACAGGTACTCCACAATCCGGTTGGCGGCGGCGCGGTTGTCGCATGCCACGTAGTCCAATGGCGTCGCCTCGGCGCAGTAATCCGCCACCACGCCGGGCGTGCCCCACGTGGCGAACGTGCGCAGATAGACGTCGTTCTCCACGCCCAGCAGGATCACGCCGTCCACGTTCCATTCGGCCAGTTGCGCCGCGCCGACCAGGCCCTCCTCGCGCATCGAGAAGATGTGCAGGTCGGTCTGGGGCGGCGAGGCCATCGAAATCCCCCGCATGATCTCGATCAGGTAGGTTTGCGTAAAGAGAGACTGCCGGCTGGCCGGACAGATCAGGCCGACATGCTGCAGCGGACGCGGCGTCCGGACGAGATCCTTGGTCACGAACGAACCCTTGGAAGGGATGCGCCGGACGAGATCCTCGGCTTCCAGCACATCCATGCCGCGCTTGACCGTTACGTACGAGACGCCCAGTTCCTTGCACAGCTCATGATACGTGGGCAGGCGGCCGCCGGGGAGGATCCGGCGCGCGCGAATCATCTCCCGCACCTGATCCGCCACCCGCCGGCTGGCCGGCTGATCTGCCTGAGAAAGCGTCCTGCCCATGGTTGAAACCTGACTTCCTTCGATGCGTCATTTTATATGATAAGATATATTATTTCGACAAGCAAAAAAACGATCTCTTCCATTGGATTCATGCCTGCCACACGACTAACAGGCCTTTGCTTATGAAACCTTCGTGTGCCGCAACGGGGGTTGTCAGGCATTCGCCTGCCTGAATATTATACAAAGCAATATCTTTGTGGCGCGCCAGCGCGCGAATCCTTGTTGCGGTTCGGTTTTTGCTGGCGTCTGTCCAACAACTCCACATTAGCAATTCTTCGCGCTGATCGCGCTTCCATCCCCTTTTTCTGACGCGGGTTGCACATTCATCGGCCCATCGGCCGCTTTTTTT
>Ga0118677_10012573_pt1 | contig 12378 bp, 13 predicted proteins | sample AliMusrvi5mmetaG_FD_86154 | JGI IMG/M metagenome (GOLD analysis project Ga0118677, IMG submission 86154)
GCCTGATGTTCCAAACGAAAATGGGAGCATCCGCAGACGACAACGACCCAAGCGCGGTCGCCTATCTCCGCCCGGAGACGGCGCAGTCGATCTTCTGCCAGTACAAGAACATCCTCGACTCTAACAGAGTGAAGGTTCCGTTCGGCATCGCGCAGATCGGCAAATCGTTCCGCAACGAGATCAACCCGCGCAATTTCACTTTCCGCTCGCGGGAGTTCGAGCAGATGGAGATCGAGTATTTCTGTCACCCGGACGATGGCATGCGGCTGACCGACGAGTGGCTGGAACAACGGATCCGATTTTACGGTGAGATCGGCATCCCGCGCGAGAAACTCCATATCCTGGACGTGCCGGATGGCGAGCGCGCGTTCTATTCGAAAAAAACCTATGACATCGAATATGAGTTTCCGTTTGGCATCCAGGAACTGGAAGGCGTGGCGTATCGGACCGACTACGACCTCGGCGTGCACGAGAAGGGTGTCGGCAAATCGCTGGTATATTTCGATGAGGAAACCCGCGAGCGCTACCTGCCGCATGTGGTCGAGCCGTCGGCCGGCTGTGACCGCACGGTGCTGGCGCTGATCTGCGAGGCGTTCGACGAGGAAACCCTGACCGATGAGAAAGGCAAGGAGGACGTCCGCACGATCCTGCGTTTCGTGCCGCGCATGGCGCCGATCAAGGCGGGCATTTTCCCCTTGCTCAAGAAGAACGAGGACCAGGTGCGCATCTGTCATGAGATCCAAAAGACGCTGCAGCCGTGGATGACCGTGTTCTATGACGACGGTGGCGCGGTGGGCCGTCGCTATCGCCGCCAGGACGAGGTGGGCACGCCGTTCTGCGTGACCGTGGACTTCGATACCCTCGGCGAAAACGGCGACGCGCTCAAGGACACCGTCACCGTGCGCCACCGCGATTCGATGGAACAGGAACGCCTCGCCATCAAGGATCTCCTGCCGTGGTTGTTAGAGCGGGTGCGCTAAGCTTTGAAAAGTCTTTGTTGCGCTTTGGCGGGATTCCCGCCAGACTGCCGCCATGGAACTCGACATCATCGACGTTCAGTTCGACCTCCGGAACATCAAACCGCGCGAACTCGAGGAAGCCTTCGAAGACCCCTTCGGCGTGCGCTTCCTGCCGGACAACGAACGCTCCGACGGCACGTCCCGCTATTACGCGTTGGGCCGCACGGTCGCCAACCGCTATTTGTTCTTCGCGTTCTGGACGGACGGCAAAACCACCCGCGTCGTTGCGACCCGCGAAATGTCCGACACCGAGCGCAAGTTCTACGACCGCAAATACGCCGAGTTCCGCTGATTGCCCACCGCCTTTCCTAACAATCCCCATGCAAACCATCACCTTCTGGTCCGACATCCCCGAGTTCGCCGACGAGGCGGCGGAAGCCAGGTATTGGGAAACCCACGAACTGGATGGCCGGCTCATGGCCGCCTCCGTGCACCAGGCGGACACCCGTGAATCCACCACCATCACCCTGCGCTTCGATCCGCGCATGCTATCGCGCATCAAACGCATCGCCCGCTCGCGTTTCCTCAACTATCAGTCGATGATGAAACAATGGCTGGCCGAACGCCTCGAAGAGGAAATGCGCAAGCTGTAAGGGAAAAAAAAGCCCGCCCCCCGGAAGATCCGGAGGCTGTCATGCGCGTTGAACGCCGCACGCATCAGCGGAGGAAATCCGTATTTGCAAAAACCCATTCCTGTTGTAACCGTCACCACGTCGCAACACATTCAAACCGATGCCTCAAACGCTATCCCCTGCCGCCCCTGCCAGTCTGCCCGAGCGCCAACCCCATGCCGAGGGCAATTTCTATCCCGTCAAACCGGCCGGAATCGGCCCGGGCATGAACGAACGCATCCAGCGGCTCCGCCAACTCAGTTTCGAAACGGAGCCGTCCATCAGCATCGAACGGGCACTCCACCAAACGGCATTCTACAAGGCCAACAACGGGAAATACTCGGTGCCGGTGATGCGGGCACTGCAGTTCCTCGATCATTGCGAAAAAAAGACCCTTTACCTCGGCGATGACGAATTGATCGTCGGCGAACGCGGGCCGAAACCCAAGGCGGTCCCCACATTCCCGGAATTGACCTGCCACTCGGTGGAGGATTTCCATGTGCTGAACACCCGCGACCAGCAGAGATATCATGTGGCTCCGGAGGATATTGATAGATATGCCGCGGATGTCATCCCGTATTGGAAGGGCCGCACCATGCGGGAGCGGATCTTCAGCCATGTGCCCGAGGCTTGGCGCCGCGCCTATGAGTCCGGCCTGTTCACCGAGTTCATGGAGCAACGCGCGCCGGGTCATACCGTGCTCGACGGCAAGATCTATGTCAAGGGCATGCTCGATTTCAAGAGGGACATCCAAGCCCACCTCGACTCGCTCGATTATCTGAACGATCCTGAAGCCACCGACAAGGCCGAGCAGCTCAAGGCGATGGATATCTCATGCGATGCCGTGATCGTCTTCGCCAACCGCCATGCCGACCTCGCGGAAGCGCAAGCCAAAAACGAAAAGAACCCGCGGCGGCGGCAGGAGTTGTTAGAGATTGCCGAAACCTGCCGCCGGGTGCCGGCGCATGCCCCGCGGACCTTCCGCGAGGCCATTCAAATGTATTGGTTCGTGCATCTGGGCACCATCACCGAGTTGAACGGCTGGGATGCCATGAACCCCGGCCATTTCGACCAGCACCTTGCGCCGTTCTATGAGCGCGAGATCGCCGCCGGCACCCTGACCCGCGAGCAGGCCAAAGAGTGGATCTGTTGTTTCTGGATCAAGGTGAACAATCAACCGGCACCGCCCAAGGTCGGAATCACCGCCCGCGAAAGCGGCACCTACAATGATTTCACCAATATCAACATCGGCGGCGTCAAGTCCGACGGATCGGATGGGGTGAGCGAGGTTTCCTATATCCTGCTGGAAGTCGTCGAGGAACTGCATGTCCTGCAACCCGGTAACTCGGTGCATATCAGCGCCAAAACACCCGACCGGTTCCTCAACGCCGCCTGCCGGGTCATCCGCCAGGGCCACGGCTATCCCTCGGTTTTCAACCCCGAAATCTATATCATGGAAATGGTCGGCATGGGAAAATCCATCACCGACGCCCGCGAAGGCGGCTGCAGCGGATGCATCGAGGTGGGTGCCTTTGGCAAGGAGGCGTTCCTGCTGACCGGCTATCTCAACGTGCCCAAGGTGTTCGAGGTCACCCTCAACCGCGGCATCGACCCGGTGACCGGCAAACTGGCCGGCATCGATTGCGGCGACCCGCGCGGCTTCGCCGATTTCGAGCAGCTCTATCAGGCGTTCCTGAAACAGCTCGAATTCATCGTGGACCAGAAGATCCGGGTGAGCAATTATATCGACCGCATGTTCGCCAAATACGCGCCGGCCCCGTTCCTCTCGGTGGTGATCGACGATTGCATCAAAAAAGGCAGGGACTATTACAATGGCGGCCCGCGCTACAACACCAACTACATCCAGTGTACCGGCCTGGGCACCGTGACGGACAGCATGACCACGCTGAAGAAGCATGTGTTCGAGGACAAGACCCACACCATGGACGAGATCCTCGCGGCCGTGACCCGGAATTTCAAGGGCGACGAGAGACTCAGGCAGTTCATCCTCAACCGCACGCCGTTCTTCGGCAATGATGACGACGATGCCGATTCCATCGCCTTGCGGATCTACAATGATTTATATAAAACCATCGACGGCAAGCCCAACACCAAAGGCGAATCATTCCATCTCAACATGCTCTCCACCACCTGCCACATCTATTTCGGCAAGGTCATGGGTGCCACCCCGAACGGCCGCCTCGCCGGCAAATCCATCTCCGACGGCACTTCACCATCGCATGGCAGTGACACCCATGGTCCGACCGCGGTGATCCGCTCACTGTCGAAACTCGACCAGACAAAATCGGGCGGCACCTTGCTGAACCTGCGTTTCCTGCCAAGCCTGCTGAAGCGGGATCAGGATATTGCCCGCCTCGGGCAACTCATCCGGAGTTACTTCACCCTGGGCGGGCATCATGTGCAATTCAACATCGTGGATACCGCCACCCTGAAGATGGCCCAGCAACACCCGGAGGAATACAAGGATCTGTTAGTCCGGATGGCCGGTTATAGCGACTATTTCAACGACATGAACGGGGACTTGCAACAGGAGGTCATCGACCGCACGCAAAACGAGGCGTTCTAACCCATGGCTGTGATATTTGATGTGAAGCCCTACTCCATCAATGATGGACCGGGCATCCGAATCACCATTTTCCTCAAAGGGTGTCCGCTCAACTGCGTGTGGTGCCATAATCCTGAAGGGATCTCGCCGCACATGCAGAGGTTGTATGCCAAAGCCAAGTGCATCGGCTGCGGAACCTGTGTGGAGAAATGTCCGCGCGACGCGTTGCGCCTCACCCCCGACGGGATCGTCACCGACACGGAATTGTGCGGCCTGTGCGGGATCTGCGCGACGGTGTGCCCGACCAAGGCCATTGAAATGTCCGGACGCAATGTGACCGTGGACGAAATCATGCGGACGATCCGCCGCGAAACCGTGACCATGGATCAATCGGGTGGCGGTGTCACCATCTCCGGTGGCGAACCCATGATGCAGTCGGCATTTCTGATAGAGCTGCTCGACGCGTGTGGCAGGGAAGGCATCCACCGTGCGGTGGATACCACAGGCCTGGCCAAGACGGAGACCTTGCTGGAAGTCGCGAAACGAACCGATTTGTTTCTCTATGATTTGAAGATGATGGATCCGGCAAAGCATGCGGAGTTTACCGGGGTGGACAACCGCAGGATTCTGGAAAACCTCAAGGTGCTGGCGGAGTCCGGCACCAACATCAACATCCGCATCCCGCTGATCGCGGGCGTCAATGCCGATGAGCACAACCTCCGCCAATCCGCCGCCTTCGTCGCCTCACTGGCCGGCGCGAAAAAACTGGTCAGCCTGCTTCCCTATCACAACATCGCCAGCCACAAATATGCCAAACTCGGCCAGGAATACGCTGGCGGCAACATGGCGGAACCGCCCGCCGAAGATATCGCCATGGCCATCCGCGTGTTCGCGGAATTCGGACTCGAAGCGGTGGTCGGCGGGTGAGTGATAAGTGATTGGTCTCCGGTCCCAACGGGACCACTCATAAAAGCCCGGCACGCAGTGCCGGGTCCAGGCGTTTCCAAGAATATCCGTCCTGAAGGGACGATTCATGGTATGCGGGTCGGCGGTTGATAGCCAACGTGCCCATGAGATGTCCTTTCAGGACACGGGATTCTTCAACACGATCCGACCCGGCACTTTGTGCCGGGCTGTTATGAGACGTCCCTTCGGGACGAAGAATCCCCGGTCCCAACGGGACCACTCATAAAAGCCCGGCACGCAGTGCCGGGTCCAGGCGTTTCCAAGAATATCCGTCCTGAAGGGACGATTCATGGTATGCGGGTCGGCGGTTGATAGCCAACGAGCCCATGAGATGTCCTTTCAGGACACGGGATTCTTCAACACGATCCGACCCGGCACTTTGTGCCGGGCTGTTATGAGACGTCCCTTCGGGACGAAGAAATAATCCTCGGCGCGGAGTCTGTTAGAACCGCTGGTCCTTCTTCTCAATCCGCCGGATGGCGAGCAGGGCGAGCCAGAGGGGCAGGGCGGCGGCGGGAGCGAATGCAGCATCGATCAGGAACCAACATGCGGGCAGCAGCACGAATGGGTGCAGAACTCCCGTCGGTGCGCCATCGCCCCATGCGATCCGCACCGCGGTTTTGAGTCCCCACACCGCAGGCCACACGGTGACCCCGGACACCAACAGCCCGAATGCCACAATCCCCAACATCCATTTCGCTCGTATCTGGTCTTTCATGCTTCTAGCGAGGCTGGGCCTCAGATCAAAGAAGGATTGATGAGATTTGTTATTTGTTATTTGATCTGAGCTTGAAATCGAGCTTTGGCACAAGCGAGCTCGGATCCAAAATCCAAAGTCATCAATCGTAAATCACTCCGGTTCTGGGAACCTTGACTCATTCGCAACGACATTTGGTTTGCAAGGATTCTAGTCTCCGATCCGCACTGGCACCCCCAGGAATTTCGGATGGCGGCGGGCGATGTGGACGTCCCAGACGGCCTTGACCCTGGAGGCGGACTCGCGGACATAGGTTTTGAACGCGGATTTGAATGGCACCTCGGTGGCGTTGAAGCCGACGGCGTCGATGCCGGCGGCTCGGGCGAGGTAGATGGCCCTGATGTTATGGAAGCGCTGGGAGATCACGGTGATCGACGATTGGCCGAAGACTTCTTTGGCGCGGACGACGGAATCGAGGGTGGTGAAACCGGCATAGTCACAGGTGATCTTTTCCGCAGGAACGCCGAGATCGACCAGCGCCTGTTTCAGGTCCGTGGTTTCGTCATAATCCTTGTGATGGTTGTCGCCACTAACCAGGATGTAATCGATTTTGCCCGCTTGATAGAGCGCCCGGGCGGCGTTGATGCGGCCGCGGAAGAAGCGATTCTCGTATTTTCCGCCGAGATACTTCACGCACCCGAGGACCAAACCGACCTTGTTATGCGGTAGGTCCGCGGGGTTGTCGTGAGTGCGGCCGGACTGTGCCTGAACGATCAGGTTGCACCCAACCAGCACGATCAATCCCAGGACCGGAATGCCGATGAGGATGAGCAATATCTTTTTGAGAGTCATTTGGATGGATAGCCGCTACTGCCAGCGGTCCCCGGCTTTGGCTTTGGCGACCGATTGCCATTCCATATTGGCAGCGGCATCGGTGCCGCCGTTTTTGAGCGGAGTGATCGGGGCGACCACGTAGCCGGGCCTGCCGTGCGGATAACCGGAGGATTGCATGAACTCGCGTTTGGTTTCCTCGTTGCGGATGATGCGGCCACTGGCGTCACGGGCGCCGATGAATCCCGAGGCGGCGTGGGCCGTATGATAGGAAAACCCCGAGAGCAGTGAGATCATGTGGGCGGTCGGAGTGATGGCCCGTCCGGATGCGGTGGAATGCCCGGGAAAGGTGCTGCTGGAGTGGGTGGATGAATGGCTGATGCCGGAACCTGACGCATGGCTGCCGGAACCCGACGAATGGCTGCTGGAACCGGAGGAATGACTGCCGCCGGAGCCGGACGAATGGCTGCCGCCGGAACTCGACGAGTGGCCGCCGGCACCGCCAGCTCTGCCGTAGGCATAACCCATCGCCGCCACCACTGCCAAAACCACTGCCGCAAGCGCTCTTGTTCTCATGCTCCGTTCGTTATGGGTGATTCAGGAAATCCGCCACGTCCTGATGTTTGTTAGCCGCTGCCAGATCGGCGGGCGTGTGGTTGTCGCCGTCCTTGAGGGATGCGTCCGCTTGTTTGGCGGCCAGTGCTTTGAGCGCATCCAGATGTCCATAGGCCGCGGCCATGTGCAAGGGTGTGCTGCCCGCGCTGTCACGCGCGTTCAAATCCGCCTTGCCGGAACTGAGGAGGGCCACCAATTCGGTGTGGCCTTCGGCCGCCGCGAGATGCAGGGCGGTTACCTTGTCTTCGTTGGTCGCGCACACGTCGGCCGCTTTTTCCACCAGGAGTTTGGCGATATTCAATTGGCCCTCCTGGGCCGCCAGGAGCAACGGGGTCATTCCCGATTGGTCTTTCGCGTTGGCATCGCCGCCGTTGGACAAAAGCCATGCGGCGATATCCATCCGGCCATAAGCGGCCGCCCAATGGAGGGCCGTTTCGCCTGCCGGACCGGTCGTGTTAACCGACTCTCCTTCATCCAACATGGTTTTCAAGTCATCCAAGCGACCATCTTTGGCGGCCACCAGAAGATCCGGCAACACGGGCGGCGGGAGATCCGCCGCTTCTTCCGCCTCGGTTGCGCATTGGATGGATGACCCGTTGCTGGCCGCATCCTGCTTGCGGCAGGCACCGGGCATGAGCATCCCAAGCGCCATGAGCAGCGGCCAAGCCGAACGTTTGATCCATGTTTTCACTTGCCCGCAAGCATAACCGCCCGGAGTCCGTTGCCAAGACTTTCTCATACTTTTCGCCGAAGTGTCTGACGCATCCGAGGATTATTCCCACCTTGTGATGGGGAAACCGGGTGAGGTAGTCGTGGGTCCGGCCGGTCCGTGCCTATCTTGCCTTCGCGTCGGCTTGGATCCAGTTCCACAGGCTGTCGAGGCCGTCGTTGACGCGGGCCTTGCTGGCTGCGAGATCGCCGCCTGGCGCGGCCTTGCCGAACAGATAGTACTTGATCTTCGGTTCGGTGCCGGACGGACGCACCGCAAACGAACGGCCGTCCGCCAGATCGACGAACAACATTTTCTCCTTCGGCAACAAGTCGCCTTCCTGATCGTAAATGTCCTCCTTGGCGAAATCGCGCAAGCTGATGACCGCTGAGCCGTCGGCAACGCTTGGCGGATTGGCGGCATAAGATGCGGCGAGTTGTTGGATCCTCACCGCTCCGTCCGCGCCTTCCAGCATGATGGATTTGCCGATTTCCAAATAGTATCCGAATTCCGCATAGACCATGTCTAACAATTCAGGAATGGTTTTGCGGATGGATTGGGCGTAGGCTGCGACTTCCGCGAACATGAGCGTGGCGCCATTGGCATCCTTGTCGCGGACCGCATCGCTGCCGAGATACCCATAACTTTCCTCGCCGCCGAACACGAAGAAGCGCGAGTACTCCAAGCGCAACAGCCGTGTTTGTTCCTCGCTGAGCGATCGGTAGTCGCCCTTCTTGTCGGCCGGAATGGCTTCCTCGTATTTGCGCAGTTTGGCCGCGATGTATTTGAAACCTGTCAGGGTATCCACGATGCCGACGCCGAAATCATCGGCGATCACACGTTGGAGTTCGGAGGTGACGAAGGTCTTGACGATGACCGCCCGGCTGCGGTTGGCATCGGTGAGCCAGCCGATCTCGAAGCACGTCTTGAGGCGGTACCATTCCATCAGCGCGCCGATCTGGTCGCCGGTCAGCAACACCATTTTCCCGTCTGAATCACGGACCACCACGCCCATGCGGTCGGCGTCGGGGTCGGTGCCGATGACGATCGAGGCACCGGCATTTTCGGCGAGTTCGACGGCCATTTTCAAGGCTGCGGCATTTTCCGGATTGGGCGAGGCCACGGTGGGGAAGCGGCCATCCTGGATGTCCTGTTCGGGAACGGTCAGCACCTCGAAACCGAAGCTGCGGAGCATCGGGACGTTGATGTGGCCGCCAGTGCCGTGAAGGTTGGTGAAGACGATCTTGAGAGACGCTCCATCCAACAGCGATGGGCGGAGCAGCAGGGTTTTGATGCGGGCGAGGTAACATGCGTCCATGTCCGCGCCGAGGGCGGTGATGGTGCCGCGTTGGTCGGTCGGGACCGGTTCGTAGGTTTCGCAGGTGATGGCGTTGACTTCGCGGATGATGCCCGTGACATGCGGTTCGATGATCTGTCCGCCGTCATTGAAATAGGCCTTGAAGCCATTGTCGTGCGCCGGGTTGTGGCTGGCCGTAAGCACTACGCCGCAATCGGCGCGCAGTTCGCGCACCGCGAACGAAAGCTGCGGCGTCGATCGCGGACCCTCGAACAGATACGCGTCACACCCGAGGTCCGCCGCCACCTTGACGCAGAATTCGGCGAAATCGCGCGAAAAATGCCGCGTGTCATGCGCGATGACCAGCACCGGCTTGCGGGCGTGTCCGGTGAATTGTTTCGCATAGGTGACCAACCCGCGGATGGCGCGGCTGAGATTGAAGAAATTCATGGTCGCGGTGCCGACGCACGGGTGCTCCGGCCGACCGTTCGGGCCGCCTTTCCCTTGTTCCGCGCGGGTAACCACCTCACCGATCGTGCGCCCCCGCAGACCGCCCGTTCCGAATGCCAGGGTCTTGAAAAACCGGTTGTTGAGTTCCTGCCATTTGCCGGTTTCCACCAACTCTCCGACAGCCTGTGCGGCCACCCCGCTGGTGGTGCCGGCGAGCAGGGCGTCAATGTTGGTTTTCGCGGATGGCAACAGGTCGCCATTGGCTACAGCGGCGGCTAGGGACGTTTCAAATGGACTCATGACGGGGCGGACGATAGCGGGGAATCCGGCTCCTTGGCAATGCCAACATTGCCCCCGAGGGCGAAATGCTCGGTGTCGTCCAGGGGGCGCCAGTTTGCACAGGCGCGGCAACCCGAAAAGCAATTTCCAAGCACCGAAAACCCTTGCCGAATTCCGAAGTCTCCCACTTGGCATCGGCAAATTGTTCCACGAGATTCACTCGAATGGGTCATCCTCTCAATAATCGCCGGGCCTCGACAATGTCGATACGACCATGGAATCCATGTTTTTGGAGAAGATAGAGAAGCTCCGCTCCATTAATGAGCGTGAACCTGTTGGCACGCGCGAACTCATATGCATCCGATCCGAAATCCGCGGTTGTCACAAGAATACCCTTAAGTGCCTGCTCGTTCATAACTGTGCCATAAAGCTCGCGTACTGCTGCCACACCCACAGTGTTGGTATATCTCTTCGCTTGGCTCACGATCTTACCGCCACGAATTGGATCGGAATCGAAAACGACAGCATCAACCCCTCCGTCCCGGCTTGCTTGGGTCACCTTGACCTCTGAGTCGCCGCTACCGAATTCCTTTTCGAACAACTCCCTGATGAGGTGCTCGAAATCCTCCCAGTCCATTGCGGCGAGATTTTCTCCGGCAGCTATTGAAGCACCAACCTCATACGACTCCACGAACCTTCGATCCTCTTTGTTCATGCGCATGACAGGCTCGACCGCTGTCAATGTTGTCAACTGGGCGCACCCAACGGGTAGCTAACCCGAACATGGGGTTAATCCTGCTGGTGTTAGTTGAAGTCAACCGCACCATCACAATCAATCGCCAAAGGCATCAAAGCCCTGACTTGCTGTGGACTGGGATGGTGGGTTGCGCTTTCCGCCCTTGATTCAATCAAAACTATTCTTGCGAATCAAGGCAAAAAGGAGCCTGGGGCGTTAGCTGAGACACCTAACTCCCCGGATTCGAACATCCGGCTGAAAAGTGGATTCTAGTACCCCACCACCGCGCCCCCACGGTGGATTCCTCCGCCAGTCTTTCCCGGGGTCGGCGAAGTCGCAGTCAATCCCGGCGATATTCAACGCAGCGGCAATTGCTCGATCTGCCGCCACCAATCCTCAAGTTGAGTCGCCTTGGCGATGAGTTCCAAATCGCGGACGTATTGGCCGATGGAGCCATGGAGTTGATGGCCGAATACAAGCCCGGCGAACGGTTGATCCGTCCGCTGCAGGTTTTCCGCAAGCGCCTTGAAACGGATGTCCTGGGTGAAAAGAAGTCGTCCGAGGTCCGTGCTCCGGGCGAGAAGGGCGGCATCAGGAAGTCGCGCTGCATCATCCTCATGTGCTGTGAGCACATCCACGCCCAAGCGGCGGAGTTGATCGGCAATCGCGGCGGGAACGTGAACGTCGAGGTAAACCGGTGTCACGCGGCGCTATGGCGGCGGGTTGCGAGGAGGCGGAGGCGCAAGGATGATGCCGGTTGCGCGGTGGCGCGGTCCAAGTCCGCGATTTCCGCTGCGATTTCGGCATCAATTTCCGGGCTGTGGTCGAAGTAATAGGCAAGCGCGGAGTGAACCTCTGCGGGCAGGAGATGGGGGTGTTGGCGAAGGATTTCCTCGGCGGACCACCCATATCCGAGGTGATCGGCGACGATCTGGGCGACGCGCACGCGAGGCTGGCGCTCCAGGCTGGCAACCCCGCCATCGACCTTGCGGATATGAGGATAGTCCATCATTGACATGCTTGGATCATCGCATGTGGCGGGCGGATTGACAACGGAATATCTGCGGCTGTTCCGGCCCAAGGCGCATTGACCCACCCATTGAATCCATCACCGCACCCCTGCCGCCGCGATTTTCTCCGCCCAGTCTTTGGCGCGGTCGGCGAAGCTGCGGTCATCGCCGGCATAGAGGATGCCGCGCGAGACGTTGATCACGTCCGGCGCGGTGCGGGCCGCGGCGGCTAGTGAGGCGAGGTCGCCGCCTTGGGCGCCGAGACCCGGCACCAGCAGCGGGGCGTCGGGGATTTTTGCTAGAACCTCGGCGGCATGGGTGAGGCCGACGACATAACCGACGTCGGTTTTGCGGTCTTCGGCGCGAGCGCGTTCACCGAGGGCGGTGACGAGTTCGAAGACCAGGCGGCCGTCGGCGAGGTGTTGGCGCTGGAAATCGGCGGAGCCGGGATTGGAGGTGACGGCGAGCAAGTAGATTCCCTTGCCCTGCCAATCGAGGAACGGCTCGATGGAATCGTAGCCGAGGAACGGATTGAGCGTGACGGCATCCACATTCCAGCCGCCGAAATATCCCTGCGCGTAGTATTTCTGGG
>Ga0118677_10012576_pt1 | contig 12375 bp, 15 predicted proteins | sample AliMusrvi5mmetaG_FD_86154 | JGI IMG/M metagenome (GOLD analysis project Ga0118677, IMG submission 86154)
GTGACCGTATCTCCGATTTTTCTCGATACCGGCAAAGATTCTCCGGTCACCATGCTTTCATCAACCACTCCGCCGCCGTCAACTACTTCGCCATCGACCGGAATAGTTTCACCTGCGCGTACCAGAACCACGTCGCCGACCCGGACAACGGAGGCCGGCACGTCTTTCTCCCCCTCTTCTGTGACGAGTCTCGCCTTGTCGGCCTGCAGATGGAGCAGCTTTTTGAGCGCTTCACCCGCCTTGCCGCGCGCTCTGGCCTCAAGATACTTACCGAGCCGGATGAAAGCTATCAGCATGGCCGAGGTTTCGAAGAAAACCTCGCGGTGCGGCCCGAGCAGACCAAAATAAGCCAGCAGTGAATAGAAATAAGCTGCCGAAGTACCCAGCGCTACCAGCACATCCATGTTGGCGCTGCGGTTTTTGATGGCGCTCCAGGCGCCGCGATAGAAGATCAGTCCGGCCGAAAACTGGACCGCAGTGGCCAGGAGCAGATTGAGCTGCATGGCAGCCCGGTTGGAGTGCAAACCCATGGAGAACATTATCGGCAGAGATGCCAACAGTGCAAAGATTAGCCAGTTGCGCTCGGAGCGGAGGCTCTCATCGCTGGCGGTATCTGCGTCGCGCAGTTCCACCGGCGTATAGCCGGCAGTATGAACGATGGAAAATATATCGGCCGGGCCAACCAGTTGAGGGTTAAACCTCACAAATCCGGTTTCTGAAGTCAGGTTTACGATTGCGGTTGTGATGGCAGGGTTGTCCAGCAGTTTCTTCTCAAGAGTGTTAACGCAGGAGGCGCAGTGCAGGCCGCGCACAGCAAAGCTTAACTCTCCGGCCGGGTTAATGTTGTTTGAAGTCACCATGTACAAAATGCCCCCAGGTAATCTTTATGGCAGAGGCGATCGGAAGCGCCAGAAGAATACCCCAGAAACCGAGAGTTTCACCAAGTGCCATGACCATGATGATCGTTACCAGCGGGTTGAGATTCATGGCACCCTTGAATACAATCGGCTTGATGATATATCCCTCAAAGAAGTAGATAACGGCGAAGGCAATGCCGGTCTGGGCCATTGCAGAAACTGTCTGGAACTTGAACCAGGCGAAGAAAAGTGCCGGGAGCGTGGCGATGATCACCCCGATAAAGGGGAGTATCGAGGCGGCGCCTGCAAAAACGCCGCAGAAGATCGGGTGAGGAATATCAAGGGAGAAGAGCGCCACCGTTGCCAGCAGAGCCACAATCAGGGAAACCATCACCTGTCCGCGCAGATAGCCGCCGATACTGCTGTTGACCTCTCTTCCTATGCCAAGTATCAGCTCGCGGCGACCCTCAGGCAGCCATGAAGATGTAGTATCGATAACGACCTGTTTGTAATAGAGCATGAAGAATACCAGGATAGGCGAGAGGACAATGTTAAAGAGGTTGAAGAAGATGCGGGTTCCAAAACCATACGCCCAGGCGCCGGTTTTTTCTGCAGCTGTGTCCACATTGCTGGCGGCTTTTTCGATCAGCCACTGAATTTCGCCTGAACCGTAGCGGTCCGGCAGCCGGTTTTCCCATCCCTGAGCAATCTGCTTGATTTTCTGGATATAGAGCGGCAGATCGCGGATGAAAGCGTTCCAGCTGATGGTGGCGGCCGGCAGCAAGATTGTCAGAAAAAAAACGGTCAGTAAACTGAGGATTATGTACAGCAGAGCCAGCCCATAAACCCTTTTGAGGCCACGTTTTTCGACTTTTAACAGAATCGGATCAAGCAGATAGGCAATTACCCAGGAAAGCAGGAAACATGAGATGGTGTGTTTCAAGGCATATCCGGCGACGGCCAGAAGACAGATCATGAGTATCGTCGCAATCAGTCTTCCGTAATCGTTGCGAGGGATGTGACCGTTATGAAGGTGATCCACCGTGGCCTCCATGGGAGCGTAACGTGGCTGGCGATAGTGCCTCAACAGTGAAAAGGTTGTGCTCTTCCAGCCAGTTCTTCATGCGAAGACTCAAAAAATCATCCTTCAACTCTGTAAGTTTGATCCGGTCTTCAGGGTAGAACTCCAGAATATCATCAAGATTGCCGTAAGGTTTTCGGCCGGATTGGAAACCATCCAGAAGGGTCTTAAGGTTGGTATCTTTTATTGTGTTGATAAAATTTGACATGATTTGCTTCTCGCCACGGAGGTCGAATTGGGGTATCTCGAGAAAACGTTCCTGGTTTGTCTCGATCTGGCGCCAGAAGTCATCATCCTGTAGCGCCGCAGAAACGAAGAAAATCTCTCCGGTCATCTTGTCAAGAAAATAAATGTGGTCTCCAGGACCGTTAGTGAAAGCGTTCAGCAGCTCGTCCCATGAAATTTCTACATTATGTATAAAGCTCATTTATAACCTCAATTCAATTGTTGACATCAGTGTTCTTTGAAAGCACAATTCCTGCATGCGCACAATATTTCTGGCAGATGCCCATCTTAAGGATCCGGCCGACGATAATTTTCGACTTCTACTACGTTTTCTGCAAGAGCTGACAGGTAATGTTGATTCCCTGTACATTATGGGCGACCTGTTCGACTTCTGGTTGGGCTTCCCCTCTCATCCCTTTCTTCAGTACGATGAAGTGCTGGATGCGCTTGAACGGTTGGTCGATTCAGGATGTCGTCTGGTGCTCTTCGAAGGCAACCACGATTTCCATCTGGGTGGTATGTTTACCCGTCGTCTGAAAGCCGAGATCCATACCGCCCCGATCATACAGGAGATTCAGGGGAAGCGTCTCTATCTTTGCCACGGTGACCAGATCAACCGTGCCGATTACCGCTACAGGCTGCTGCGACTGCTTTTGCACAATCCGATGGTCGAAGCAGCTGTCAGGATTATCCCACCATCTCTTGCACTCTCAATCAAGGAAAAGTTGCAGCGTTCCAGTCAATCAAGGTATCATTTCGCGTCAGCCCGGTGGGATTATCGTGCGATAATCAGGGAGTTCGCCTCAAAAACCCGGCAGAAGGGATGCAGCGGTCTGGTGACAGGCCACTTTCACATTGCATTCTGCGAGCAGTATAACGACACCCCCTTCACCATCCTGTCCCTTGGAGATTGGATGGATCAGTTCACTTACGGCGAAATGCTTGATGGCGAGCTGCGCCTTATGATCTATGCCACAGATCGGGCATAATGAAGCCCGCCTCTATTTCCTGAAAAATTCCTCCAGGGCCTGTTCCCCTACCTGGGACGCCTTGATCTTCCATTTGTCCGGATTTATTACCAATGCTACAAGTGCGATGCGTGGGTTGTTTATCGGAGCAAAAGCCGCAAACCAGGAATAATGCCCTTTTGGATCGGTGCCGTCGATCGAACCGGTCTTGGCGGCGATCGGTACATCTATAAGCCGCCGACCACGCCTGTCATGAAAAGCTTTACGGGATGTTCCGGTCAAGACAGTGCTTGACAGCATAAGCTTCAAGGATGCCGCCGTTTCTGGTGTCACCAGCTGACGCAGTTCCTTCGGGGCAAACTTGTTTTTTTCTACTCCCTTCTCGTTCACCATATTCAAGGTTAACGCCGGCGCCATCATTTTGCCGTTGTTGGCGATGGCAGACATGATGACTGCGGCATGAAGCGGTGATATCTTGACTTCGTGGTCCAGCCCGGCCCCCATCAGCATCAGCCCATGTTCACTTTCAGGTTCTGTTGCCTGGCTCCTCTTGACAGGTATCCCGGGGAAAATCTTCTGATTGAATCCGAATCGGTCGACAGACGCCATAATCGAAGTTCTGCCGGCGATGTCGCTAGCCATACGACCATAGACCGGGTTGATGGATTTGCTCATTGCGTAGGTCACATCCATGCGGTTGTTTTTACCCTTTGGGCTGGCGTACCAGTAGCGGGGGTTCTCAGAGTACGATCTGCCACGGAACTCGACAACTGTCTCAGGGGTAATCTTTCTGGATTCCAGAGCGGCCGAAGCTGTTATAATCTTGAACAGCGATGCCATTGGATAGAGTTCGTAAAATGAATCTCTGGCCCAGCCCGGATCTATTGATGAGTACGATGTCATTCCAAGAATATGTCCAGAAGCGGGTTCAATGGCTACAAAGACACCATAAGACACCTTATGTCGCGCCATGTAGTCATGCACCCTCTTTTGCAATCCTCCAAGTACTGTGTAGTTAAAACGTACTCCATCCGAAGTTAATGCGTATAACTGGTTCCCGGTGATTTCAGCGTTTTCAAGCAGGTTGCCTGCAATCTCGAAGTGGCTGAGCGCGGCCGGAGGTTTTGCCGCTTCGGCAGGTTTCGGACTGGATTCGGCATGGGAGTCAATCCAGGCGGCAATCCGCGGCCCGACCGATTTTGCCTGATGAAATGCGATCACACAGAAGGGTGACAGCGCCAGAACGATAGCGAATAAGATCAGCGTCACTTCAAGCTGACGGCGGCGTTTGCCAACGGGAACCGGCAGACGAAATCTGGATCGTCCGCCAGTTGGTTTTAGCCGTCTGTTGCCGTTGCCTGAACCGAAAAATCTGAATCCGGCAGAGAGTTTTTTTCTTGATAAATGTTTGAGATCCTGCATTGCATTCCGGAATAATTGAGATGGTCTAACTATACCGTTAAGCTCCGGGTGTTGTCAACGAACCTCAACAGCAAAAACGTTTCCATCCGGAAAGGGTTCTTTTCCGCCCTGGCAGCGTCAAGCTTTCCATCCGAAGTTTTCGAATAAAACTAAAAGGTATTGATGCGGTTGATAAACGCGATCAGCAGTCCGTAGTGGTGATGGTCGAAAAGCATGGTTATACGCGGAAGATCAGCAAGGTCCGGTTCGTCATTCTCCTCAGGAAACTTCCCGCAGGATATGATCTGGTCTCCTCCTTGGATTAATTCCGGGAACTCTTCTGCCAGAGTCGCTATCTGGGTTTCGGAAATTTTTTTGTTGAGGCGTATGACCAGCCTGTTTTCAATAAAACGGAGTGAATGATAGGTGCGGTAAAAAGTTTCGATCACTTCGAACGCCTCCTGCTCGCTCCTGGTAATTGTAAATAGTGAAAAATCCTCGCCTGATATGAAACCCTTGCCCAGCAGACTCTGCTTTACAAAGTCAAAGAATTGTTCCCAGTAGCCATCCTTGTCATCCATCAGAATGAGTGGTTTTGGAGACGTCTTGCCGGTCTGAACCAGTGTGCATACTTCCATTGCTTCGTCCAGAGTCCCGAAGCCGCCCGGGAAGACTACGATGGCATCCGCTTCCTTGACGAAGGCGACTTTGCGGTTAAAAAAATACTTATAAGTCACCAGACGGGGATTTCGGTACATGACCGGGTTCGCCTTCTGCTCGAAAGGGAGGCGGATGTTGACAGCAAAAGAATTATCGCTTCCGGCGCCCTCATTGCCGGCCTGCATGATGCCTGGGCCACCCCCGGTGATTACCATGTAGCCATTATCCGCCAGAATACGGCCGAATCTGACACATTTCTGATACATTTCCTCATGTACCCCGGTACGTGCAGAACCGAATATGGTGACTTTTTTACGATTGCGGTAGGGACCGAAGACCTTGGCCGTGTAACGCATTTCGCGCAGTGTACGGTTGATCAGTTTCAGGTCGGCCAAATAATCGTCCTCCTGTCCGATCTTCAAGGCGGAGAGGATCATCTCGCGGATAATCTCCGGATGATGAACTCCGCCGGACTCTTCAATCAAGTGCTTGATAATATGATCTATCTGCTTGTTTGAGCGGGAAAAACTTAATTCCATGCTTCATGCCTTACCAGGATTATTGACTGCGCGGAGTCCAAGTTAGCACAGGCGGCTCTGTAAAGCAAACAGCTCATGTTGCCGGCAAACATCGATTTAGATGGTTATGAATTAAGATGATTAAGCTTGTAACAGCCAGGTGGTTTTGATATAAGGCAATGATATTTGTAATTTAAGATAGCATTGCGGTGTTTTACAGACGACGGGCAAGGAGAGAAGTATGTCCAATCCGCAACTGGTCATACATGAAGAAGAGCTTAATGAGATTAACGACGTCATCGGGCGTCTCCTCAATGAAGCCAATTCCAAGGTTATTTTCCTTGTTGACAAGAACGGTCAGCTCATATCCGGCGTCGGTGAAACCGAACGTTTCGATACGACCTCGCTAGCGTCGCTTACGGCTGGAAATATCGCAGCGACTGGTGGTCTTGCAAAGCTGATCGGTGAAAAAGAGTTTTCAATACTTTTTCACGAAGGTGAGAAAGATAACCTGCATATCTCGATTGTTGCCGGCAGGGTCATACTGGTTGTGCTGTTTGACAGCCGATCTTCGTTAGGGCTTGTTCGCCTGCGGGTCAAAAAATCTTCAGATGAGCTGGCCAGGATCTTTGAAAAGCTGATGAAAAAATCAGAGGAGAGGGAAAAGCGCGGTTCTCCCGATTTCCCGTTTGCCGAGATCTCCGATGACGATATTGATAACCTTTTCAGCAATTGATTAAGAGGTAAACCAGAGATGTCCTTCATAAACTATGCCTCTCGCGAAATAAACTGCAAGATTGTCTATTACGGCCCAGGTTTGTGCGGCAAGACAACCAATCTTCAGTTCATCTATCAGCAGACCGCTCCAGATGCCAAAGGGAAAATGATCAGTCTGGCAACAGAGACCGAGCGTACCCTCTTTTTTGACTTTCTGCCGCTTTCACTGGGAGAGATACGAGGTTTTAAAACCCGTTTTCACCTTTATACCGTTCCTGGTCAGGTCTTTTATGACGCTTCCCGCAAACTGATTCTTAAGGGTGTCGACGGAGTTGTCTTTGTAGCAGATTCCCAGGAAGAGCGGATCGACGCCAATATAGAATCACTCGAAAATCTGCGGATCAACCTGAAGGAGCAGGGGTATGATCTCGACAAACTGCCATATGTAGTTCAATACAACAAGCGAGACCTGCCCGGTTCCATGCCTGTAGAGGAGTTGCGTCGTGATTTGAATCCGACCGGCGTGCCTGAATTCGAGGCCTGCGCCACCACCGGTGAAGGGGTATTTGAAACCCTCAAGGCTGTGGCCAAACTGATTTTGATTGATTTAAAAAAAGGGAGATAACTCAAGTTTGGGCTTGTTATTTTTATTGTTGCATGGTAGTTACACAACCCTTCACAACTGCATGATATACACAATTCGGAGAGATGGCCGAGTAGGTCGAAGGCGCTCGCCTGCTAAGCGAGTATACTGGGAAACCGGTATCGAGGGTTCGAATCCCTCTCTCTCCGCCATTTTATTTCCGGATATCTCATTGACCCCTAGGATGAATGTACAAAACCTCCTGCTTGCACTGGTCGCCATGTGGCTGGTTACCGCATGTCAAGGCAGCAGCGAACAAACGCCGACCGTCATCGGGCCAACCGTTTCACATCAGTCTGCAAAAGAAAAGACAGTTGTTGTGCCCCGGGAAGTGGCTATTGCATGGAAGGCTGTAAAAATAGCCGTAATCGACAAAACCAGCGCAACTGAAAATATTTATACCATTCCTATTGGTGGCTCGTCCCGCATTCCCTCGTCGAACCTTACGATATCGATTGATGCGTTTCTTCCCTCTTTTGTTATGGAAGGCTCCAACATGACGTCGTATTCCAACAAACTCAAAAATCCTGGCGTCAAGGTCAGAATTTCTGACAACGGCTCGCTTATATTTAAAGGATGGCTGTTCTCCAATTTCCGAAATTCACAGGCCTTTATGCACCCCAGGTTCGGCTTTACCCTGGTTGACGCTGTGCCGGTCACAAAATAGGGATACCTTCTCTGGCCAGCTGGTCGCAACGCTCGTTCTCCGCATGGCCGGCATGGCCGCGAACCCATTTCCACTGTATGCAGTGTCTTTCTGACGCAATAAGCAACTGTTCCCACAGATCCCGGTTTAAAACAGGTTCTTTTTTACTGCTCCGCCAACCATTGCGTTTCCACCCAATGACCCACTCCGTAATGCCCCTTACAAGATATTGTGAGTCGGTCGTGACAGTGACAGTGCAAGGCCGCGTCAGTAGGCGTAATGCCTCTATCGCCGCACTCAGCTCCATACGGTTGTTGGTCGTCTCCATGGCCCCACCGCTGATTTCCTTTACATGCCCGTTATAACGCAGGATCGCGCCAAATCCTCCCCGGCCCGGGTTGCCGCTGCAGGCGCCATCGCAAAATATTTCCACAATCTGTTTATCAGGCTTCGCCGACATAAGCCCCTTCTTCTTTCAGCAGGTTTGTTATGGCCAGCATAACCCGCTCTACAATCAAGTAGTGGGTTTCCTTACAGTCTGCAAGCATATAGAGATCGCTGAAATCGAGAGGCGTTCCGAAAACTACCGAAGCCCGTTGACCTAAACCTGGGAATTTCCAGCGATTGAGGCCGATCAGCGCGGTCGGTATTACGGCAGGCCTGGCATCGTAGATAATTTTTCCTACACCACGGTTTCCTTTCCCCAGACGTCCATCTTTGTGACGGGTACCCTCGGGAAACAGCATGACTTTCTGGTCGATCAGCAGATCGTTCAGGATGCGGTTAGCCTTGACATCACGCTTGCGCTTGACCGGAAAGGCGCCCCAGGAGGAATAGACAAAACGTAAAAACGGTTTTTCAAAAAGTTCCTCCTTGGCCGGCGCCCAGAGCATCTGGAACGGGTGATGTTTGATGACAGCCCATGGAAGAAATACGGTCTCGTAGGCCGAAATATGGTTTGAAGCCATGAGAACAGGCCCGCTATGCGGGACATGCTCACTCCCCTTTACAATGAACCGGTTCAGGGTTGACGCGTAGAAACCGATTACATATATGGAAAAGGTGACCCAAAATCGTTGCAGCAGATGTGCCTTCACGCGACTCCTTTGAAGTTGATACGGATTTACAATTCTTCTGCGCTTATATCATACCGGAACAGATCAGGCAACATCCCGCCGGGCGGTGGAATAATGAATTGAAATCAAATCTGATGTGGTATAGGTACGATCTGTTACCTGTCTCTGCTGGACATATGCTCTGCTTAGAAAAATAATGGGATCGGGGGATCATCTTAGCATGCCTGGATTTGCCGTAAGTGATGAAAAAAACCGCTGGTTGCGGCTGAGGATGCTCGAGTTTGGGGTCCGTGAAGAGGATCTTGATGAAAGCTTCGTACGCTCATCCGGAAACGGCGGTCAGCATGTTAACAAGACCTCCAGCTGTGTCCAGCTGAAACATAAACCTACAGGTATTATTGTGACTTGCATGCGGGAGCGCAGCCAGTCGGTAAACCGATTTCTGGCGCGTCGGGAGTTGCTGGCGCGAATTGAAGCTGCCACCGGTGTGATTACTCCGGAGATGAAGCGGATCGAAAAGCTGCGCAAGCAGAAAGACCGTCGCAGGAGACGCTCTTCTCTGCCGCCCACATCGACGACGTCTGAAAAATGAGTCTCAATTAATGCGAATTAAAGCCCACCCCTTTCTGCTTCTGACCCTGACGACCCTGTTCTGGGCCGGAAATTTTGTTATGGGGCGAGCCGTAAAGAGCAGCATTCCCCCCTTAAGCTTGTCGTTCTGGCGCTGGACGCTGGCTCTTGTGATTCTTATACCGTTCTCAATCCCTCATTTACGTGTCCAATTGCCATTGCTGCGAAAAAATATTCGTTTGCTGATCGTTTACGGAGTGCTGGGTGTTTCTTGCTTCAACACCTTCGTGTATATCGGTCTTCACTCGACAACCGCCACAAACGCACTGCTCCTGAACGCTGTTATTCCGATACTGATTGTGTTGCTTTCACATCTGCTGGCGGATACACCGGTCTCGCCCCGTCAGGCTCTCGGGATTGCCGTCTCCCTGACGGGGGTGCTGACCATTATCTGTCGTGCCGACCTGGATGTCATCCTGACGCTTCAGATCAACAGGGGGGACATCTGGATTCTTCTGGCCGTTATCAGCTGGGTTCTCTATACATTTCTTCTGAGACGGCGTCCCGCAGATATTCATCCCTTAAGTTTTCTCACAGCGATTGTAGTCATAGGGATGATACCTCTTTCGTTGCTGTACGCCTGGGAGTTCAGTCAGGGGGCCCGTTTTGTGCTCAATACCGCGAATATCGCCAGCATTATGTATGTTGCACTCTTTCCTTCGGTGCTGGCATTTATCTTCTGGAACCAGGCGGTTAGAGAAGTCGGCCCTAACAAGGCCAGCTTTTTTCTGTATCTGATGCCGGTTTTCGGGGCTATCCTTTCAGCTGTCTTTCTGGGTGAGTCGATCCGCGCTTTCCACCTGATCGGCATGGCACTGATCTTTACCGGAATACATCTGACCACCAGTAGATCCGGGAGATGAAGCGGGCGAAATTGCGCAACACTTATTGATACACTGTTATGACATTGACACCACATTTAGCAATGAGCTATACCACGGTCTGTGATTGCAAAACCGGATGCACCGGTAGGCAGTATAAAATAAATATCAGGAGGTAGTTCGTGAGACGATCTGTTTTGGTGACTCTGTTGTTGACGCTCTCTGCAGGTACTGTACGTGCCGATAATGTGGCCGCTCCGATCCCTATCGGTATTGCTGTCGCTCAAACCAGTAATGTGGCGCTGTTCGGGCAGGAACAGGTTGTCGGGGCAAAAATTGCAGAAGCGTATGTTAACAGGAAGGGTATAAACGGCACTCCGGTGCACCTTGTTTTCCAGGATACCGGGGGTGATGAAGCTGGCGCCATCAATGCCTTTCAGAATCTGATCAACCAGGAAAAGGTTGTCGGTATTGTCGGTCCGACTCTTTCCCAGCAGGCTTTCAGTGCTGACCCAATTGCCAACCGTCTGAAAGTGCCGGTGATCGGGCCATCCAATACAGCCAAAGGAATTCCGCAGATAGGTGAATTTATTGGCAGAATTTCAGCTCCGGTATCCAAGGTGGCGCCACATGCTCTGAATCAGGCTCTTAAACAGAATCCAAAAATAAAAAAAGTGGCTGTTTTGTACGCACAGAATGATGCATTCAGTTCCTCTGAAACGGTAACTTTTCAGGAAACGGTAAAAAACCTGAAACTTGAGATAGCAACGCTGCAGAAGTTCATGACTACGGACACCGACTTTACTACGCAGTCCACAGCGGTTCTTGCCGCCAATGTGGATCTGGCCATAGTCTCGGGGCTTGCCGCTGATGGCGGGAACCTGGTTAAACAATTGCGCCAGTTGGGGTATAAGGGGATCATCATTGGCGGCAACGGTTTCAATACGGCTAATCTTTTTCCGGTTTGCGGCAAGAACTGTGACGGTATCCTGGTTGCCCAAGCTTATAGTCCGGACGCCAACAATCCGGTTAATAAGGCCTTTGTAGATGAATACCGGCAAACCTACAAAAAAGACCCATCTCAATTTTCAGCCCAAGCGTTCACTGCAGTGCAAGTGTTTGCTGAAGGTTTGCAGAGGGTCGAGGCCGCCAAGGCACGTCAGATGGCGTGCAAGGCGGCTCTCGATCAAAGCCGCGATGCTTCGTGTCGGGCTCTCTTCGCCGCCAACTCCGCCGGCGTCAGCCTCAATCGACTGGGGATCATGTGGGGAACGAGCCCGCAGCGGGTGAAGCAACTTGTCTTGAAGGGCAAGATGCTCGTGGAGGGTGAAGACTAATGCCGCGTCGCAAGGGTCAGGTGCGTTTCGGTTGGCGGAACCTTTCACCGTCATACCGAGACCGCCTGACCCGACGCGGCATTACCCAGGCACAATGGGAACTCGGAGCCGACTTGCGTCAAGCTAGAGGTCATAAGGATGAAATTACAAAGACCCGGCCACGCTCCGCTGCCGGAAAGAAATTGACCGAACGTCTGGTCCAGGGTGAAGCCACCCCAGCGGACATTGCCGCCATTCAACAATGGCGTGACACGCAGCGACCCGCGTGGATTCCAGCCGGCATTCGAGCCGACGTTGCGGCGGCACTTTCGCAGCTGCCGAGTCCTCAGCGGTGGACCGGCGTGAAGATGTATCCTCAAGGTGAGGGACGACCATGGACCATGGAAGTGACCTTGAAGGGAAATGCCTACCCCGTCACCGTGGAGATTCCCGGTGGTGGAGAGGAACTAAGCGGTGCGTGGCAGGTGCTCGATCTACTGAGCCAACCACCCTCCACACCGCAGTGGAAGAACTGGAGTTACGACCGCCTGACGGTCGAGAGGACGGGGTACTGATGCGGAAAATATCTATCACCTTGGAAGATCACGAGGTTGAAGCCTTGCAACAGCTGTGGGCGAAGTTTTCTTCCCACGCCGCTCTGCGTTTCCTGCCCGTCGCCGTTCGCTCGGCGTTGGACAAAGTTGTTCACAGTCTCAACTCCTGATGCTCATCGCACCCCTAGCGCCTCAGAAGCCTCGACCGTGGGCTCTCCTGACACCGGGATACAAGTCTCTGATTATTCGCACGTCAGAGGGT
>Ga0118677_10012577_pt1 | contig 12375 bp, 6 predicted proteins | sample AliMusrvi5mmetaG_FD_86154 | JGI IMG/M metagenome (GOLD analysis project Ga0118677, IMG submission 86154)
AAGCCCGGCGCGCTCGTGGATTCACCCGCGCATCTGGTGGATGTGCTGCCAACACTTGCGGAGATCAGTGGCGCGAAAATCCCCGCCACGTGGCCGGGCCGCGAGCCCACGCCACTCGCCGGTATTTCGCTCAAGCCCATCCTCGATGGGCAATCCATCACCTCACGGCCCCCCATCCATCTGCTCTTCAGCAGCGACCGCGGCCTGCGCGATGGCGACTGGAAACTGGTGAGCTTCCAGAGCGAACCATGGGAACTCTATAACCTCGCGCAGGACCGCACCGAGTTGCACGACGTCGCCGCGCAGCATCCGGACCTCGTGAAACGGATGGAGCAACAGTGGACCGACATGACTAAGAACGTCCTGCGTGCGCCGGCCAAGGAATACAAACCCGTGGACACCACCCCTTCGCTGCCGCACCGGCATGGACAGTGGACCGATTATACTGCCGTGGACGCCAGTGCCGCGCGCCATGATGCTGCCAAGCAGAAAAAGAAAGCCAAGCGAACCGCCACTCCGCGCAGCGATGGTACCGGCATCCGCGCTCGCGTGCATACCAAGCTGATGATCGAAGACGACGAGCTTGTACTCACCTGCAGCGGTAACGACTCCGGCTTGTCCTTTGACCAATTACCGGACCTGAAAGTCAGCGGCCCCTACAAGCTGGTCTTTGGGTTGAAAAGCAAGGCGGGCGGTGGCGGCCAAATCTTTTGGACCACCGACGCCGAAACCAAACTGCCCAAGGGCCAACAACAAGCGTTTGAGGTACGGCATGACGGCGAATGGCAACAGATCGCGTTGACAATTGATACAGAGGAAAAGCTGTACGCACTGCGGTTGGATCCTTGCTCCGCCCCCGGCGCCGTGCGCATCAAGGGACTCAAGCTGCTCGACGCCGCAGGCCAGATACTGCACACGTGGCCATGCACTGAAAGGTGAGGTGAACATGAATAAAAGCAAACAAAATGCGCTCAACCTCATGACCGCCGTAGCGAGTTTCGCCGTTGTGATGAATCTCCTGTCGGGCTATGCCGCAGCACCCATGCCGGCGTATCAATTTTTGCGTGCCGGTGAGGTCAAGCCGGAAGGCTGGATCAAAGAACAAATGCTCGTTGATTTGCACGCAGGGCTGGCTGGCCACTACAATGAAATCAGCGGCAATGTGAACCACCATCTGTTTGAAACCAAAAATCGCCAGCCTGAAGTCATGGTGCCGAGCGATCGCCGGCCTGAAAAATCATGGTGGGCGGGTGAACACGAGGGTTATTGGAAAGATGGCATTATCCGCCTAGCCTTTCTGACCGGCGACGAAACGTTCAAGGCCAAAGCGCGCGAGTGGATCGAAGCCATCGTGGCCGCGCAGGATGCTGATGGCTACATCGGCATCTATGACAAGTCTACTCGTTTTCCGGACACGCAAGGCTCCGACGGCGAATTGTGGACGCAGAGCCGTATCTTCCAAGCCATGCTGGCATATTATGAGTTCACCGGCGACACGAAGGTCCTCGCGGCCGTGGAAAAAGCCGTCACCCTGACGCTCAGCAAGTACAAAGATACGTATTTTTGCCGCCCCGGCAAAGCCAACAGCGGCGGGATCTCCCATGGCCTGGCATATTGCGATACGCTGGAGCAACTCTATCGCTTGACGGGCAAGCAGATCTATCGGGATGGCGTAGTCTGGCTCTACAATGACTATTGCAAAGGTTATCCGACCGACGACACATCCCTCGCAAAATTACTGAAAGCCGACGACCCATGGGTGATGCACGCCCCACATGTTCTGGAGGGCATGGCTGTGCCCCAGATCGTCGCGGTTTTCAGTGGCGCAGAGAAATATAAACAAGCCGCGCAGAATGCCCGCATCAAGTTGGCCCGCCATACCACACCGGGTGGCGTCTTGGTCGGCGATGAGTCGGTGTTGAGTCGCCCGGGAACCGGGGCGACGTACGGCGAATACTGCTCCATGACCGAAGGCACTATCGGCCTGAATCGCATTTTGGCGTACACTGGCGATTTGAGTGCTGGCGACTGGGTTGAACAGGTCTGTCTCAATGCCGCGCAAGGCGCGCGCACGCATGCGGCGAACCGCGCGGTCGCTTACCTTTCGCGCGACGACCAACGCACCACCGACGAAAAACAAAACATCCGTGGCCGCATTTACTATTCTGCCTGTCATTTGGCGGCCGCTTGCTGCACGCTGAATTCGATCCGCCTGCTACCCTATTATGTTGAAGGCATGTGGTATCACCCAACCGGAACAGACGCCCTGGCCGCCAACCTCTATGGCCCCTGCCGCGTGACAACGCAAATCGGCAGCACCCCGGTTGCCATCGCGGAGAACACGGCGTATCCCTTCGAAGACACGATTCATTTCAAAATTGATCCCGCCCAACCCGTCGAGTTCACCTTGATTTTCCGCATCCCTCCAACCGCAAGCGGTGCCACCGTGGAGGCCGGTACGGAGGCCAAGATAACCCGCACGCCGGGTCGCCTTGAAGTCCGCAAATTCTGGAAATCCGGCGATACCGTGACCCTCCGGTTCGACTTCGACGTCCGGCTGCGTGAGACCGCGGACAAGAAATTTTACTATCAACGCGGACCGCTGGTCTTCGCGCTAAAATTTCCCGAAAAGATGACCGAAACCATCAAGTTTGAACTGAAAGGTAAGGACAGCGGCTTCCGGGAATATATGACCACCCCACTCAACGACACTGGCTGGAACTATCACGTGGATAAAGCCAGCACATTTACACTGGTTCACCAAGCGACTGGCGATGCGTGCTATCCGTGGGCCAACCCGCCTGTCGCCTTGCAAGGCAAGATGGTTACGGCAGATGGCCAACCCGTGCTCGTCACGCTCGTGCCCGAGGGTAGCACTATTTTGCGGCGCGTAACGTTTCCCGCAAATGAAAGGACAGTATGCAAATGACGAACCGCAGAGATTTCCTGAAACTGGCCAGCCTCGGCGTGGCAGGCACGACGTTTTTTCCAAGGCTTGGAAAAAGCGCAGCCCCGGCTTTCCAAGCCTTGGAAGAAGTCAAGCGGCATCGACCGAATATCGTCTTCATTTTGGCTGACGACCTCGGCTTCGAGGCGCTGGGCTGCTACGGTGGCATGGTCTATAAAGATGGCGCCAAGGTGCTGGGCCCGGTGAAAACGCCCAATCTGGACGCGATGGCCAAGAGTGGCATGCTGTTCAAATATTGTTTTGCCACGCCAGTCTGTTCGCCGGCACGCTCGGAAGTGATGACCGGCAAATATAACTTCCGCACCGGCTTCCCGGATATTGCGGGTCGTAGCGGCTCGACCAAGCGCTTGGACCCCCAAGCACATCCGACGGTGGCGATGCAGCTCAAAGCCGCAGGCTATGTCACCGGCGTAGCGGGTAAATGGCATCTGGGGCCGCCGGAAAGCATGGACGAAATCCCGATGACGGCCCAAGCCGACACGGACTATCCGCATCCTCGCGAGTGTGGTTTTGAGCAGCAGTGCATCTTGGGTGGCGCGCATTTGGTGAAATATGGCGAGCCAAAGAAAGGCGCATATACGCCGGAACGCTTGCAGGAGTGGGCCTTGCGATTTCTTGATAGCCGCAAGGAGAAATCCGAACCTTTCTTCCTCTATTATCCCTCGCCCATTCCACACGATCCCGTCCTCCCAACGCCGCTGAATCCGGATGGTATCCGTACCACAGGGCGCAGGAACGGCAATCTCAAAAATTTCCCCTATCTGATCGAATATCTGGACCAACAGGTGGGCGAAGTGCTCAAGAAGCTCGATGAACTGGGGCTGCGGGAGAACACGCTGGTAATGTTCTCCGGTGATAATGGCACCTATTTGGTGACAACCGAGATGCGCGATGGCCGCGAGGTTCGCGGCGGCAAGGGCACCCTGCTCGACACCGGTTCATGGGTGCCGCTCTTGGCGGTCTGGCCCAACGTTATCAAACCGGGTTCGATCTACGATGGCTTGGTGGATTTCACCGACATCCTGCCGACCTGTTTGGAAGTGGCTGGCGCACCGGCAGCGCTAGGCATAGATGGCGTCAGCTTTGCACCTCAACTCCAAGGTCAGTCGGGCAAGCCGCGCGAATGGGTGCATTCACTTTACGTGGACAAGTACTTCGTCCGCGATGCCCAGTGGAAGCTCCGCGAGAATGGCGAACTCTATGACGTTAGCAATTCACCCTATACCGAAACCCTGGTGAAACCCGAGAACGATACGCCTGCATCCAAGGCGGCCCGGGCGCGGCTGGGCGCGGTGCTGCACAAGCTGCATCCACCGAATCCATAAGTTTATAAACCAAAATAAATAGCGAGGGCCCTATGATTCATACACGTCGTGATTTCTTGAAAAACGCCGGCCTTGGCTTGGCTGGCGCGGCGCTGTTTCCAAGGCTAGGGAAAAGCGTTGAATCCAGTTGCCAAGGCTTGGGAAAAGGCCCTGCCGATAAACCCAACATCGTATTTTTGCTCACCGATCAATGGCGTGGCATGGCCACCGGTTATGCCGGCGATCCGAATGTCAAGACGCCCAACCTGGACCGACTGAGCCAAGAAGCGCTCAATTTTTGTAACGCGGTTTCGGTGTGTCCCGTCTGCACGCCATATCGCGCTGCATTGATGACCGGACGCTTTCCGACTTCGACCGGCATGTTCATCAACGATGCCTATCTGCCCGCTGAGGAAGTCTGTCTGGCCGAGGTGCTCAAGCAGGCCGGCTACACGACGGCCTACATCGGGAAATGGCATCTCGATGGCCATGGACGTAACGCCTTCATTCCGCCGGAGCGGCGGCAGGGTTGGGACTATTGGAAAGCGGCGGAGTGCGATCACAACTACATCCATTCGCACTACTACACGGGCAACTCCCCGGAGAAAAAGTTCTGGTTGGGCTACGATGCCTATGCGCAAACCAAAGACGCGCAAGTCTATCTCCACGAACACGCCCAGCATAACCAGCCTTTCGTGCTCCTCCTTTCCTACGGGTCACCGCATTTCCCACATGCGATTGCGCCGCAGGAATACCAAAAACTCTATCCGCCACAACACATCCAACTGCCCCCCAACGTCCCGGCGGCGAGCGCTGCGGCGGCACGCAAGGAATTGGTGGGTTACTATGCGCATTGTACGGCTCTGGACAAATGTGTCGGCGACCTCCTAGCCACGCTCAAGGATACCGGGCTGGACAAGCGGACGCTGGTGGTGTTCACCGCCGATCACGGCGAAATGATGGGTGCACACAGCATCTCTCCAGGGATGAAACAATGGCCTTATGACGAAGCTGTCAATGTCCCGTTCCTCCTCCATGACCCGCGGGCAACGCCACGGGTAGTCACCACTCCGCTCAACACCCCGGACATTCTGCCGACTTTGCTTGGGCTGGCTGGCGTGGCGGTTCCGCGCAGCGTCGAGGGAGAGGATTTGTCGGCCGTGGTGAGCGGCAGCGGCCCTGATCGCGCAGCTCTGTTCATGAGCGTGTCGCCATTCATCTCAAAGTTGGTTGAGTATCGCGGCATTCGCACCAACCACCACACTTATGTGCGCAACCTCGCCGGACCATGGTTGCTCTTCGACAACCAAGCCGACCCATTACAACAACACAACCTAACGGATTCGCCAGAGCACGACGGGTTGCGACGGGAGCTTGATGCACGCTTGGATGCCGCGTTAAAGCAGGCCGGAGATACGTTCCGTCCGCGCCAGTATTACCTCGACAAGTGGGGTTACACGGTGGCACCGCATGACAGTATTTCCTATGCGCCTAACGCCAAAGTCCAAAGCCCGCGGCCACAAACCCCACCATAGATATTTCACAATTCCTCAAGAGTGAATGGCCACAAGGCGCAGGAAGCGCTTGTTTGTCAAGCTGAGCGGTACGGTGTCGCGCACCTGTACATGTTTCAGATTGACGTTGCCGGTGGTGGTTTCGCTGACGATGTTGGATGGCGACCATGCACCTGCGCTATATGTGCTGAGGGGTATCCAATTGCCTAGGTCGTTGGAGACTTGAACTTGATAGGTGAGATCAGTAGCCGAGATGTTCCTGTTAAAGCTGAGGGTTAGGTATGAGAGGCTGGCCACGGCGGCTTTGCCCAGCGCCGGCAGGTCACTGGCCTTGGCTGTCCTGGGATCCAAGCCTAACGCGTAGGCAATTTCGTTGGTATATCCGGCCCCGGACAACACCGGGGCGCTAATCCCCGAAAGACCCGCATGGGTCAACTGGACGGTGGAAAAGTACGTTTGCCGCCATTGTTGGAAGGGTGATGCACCCGTGAAATTCACGCCTGTGACATTCACAATCTGTTGGCTATAACCGTTCATGGTGGGCCAGACGGTCCACGCCCCATCGATTGCCGGAAGAATATACAATCCGTTGCTATCGGTATTTGCCTGGGCATAATAGTTCACTCCGTAAAGGGTTGTGGTGGCAATCACTTGGGTCGTCACCGGAAGACCGTTTGTGTCTTGCACAACTCCGCTGATCAAGTAGGACGCACCCACGACGGGATAGGAAATATTGCTGATGCTTTGGTTGTTACTGACGATTTGAGTGAGATTCGGGCCGACGAGGTAGTTGGCATCCGCATAGCTGCTATCCAATCTAAGGTACCATGTCCCATTGGCGCTTACACTGATATCAAAATAGCCGCTGGCATCCGTGACGGTGGAAATCCAGGTGCTATTGTTCGTGGCTCCGATGGTCGCCCCGGCGAGTGCCGTGCCAGATCTCGTCACCGTCCCCTGCAAATGCGCGACAACGGGCGTTGGCGTGAAATTCACCACTGCCGAGCCGCTGATCTGCACATTCTGCTGTGTGTAGCCGGACTGCGATACATTGACGTTCCACAAGCCGTTGATAACCGGCAAACTGTAATTGCCGAAACCGTCGGTATTCGTATATCCAAAATAGTTTGTGCCGTTGATCATTGAGTTGGCGTAAACACCAGTGGCCACCCCAGTGCCGCCCGCGTTGTGTACATATCCGCTGACTGTTCCGGTTCCGGTGAGAATATGTACTGCAATTCCAGATATACTCAGGCCATTACTAACAATTTCCTGGATGCTCGGGCCGATCAAGCTGTTGGAATCCGCATAGTTACTTTCCAATTGAATATTCCACGTTCCGTTACTGGTCACACCGATATCGAAGTTGCCGCTACTATCGGTGGTGGTCGATATCCAGGTGTTGCCGCTGCCCTGAAATGAAGCACCGATACTTGCGCCGGAGACCACGGCACCGTTGTTGGTCACTGTCCCCTGCAAATGCGCGACGACAGGCGGTGGCGTGAAATTGATTACAGCCGAGCCGCTGACCTGCACGTTCTGCTGGGCGTAGCCGGACTGCGAAACATTGACGTTCCACAGGCCGTTGATCACCGGAAAACTATAAGAGCCGCTGCTGTCGGTATCCGCGCCACAATAATAGTTGGTACCGTTGATAGAGGCGCTGGCGGATACACTGGTGGACACCCCGGCGCCGACCGCGTTGTGTACATAGCCGCTGATGGTGCCGGTGGCGTTGGCGATCTGGATCGCGAGACCGGAGATGCCCTGGCCACTGGTCACGCTCACCTGGAGATTCGATCCGACAAAATTGTTAGAACTCGCATAGCCACTATCCAATTGGACATGCCAGGTACCGCTACTCACCCCGACGGTGAAGTTCCCGTTGGCGTCCGTGACGGTTCGGAAGTCGCTGCCGCTTGACTGGGAGGCACTGAGGGTGACGCCCGGCATGACTGCCGCAGCACTATTTCTAACGGTTCCGCTGAGCAGGGCTGTCGCCGGGGAATACAGCAGATTTTGGCTAGTCACATTGCCACTGGTGGTGGTCACCTGGGTTTTACCCGATGGACTTGTGTAGCCCAAGGCTGCCATGCTTAGGTCCGAGGGTTGGCCGCCCCAGCCGTCCGGTAGCGCCGACACCACATAATTGCCGTTGATATCGGACGTGGCCAGTGAGAAGTAGTTGCTGTTTGAGCCAAACATCAGTTGAACGCCCTTGAGGCTGGAGGTGGTGGACGCATCCTGCACCTGACCCGAGATGGTGCATGTGGCGGCAGTGAGCGCAGGATTGCGCCCGGTGAGCGTTTGTCCCGCACCCAGGCTCACGGTTAGCGTGCCCATTTGGCCAACATAACCCAACTGGGTAGGCAGCACAATATAGTTACCAACCGGCGCGTTGATAGTGTAATTGCCGGAGGCATTGGCCAGCGCCGAGGCTACGTAATTTCCGTTAGAAGAATTAGTGATGAGCACCACTCCTGCATAAGGGACCGGGGTAGTACCTGCGAGAACCTGGCCGCTAATGCTTTGGCCATAAGCCGGCTGGGTGACGGTCAGGGTTTTTTGGACTGGCCGGAATCCTCCGGTCGGGCTGCTGACTCTAATCAAATAGGAGCCAGCCGTACGGCCCATTTCCGTCGCGCTGGGCAAAGAGAAATGGGTGGTGATCGAACCGTTGGCGGCACCATCTTCATCGTGAGGGACGCTGGTATTGGTGACTCCGCCGATTGAACTCACCACTCCGTCGGTTACCTGAACACTTTGCACCAATGGCTCGCCTGGATCGGCGGTGCCACTTCCATCTGCATCGAGCACCCGCTGAATCCGCACCGTGTCGCCGACATTCAAGCCAGTGATGTGAATCGTGATGTCATTTGTGTTGTTGGCGGCGATGGTGTCGGTGGACAGGGTTACGGTTGGCGTTAGTGTGGGGGCGGCAACCACTTTCAATCCCGCCACGGCGCTGGTGAGCGTGCCGAGGCTGGTGCCGCTGCAGGTGAGCACGCAGCGGTATTGGTAGTTGTTCATGGTCAGCGTCGGGCTGCTCAGGTTGAGGGTGGAGGCGGTTGCACCGGAGACGTTGGAAAACCCGCCGCTGCTACCCGGTTGCATCTGCCACTGGTAACTCAGCGAGGCATCGCCGGTAGCCAGCACTTTGAAGCTTGCACTGGCGTCCCCAACGAACGCATTCGCATTCGTCGGCTGCGCGAATATCAAGGGTGTGGCTTGCAGACGGGCAGCACCTAACGTCAGCAGAATGGCCGCACCAAGCATGGCGCGCCAATAAGATATGCGTAGTTTCCTCATGGGTTGGGTGTGGGGTAGATTGATGGCGGAAGCACTTTTCGTAGCGCAAAGCAGAAAAAGCCTCCGCACAAACAGCACACGTCGCCACAAGAAATCGCTTTGGCAAGCGAAAAGTAATATAGGCTGAATTTTTTATTTTTTTCGGGTGGGGCAAGCGCGAAAATACTCCCTGCGGGTTGGCTGGTGTGTGCTAGCGTGGCGGCATGCAAGCGCATCTCTGGAGGGTCATGGTTGTGTGGTTCGCCCTAGGCTGGGCGGGCCGCTGCTCGGCAATCATTTTTTTGGCCACTGGCGATCCGCTACACAACACCACCACGCCCGGCGATGACTCGGGCTGGCAATATGAGGGGAAATTCAATTGGTACTCGGGCGTGCCCATTGCCCCGTATTTCTTCATCTCGGCCCAACACGTCCCCGGCACCGTTGGCGATGTGCTCGATTTTCATGGCGACACCTATACGACCATCGCAGTGCATGACTGCCCGACAACCGATCTGCGGATATGGGAAGTGGCTCATACCAAGGCGTTTCCGACGTATGCGCCTCTATCTAGCGGTGTGGCTGATGTCGGTGCCACGGCGACCGTTTACGGGCGGGGCACCGTACGCGGCTCTCCGGTCGTGGTTGGCGGCGTGACAAAAGGCTGGTACTGGGGGCCTGGCGACGGTGTCCAGCGCTGGGGGCGCAACACTGTGGTGAATACGGTTTCGTTAGCAGGCTTTGGTGAGTTTTTGCACTGCAATTTTGACAATCCCGGGCTGGCGGATGAATGCCATTTCTCAGTGGGGGATTCCAGCGGCGGCATGTTTGTGTTGGAAAACGGCCTGTGGAGGCTCGCTGGCATCAACTATGCGGTGGACGGGCCGTTCCGGATCGGGAATACGGGCAGCCCATTCAACGCGACACTCTATGATATGGGTGGCTTGGAGGTTCAGGATCCAGGATGGACGCTCATCCCAGACGAAGCGGCGAACAATCCATCCGGTTTCTATAGCTCGCGAATCTCAGCCTCGCTAGCATGGATTACGGGCATCGCTCCAGAGGCCGCTGCGCTGGCACCCGAGAGCTACAGCGCTTGGCAACGGCTCTATTTTACTCCCGCACAAATCGCCACGCCAGCGAGCAGCGGCCCTACATCTGACTTTGATGGAGACGGCATCAGCAATCTGCTGGAGTTTGCCCTCAATCTGGATCCTACCTATAATGAAAGAGTTAGCATGCAACCGGCTACCGGCTTGCGAGGCATGCCAACGGGTTATGTGGAAACCACATACGGTGCCGCTCGCCTTACCCTGGAATTTGTCCGCAGAACCAGCGGGAGCGGATCGGGCCTGACCTATACCCCCCAATTTTCCACCGATATGATCCACTGGCAGAGTGGGGGCACGCAAACCGTCACCCCGATCAACCCGCGTTGGGAGCGCGTCAAAGTCGCAGATTTCCTATCTACACAGCAGGCACCCAAGCGCTTTGCCCGGCTCAGCGTGGTACTTGCGGAATGAGTGGAGTAGCCATTGGCTCAGGATTTCCAAGGCTTGACACAGTGGGGACTCGTAAATCAAAGTGCGCTCTCCTGTAATTAAACCCAATAAGCGCTTCCAACAAACTAGCAGCATGCAATCCAATTTGCCTCCGTCGTGGCCGAAAGGCTTTTGGAACCTGATGTTCACCCAGTTTCAGGGAGCGTTTTCCGACAACGCCCTGCGCTGGTTGGTGATCTTTCCAGTACTGGTATCCATCACCTTGAGCGATGCCGAAAAGGAGGGGTTCGCGTCGCAGGCGTCATTGCTTTTCGCTGTGCCGTTTTTGTTGTTTTCAACGGTCGGCGGCTGGCTGGCAGACCGCTGTAGCAAGCGATCGGTGATGATAGGTGTGAAGCTCGGGGAAATTGCGATCATGGTTTTTGCGGCGATGGCACTGGCATGGGGTCAACCGATGCTGCAACTGACCGCTATCTGTCTGATGGGGGTACACAGCACGTTTTTTGCCCCGGCCAAGTATGGCATTATGCCCGAGGTGTTGCGCCCATCGCAACTCGCCGCAGGCAACGGTATCCTGGAGTTACTCACCTTCATTGGAATCATTCTCGGCACCTTCGCCGGTGGTTGGCTCGCCGAAACCCTCGCTCATCGCCAAGTCTGGTCCGGCGTTATCCTCGCAGCGCTCGCCAGTGTCGGCTGTCTGGTTAGCCTCGGCATTTTCAAGGTGCCTGCCGCAGATTCCACTCGCAAATTCAACCCTAACATTCTTGGTGAAATCCGCTGCAACCTGCGAGTCATGAAAGCTGACCGCGACCTGTGGCGAGCCAATTGGGGGAACACCGCGTTTTTCTTCGTCGCCACCCTCGTACAAATCAACCTCGCCCTCTACGCCCAAAAAGTGTACCACCTCAAACCCACCGAACAGGCATGGCTGCAAGCCGCGCTGAGCCTCGGCATCGGTGTCGGCAGCCTGTTGGCCGGCCGCCTCTCACGCGGCCGAATCGAGTACGGACTCATCGCGCCGGGTGCCGGACTGATGGCCGTGGCAGGCCTGTGGCTCGGGTGGCCCGGTCTTGACAAACCCGCGTTCACGGCGGCGCTTTCATTGTTAGGCATGGGCGGTGGTTTGTTCATCGTGCCTATTGTTTCGGTGTTACAACATCGGCCCTCGGCGCAAACCAAAGGAGCCGTACAAGGTGCTGCAAGTTGGCTGTCATGGGTTGGCATTGCCGCCGCCGCCAAGACCCAGACATTGCTATCCGGCGCAGCGCACCTCAGCTACAATCAGGTCTTCTGGGTTTGCGGCGCGGTGGCGGCGGCAGCTGGCGGCTTAGTCACTTGGTCGCGGCCGCGCGCCGTGCCGCAGATGCTCGCCAGTTGGCGGCGGCGCGGCGATGAGAGGTGACCCGTAGGGAGCCACCACATTCCTGTGGTGGTGGCGGAAGGGCGTAGGGAGCCACCACATTCCTGTGGTGGTGGCGGAAGGGCGGTCCATGAGCGCGCCGAAGGCTCGGTTCATGGGCAGTCCTTCCACTCGACGACATTAAGGTCGTCGCTCCTCATGACGACAAAATGTCGTCGCTCCTCACGCCAGCGAGCGTTTGGTCTCCGCGGCAAGGAACCCGTCCTCATCAAGCCAACAACCGTCGGGCAACGCCAGTCCTGCAGCAGGCGCGGCCGGGCCGTGGGCTATCAGCTGGCCGGCGGCCGTGCGGGCAATAAACCAGCCCGGCAGCAGGCGGCCCCAGGTGCCGGGCTTGCGGCCTGCCTGCACGTCTTTGACATCAGGCACCGGCGGC
>Ga0118677_10012579_pt1 | contig 12373 bp, 11 predicted proteins | sample AliMusrvi5mmetaG_FD_86154 | JGI IMG/M metagenome (GOLD analysis project Ga0118677, IMG submission 86154)
GGTGATGTCGTTGGGCAGTTCGTCGAGCGTGTAGCCGACGGCGAGTTTGGCGGCGATTTTGGCGATCGGGAAACCGGTGGCTTTGGAGGCGAGGGCGGACGAGCGGGAGACGCGCGGGTTCATCTCGATGATGATCATGCGGCCGGATTTCGGGTCGGTGGCAAACTGGATGTTCGACCCACCGGTTTCCACGCCGATCTCGCGGATGCAGGCGAACGACGCGTCGCGCATGATCTGGTATTCGCGGTCGGTGAGCGTCTGGATCGGGGCGACGGTGATCGAGTCGCCGGTGTGGACGCCCATCGGGTCGAGGTTTTCGATCGAGCAGATGACGACGCAGTTGTCGTTGCGGTCGCGCATGACCTCCATTTCGAATTCCTTCCAGCCGAGCAAGGATTCCTCGATGAGGACTTCGGAAACGGGCGAGAGGTCGAGGCCGCGGATGATGATTTCATCGAACTCCTCGCGGTTGTAGGCGATGCCGCCGCCCTGGCCACCCAGCGTGAACGCCGGTCGGATGATGAGCGGGAATCGGCCAATGTCCTCGGAAACCTTTTTCGCCTCTTCCAAAGTATGGGCGATGCCCGAAAGCGGCAGGTCCAGCCCGATCCTGAGCATGGCATCCTTGAAGAGCAGGCGATCCTCGCCCTTGTCGATGGCCTCGGCATTGGCACCGATCATGCGAACGCCGTGGCGGTCAAGCACGCCGGACTTGAACAGCGCCATCGACGTGTTGAGGGCCGTCTGGCCGCCGAGCGTCGGGAGCAAGGCGTCGGGGCGTTCGCGGATGATGATTTTCTCCACGACTTCCGGGGTGATCGGCTCAATATAGGTCCGGTGCGCAAACTCCGGGTCGGTCATGATGGTGGCCGGGTTCGAGTTGACCAGGATGACCTCGTAGCCCTCCTCCTTGAGCGCCTTGCAGGCCTGCACGCCCGAATAGTCGAATTCGCAGCCTTGGCCGATGACGATGGGGCCGGAGCCGATGACGAGAATTTTGTGGATCGAGGTGTCTTTGGGCATGGTTCGGGGAAGGTTGGCCGTCACCGCAGGGCGGCTAAATTGCAGGGGATTTGGCAGGGAAACCCCGACTTGTAAAGGGCCGGATTGTAAAGCACACACATTCTTCCCGTCAGCGGTGTCTCATGCCGGGAGGCAAGTTGTTTTTGGAATCCCGTTGGATGACGGGTTCCTTGGGCGTTGATTTTGCGGGCTCCTCGGGTTTCTTGGTTTCGTGCGGCAATCCAGACACGAGATCACCGATCATTTTGCGCACTGCGGCTTCGGGGCGCAACCCGACGAATTTGTCCTTCGGTTTTCCATCGACGAAAATCCTGACGTCAGGGATGCCGCTGACCCCCTGTTGGGCGGCGAGTTCGCGGAATTTGTCCACGTTTACCTTGCAGACGCTGACCGTGGAACTGTTTTCGTCACCGATTTTTTCCAGAATCGGGGACAACATCCGGCAGGGGGCGCACCAATCGGCGTAAAAATCGACTACCACGATCCGACCTGGCTTTCCGGGTAAAAGATCGAGGACCCCTTTGGGGATCTCCGATGACGAGGATCGTTCGGAGGACGAAGTGTCGACGGCATGTTTTTTCCCCAGATGGCTGACCAGGTCGCGGACCTTGTCGCACGAGGAGAGGCCGAAAAGCGCGACGAGCGCGAGCAGTGGGAGCGTTTTCACGATGGTGGCGGGTTCACCCGTATTCATCCCATAATCCGTGGCGCTTGTCGATCTCGCGGCGGTCTTTTTTAGTGGGCCACCCAATAAACAAAGAAGATCTGTCAAAAATAGGCTTGACATCTGTCCTGTCTCTTGGCGGTAGTCAATGCTGAAGTGCCTTGAAAATATTTTCCGCATGGCGCTTCGAGCATTGAATTCCCCTCAACCCCATTCCGCCATGAACCCCGTCGTTCACCCTCTCGACCCGATCATGTCCGGCGACCGGACCGCGCGGCTTCCGGCACGATCGGACTGCCCTGCACCTCGCCGCCTTGCACTCCCGCTGCTCGCCTGTTTGGGAGTCGCGCTATGTTTCAGCACGCCGAGCCGCGCTGAAATCATCCTCTACGATGGCTTCGACTACGGTTCGACCGCAGGCCCCTTGTCGGGCAAGGGCGGGACTGGAGGCGGTTGGAGCGGCGCGTGGACGACCGGCATCTTCACCTACGGGGGCACACCCAGTTATGCGGTAAATTATGATCCGGCCGGACTCACCTTCAGCGATTTGCAAACCACTGGCGGGAGTGCCTCGTTGACGAGCAACTGGAATGGCGGCGTCAATGCCGCGCGTCCTCATGCGGTGGCGGCCACCGGCACGATCTGGGGCAGTGTCCTGTTCCAACGGATCAGCGCCAGTTCGGGGCCCGCCAACTTCGCGGTCATGGCATCGCCATCCACGACGATTCCCTCGGCCTATTCGCAGTTTGGCGCGGAGCCGGATGCCTACAACAGCCCCAACAATCTCGGTGGCGCGCTGATGGGCGGCAATTATACCTATGCGACCGGCAGCCCGATCAACAGCGGGCAGACCTATCTGCTGTTGTTCAAGGTCACCAACCTTGGTATCTCATCGTCATGACCGACTACTGGAATAACTCGGTCATCGAGGAGAATGACGGCAATAATACCAAGGCGTTCCCGATCACGATGGTGGCACCGGACCTGGTGCCAACCGCAGCAGGCACCACTCCCGCTGCCATGCCCACAGGCAGTCATGTCACCGTCCAATATACCGTTGCAAACCAGTCCAATGCCGCGATCCCAGCGACGGCAGGTTGGACGGATACGGTATATCTCTCCACCGATGATCATCTCAACCCCACCACCGACACATGGCTCGCGTCCGCCTCGATCTCCGGCCCGCTCGGCGCCAATGCCGCCTATAGCCGTTCTCTCGGAGCTGATATTCCCCAGGTCGCGCCAGGAAATTATTACCTGATTGTCGTCACTGACGACGGATCGAGCCAAGTTTCGGAAACAATCGAAACCAACAACACCGTGGCATTTCCGATCACCGTGGTGGCTCCGGATCTCACCCCAACGCTCGCTGAACTGATTCCCGCATCCGGTTTGTCCGGCCAGCCCGCGAAAGTCCGCTTCTCCGTCGCCAACCAAGGAGCGGGTCCCGCCGTCACCGGTACTTCCTGGGCGGACGCCGTCTATCTATCCAACGACACCACTCTCAGCGGGGATGACATCTGGCTCGGTGATGCCTGGACAAACGGCCCCCTGCCACCCGGCTCCGGTTACACCCAGACCATCGATGTCAACCTGCCGGAAAAACCGCCGGGAACCTATTACCTGATCGTTGTCGCCGACTATTGGAGCGACGCCTTGTATGAGTCGAACGAAAGCAACAACAAGGCCGCCTATCCTGTCACCCTGGTTGCCCCGGACCTGCGGCCGGTGGACCTGGGCGCCAGTCCCCCTCCACTACCCCGCAGCCTGAACTATGCCGATGCCGGGGAGACGTTTGATATCCAATACACGGTGCGCAATGACGGCAACGGCCTGGTACCCGCGGACGCGTCGTGGGTGGACAGGGTCTATCTTTCCACTGATATGACTCTGGACACTTCCGACCTGCTTCTGTCCGAAGTGAACGAAAGCGGTGCGCTGGCGGTGGGCGGTTCCTACACGCGGACGGTGGAAGCGACCGCCCCTATGATCGGGCCTGGAAGATATTACCTGATTCTCGCTGCGGATTCCGACAGCGGCGTTTTCGAGTCCGCCCGCGCCAACAATATCCTCATCCAGCCGATCGACATTCACGCGCCCGACCTCGTGCCCACGGCCGCCAGCCTGACTCCCTCGTCGGCACAATCCGGCGCGACGGTTTCGCTGAGTTATACCGTTTCCAACCGTGGCACGGGTGTCGTCCCCGCCACGCAGGCATGGGAGGATCATGTATATCTTTCCGCCGACACCCACCTCAGCGGAGACGACATCGAACTCGCGAGCACCCAGGCCACCGGACCGGTCGCGGCGGGCGGAAGTTATACCATCACCCAGGACGTCATCCTGCCAAGTGTCGCCACCGGAAACTATTATCTGATTGTCGTGACCGACGGGCCCGTTAGTTCGTTGTTTGAGTCCGATGAAACGAACAACGTGGCCCTTTTTAGCGGTACTCTCTTCATCGGATCCAGCGATTACGACATCTGGGCTCACAACCAGGGCTTGTCCGGCACCGCTTCCGGCAATGACGCGAACCCGAGCGGAGATGGCATCGACAACCTGTTGAAATACGCGTTCAACATGAATCCGGCCCAAGCAGCAACCGGCACGGACCGCGACCTAGTTCCCGGCACCGGCACCTCGGGTCTGCCCGCCACCAGCATCACCCCGGAGGCCCGGCTCCAGGTGGAATTCGTGCGCCGGCGCTCGCCCACCGAACTCATCTATCAGATCGAGTTTTGCACCAGCCCCGGCGGCACCGGTTCCGACGCCTGGCAGCCGGCCTCCGGCACCGAAACCGTCGTGCCGATTGACGCTAACTGGGAACGGGTGACCGTGCAGGATGAATCCGCCCCTCCCGATGCACCCACTCGTTTCGTGCGGGTGTGCGTGAGTCGCTGATCGCATCAAGAGATACTAGTGCGGTTTATTGAGTTGTTGCTGCACGGCGGGGGGCAACGGGTTGGTCTGCAACCATGCGTTTGCCGCGTTGGGATCCTTGTTGAGCCATGAACCCACCATCCGGCCATACATGTCATTGCGCTGGCCTTCGTCGGTGATGCGGTTGATCTGATTGATGGCAATCGATGGATCGCTGCCAAACGAATGCCAGACGAACTGCTGCACCATGCGGTCGCTTACATCGTTGGGGAAGCGGTTCATCAGCGCAAGCGCTGCCTGCGGATCCGTGTTGACCAGATTATTGACCACGCCGCGCAAGGCATTGCTGCGGTTTTCCGAGTCCGGCACGGCGGAAATCGAACGGATCGCGCCTTGCAGGTCTTTAGCGGCCCAGACGGTGTACACATCGTCCATCATGCGCTGGGTCGCCTGGCCGGGATTCGCGGCCAACCATGACGCGGTGCCTGCCGGATCACTGGCGGCAAGTGTCGTGGCCGCACGCATCATGGCGCCATCCTTCAGCGAATCGTCGGATAGAGCCGCAATCCAAGTGCGCACCGCATTGCCATCTTGTGTCAGGAGATGGGGCATCATGGCATCCAGCGCCTCACCGCGTTCCTGGCTCTTGGGCATTCCTGTTAGAAGCTGGGTGGCGCGCACCGGATCGGTGCCGGCCAGCGAGCGGATGATGCTGGCGAGATACGGATTCGCACCGTCGCCTTGGTGATTGGTTTCCGCCCAGCGGATCGCGGCCTCGGGATCGATGGAAGCCCAGGTGGTGAGAATCGTGCTGGCAGCGAAGCCGTTGCGGGTGTTGGCCTTGGCATAGGTGAGGGCGGCTAGCGGGTCCACCTTGGCCCATGCGGAAAGCAGCAACGCGTATTCGCCGAAGCGTTGGTCAGTGATGCCCATCTTGCGGAACTGGGCGACCGCATCCTCGAATTCACCGGGGCCGAGTTGATCGATGAATGCCAGCAACGCGCGGTTGCGGTCCAGCGGGTTCTCGCCGCGCATGATCGTTTGGAGGCGGGATATGCGCTCGGCGGCGGTTCCCAACGCGCGAGCCGATCGTTCGGAATGCGTGGATTTCCTGCCACCCGGGCCGGTGGCGGAGTCACCGGTGGTCGAGGCGAAGGGGCGGGAGGATTCCGTGTCGTTCAGGCCATCCCCATCTGGAGTGTTGGAGGAACCTGATGCGGTTTTGCGCCCCGCCACAAAGGCACCGATTCCAATGAGAAACATTGCGGCGAGAAGGGTTATTGATTGCGGTTTCATGATATTCTCCGAAAGTTGAGGCGGAGATTTACGATGATCTGCCCGGCAATCTTACGGGTTGGGCGGAAAACAGCTGTCCCGGCTGTGAGGGAAGACACCCCAAAAGCAAATTCCTTGGCTATCACTTATATCAGCCGGATGCCGCGCTCTTCTATCAGAATGGCGCGTTTTTTCAGCAAGGCGCCGAGGGTTTGTTTGAAAGTGCGTTTGCTGACGCCGAGTTCGTCGTGGATTTCGGCGGCGGAGCTGTGATCACCGATGGCCCAGAATCCGCCGCGGGCCGCCAATTCGGCCACGATGCGCTCTTCCAAGCTGATGACTTTGGTGCGGCCCGGCGGGTGCAGGGTGAGGTCGATTTTGCCATCGTCGCGAATTGCGGCGATATGGCCTTTGGTGTGTTCTCCGGGTTGGAGTTCCTGGAACACGGCGCTGGCAAATAACAATCCGCTGTGCGTGCCATCAATGATGGCTTTGTAACCGAGCACGGTTTTTCCGAAGATGATCAAGTCCACTTCATCGCCGGGCCGGAACGCATGGGACGTGCGATCCAAATAGCGGGCAATGCGGGTGGAAGCGATCATGCGGCCGGACACTTCATCCACCAAAACGCGCACGAGATAATGTTTTCCAGGTTCCATGCGCGACTTTTGCTCGCGGAACGGAACCAATAATTCCTTCGGCAATCCCCAATCGAGAAAGGCACCTACGCCGGTTACAGCCACGCATTTTAAGCGGGCGAATTGTCCGGGCATGGCTTTCGGGATTATCAGTGTGGCAACCGGGCGGTCTTCCGAATCATGGTATAGAAAGACATCCAGATTGCCGCCGATGCACGAAGCCGCAGGCACTTCGCGGCGCGGTAGCAGGATTTCGCCCGCCTCACCACCATCGAGAATCAATCCGAAGGGTTTCTCGCGGATGATTTTCAAATTCGCGCGCTCACCGATTTTCGCCATGGCGAAGGATAGTCTTCATGCAGGCCGGTTTGGGTTAGCGCTGCGGATTTGGCTGAAGGTGCCTTCGATGAGCTGTTGGCCTTGCTCGCCGAGGCTGTGATAGATGGTTGCCATCGTTTGGATCACACTGGCGGCAGGACCGGCAAAGGTGAACTCGCAGTTTTTGACCTCACATTTGTTTAACGCGAACGCACCATAACCAAGCACGACAAAGCGACAGTTAGTGAAATCGCAGGTTTCATATTCGTGGAAATCAAGGACTACTTCTTCGTTGGTGAACTTGTTGTTGCTGATTTTCATGGGATGGTTTGGGGGTGTTGGTGGTTGGATTTGGTGTGGGATCGTGCCGATTCATGCGGCAAGGACGCTACTCAAGGGGATGGAATGACTGATTGCAATCCCTATTATGGGAAGGACCGGGGAAGATCTCAAAAAAAATTGTCCTAATTCCAAAAAACCTGCGAAAAAGCTGCGAACAACTTCCGAACGAACCGGAATATGAAGATCAACGATGAAAAGAACCCATGGTTATACGGAGTCCATGCGACTTATCGCACAGGTTGTTCATCGCGTGGAACGGCCCATTGCGCGGTGAGGAACGGTCCTTTCCGGGGTTTGTTCACACTATGAAGAAGAAGATCTTATGAAGTCAAAAATAACGAATTCATCAGAGGAACTCATGAAATACCCCCAACCCTATCCGTTTCAGGATGCCCATTCACCGGAAATTGGCGGCAAATTTCAGAGCAGCATTAGGGCGGGTTTTTCGAGGAGATCCTTGATTTCCTTGAGGTAACGTGCGCCGAGAGCGCCATCAATGACCCTGTGGTCGCAGGAGAGACCGAGGTTCATGCGCAAACCAGGAACGACCTGGCCGTTTTTGACGACGGGTTTTTCGATGGCGGCGCCAACGGATAAGATGGCGGCTTGAGGCGGGTTGATGATGGCATCAAACGATTCAATGCCCCATGCGCCAAGATTGGACACGGTGATGGTGCCACCGTCGAATTCGTCGGGCTTGAGTTTCTTGTCCTTGGCACGGACGGCGAAATCCTTGACGGCTTGGGAAATGGCCAACAGGGATTTGGTTTCCGCTTCCTTGATGACAGGTGTGACAAGACCATCGTCAACCGCAATGGCGATGGACAGGCCGATGTGTTTGTATCTGACAATGTGATCGGCGGCAAAGGAAGCGTTGACGGCCGGCACCGCGAGAGCGGCATTGACGACTGCTTTGAGAATGAAATCGTTGACGGAATATTTGTTGCCGTGTGTGTGCTCGGTTTGTTCGTTGATTTGTTGGCGTAGCGATATGAGGGGCGCGGCATCAATCTCAAGATGGAGATAGAAGTGCGGAATGGTGGTTTTGGAGATGATGAGGCGCGAGGCGATAATCTTGCGCATGGTGCTGAGTTGGACGAGCTCGTCACCGGGTTTAACAAGGGGCGCAATGGCTTGGGGCGCGGGCATGGACGCTGGTGCGGGTTCCGGCGTGGATAGGGGAGAACCGATCGGAACAGCGGGTTTTGATTTGATAGATGCGACGAGCGCCGCCGCTGCCACGGCTTCGCTGGATGGCGTGGATGACGAAGGAACAACTCTGGCAGGAGCATGGGACGCGGCTTCAACATCGCTTGCGGTAATGCGGCCCGCCGGACCGGTGCCAATGAGCGTGGATAAATCGATTCCCAAATCCGTGGCGATTTTGCGGGCTAAAGGAGAGGAGATAACTCGCTGGCCGAAGGACGGTGATACGGATGTTGGCGGTATCGTGACAGATGCGCGTTGTGGGACAGGTGGTGGCGGTGGTGGCGGCGGCGCGATATTCGTGAGGTCCGGCGGCTTGGGTGTGGATCCGGAATCCCCGTTGAGGACCGCGAGAAGGGCACCGATTGGTACCGTGCCTCCCTCCGGAACAAGGATTTCTGTTAGGACGCCATCATCGAATGCTTCCATTTCCATGGTGGCTTTGTCGGTTTCGATTTCGGCAAGAATTTCGCCGATTTCCACGGAATCACCGACTTTTTTATGCCATTTGAGAAGGGTGCCTTCGGTCATGGTATCCGACAATTTTGGCATTTCGATGTTTACGGACATGGCAGGGTGGGTGGGAGATGTTGGAGTGAAAATGGCGCAGGCTGGGTTCCGATGTTTTGGTGAGGACTGTGGAAACGACAAAGCGCGGGGGAGTGTTATCCTCCTCCGCGCTTTGGAAATCAAGCGAGTGTGTGGTTTAGGGAGCGATCGGTTTCATCGTCGGGATCAGGCCGATATTCGGGCTGCCGACAGAACCTTGAGCGCTGGCCAACACGCGGGTGGACTCGGAAGTGGTGCCGCAGCAATCTTTCTTCGGGCAATAGAAACGCACGCAGGGACCACAGGATTCATGAACCCATTTGGTAACGGTCTTGTAGCGCGGGATCCTTTTCTCGACGGTTTGAACCATGCCGCCCTTGCCGCTCTTGGCATCACCGGGAGTGACCACCTGCTCGTACACGGTGTCATAACCACAGGCTTTGACCTGTTTGGTTTCCTTGTGGTACATCGCTTGGGAACCGGTGCCGAACATCGAACAACACGAGGAAAATGCGAGGGAAACGGCAGCCAGCGAGAGAATAAGTGCGAGGTTTTTCATGATAGTGTGGATTGGTTGGTTAGATAAAAATTCAAAACAGGCAACAACAGGAATTCATGGCCAAGGCAAAGACTATGACCGCTGCGGCTGTAAGAAAAAACTTTGTCATGGGCGGAATGCTAGAAACCCTGACCCCGATGGCAATGAAAAAGAGGCAAAAAAAACACGGATTTTCCCGCCGTAGAACTTTGCGGTGTTGCCGGAGAGCGATAAAATGTTCCCTTACGGCATGGCCAAAACCTTTTCAATGATCCGCCTTGGATTTGGAAGTTGTTCATGCTCAATGTGTGGCGAATAAATGGCAGGGGCGTCGATCGTGCAAACTCGTTTGATTGGCGCGTCCAGATAATCGAAGGCGTGTTCCTGGATGAGCATGGCGACCATGGCGGAAACTCCGCCGAAGGGCTTGGATTCATCGACCAGAATCACCCGATTGGTTTTCATCACGGTCTTGAGGATGGCGTCCAGATCGAGTGGGCGGATTGAGCGGAGGTCCAGCACCTCGACGTTGATGCGGTGCTCCGCCTGGAGGATTTCGGCTGCCGCGAGCGCGTGGATGACCGAGCGGCCGTGGGCAATCAGGGAAAGATCCGAACCTTCGCGTTTGATGTCCGCCAAGCCAAGCGGGATCACGAAATCGCCGTCGGCGGGGTCCGGCACCTCACCGGAGTTGCCGTAAAGCAGGGTGTTCTCCATGACGTAAACCGGATCGTTGTCACGAATCGCGGCTTTGATGAGGCCTTTGGCATCGGCCGGAGTCGCGGGTGCGCAGACTTTAAGACCCGGAAACGCAGCAAACAAGGCTTCGGGAACGTGCGAATGAGTGGCACCAACCCCGGTGCCCCCGTTGGCCGGACCGCGCACGACAATCGGACAATGGCACAAGCCGCCGGACATGTAGCGGACACAAGCGGCATTGTTGACGAGTTGGTCAAACGCCACGGAATGAAACGACCAGAACATCAACTCCATGACCGGTCGAACGCCTAGCAACGACGCGCCAATCCCCATCCCAATGAAACCGGCTTCGGAAATCGGCGTGTCCACCACCCGCTTGTCCCCCCATTTTTTCCACAGGCCTTCGGTTACCTTGTAGGCGCCGTTGTATTGGGCGACCTCCTCTCCCATGATGACGACGTTCGGGTCGCGAGCCAATTCCTCATCGAGGCCTTCGCGGAGGGCTTCACGGTAGGTGAGAATGCGGGACATGAAATCAGGTGTTGGGGTCAATCGTTGAAAAAATGGCGGCCAATCGCCGCGGCCGGCGTGTTGTGGTCACATTCCCAATACACGTCGGTGCCGATATCCTCCAGCGTCGGCGCGGGCGATTCGTCAGCGAATTTCACTGCTGCCGCTGCCTCATCGGCGGCGGATTTGTTGATGGAAACAGCCAGGTCTTCCGTCAGCACGCCCTCGGCCAACAATTTGCGACGAAATACCGCGATCGGATCGTGGAACTGCTTGTAAAACTCGATTTCCTCGGGCGTGCGGTATTTCTTGTGATTGGCGTCGGCAATACTATGACCATAGTAGCGGTAGGTATCGATCTCCAGCAGGGTCGGCTTGTGCTGCTTGCGTGCGCGTTCCAGGGCGAGGTGGGTTTTCGCCCGGACCTGATAGATATCTGAACCGTCGATCAGATCCCAGTCGATGTCGTAGGCCTCCGCCCGCTCGGCGAGACAGGTGGTGTAGGACGATGAGCGTTCCTGGGAAGTTCCCATCGAATAGCCGTTGTTTTCGATCACGTAAACCACCGGGAGCTCGAACAGGGCCGCGAGGTTCAAGGATTCGTGAAACGCGCCCTGGTTCGTCGCACCATCCCCGAGATAACAAACACAGCAGCCTTCCCGTCCAAGGTACTTGAGCCCGTAGCCGAGGCCAAGACCCAGCGGGGTTTGGCCGGCGACAATGCCATGGCCACCCCAGAAATTCTTGTCAGGCGCGAAAAAATGCATCGATCCGCCTTTGCCCTTCGAGCAACCGGTTTGTTTGCCGAACATCTCCGCCATGCATTCGTTCATACTCATGCCGACGGCCAGCGCATGACCGTGGTCGCGATAGGCGGTGATGAAATGATCATCCGGTCCCGCCAGCGAAATCGTGCCCACCGCCACCGCTTCCTGGCCAATGTAGAGATGAAGAAAACCACCGATCTTTCCCGCCTGGTAATTCTTGAGTCCGGCTTGCTCGAAGCGGCGAATCCGAACCATTTGCGAAAACAATTCGATCTTCCGCTCCAGGGTGAGGGACTGGTTGACAGGGGAACCGGTGAAATCAAGCAAACTGGAGGCAGGACGGATCATGGGCGAAGGTGGGAAAATATCAGGCGGAGACGGCGGCGTGAAGCCGTTTGATCGGTAAATTTGCGGAGCATTGCTCCAGAGGCAAGGACTTATCCTGCCCCGAATACAAATTTTTGCCTTCCGTCCGCAACAAAGACGACTAGGCTCAACCCATGGATTGGGATGAATTGGTGACCGCAGCATGGCTGACACGCGATCAGGCTTATGCGCCGTATTCAGGGTTCGCCGTGGGGGCCGCCGTTATGGCGAGCGATGGACGCATTTTCACCGGCTGCAACGTCGAAAATATTTCCTACGGACTCACCCAATGCGCCGAACGGGTGGCTATCGGGTCTGCCATCGCGGCGGGCGCACGCGAATTTCTCGCACTGGCGGTGGTTGCCGATACCCGGCAGCCGATTTCCCCGTGCGGTGCCTGCCGCCAGGTTATGGCGGAATTCAATGTACCCCGGGTGATTCTGGCGAATCGCACCGAACACCTGGAGTTTTCCTTGCAGGACCTCCTGCCGCGGGCGTCGACCGGAATTCTGGATCGGGTGGAGTGAGAACACTTCCAGGAAATAGTGTGATTTATGGGTAATTGAGGGGACAGAGGCCAGGGGCTAGGGGCTAGGGG
>Ga0118677_10012580_pt1 | contig 12372 bp, 11 predicted proteins | sample AliMusrvi5mmetaG_FD_86154 | JGI IMG/M metagenome (GOLD analysis project Ga0118677, IMG submission 86154)
GTCATAGACCACGCGCTCGGCCTTGACCTGCCACAAGGGCGTGCGCTGGCCGGGCTGGTTGCAGATCTTGCAGGGACTGTAGGCTGTGCGATGCGCGGTCACCGTGGTGCCGACGCGCCGGGCGCTGCGCGCCGCCAGCCTTCCTGTCTTGCCGATCAGGGCGCCGAAGCCCGACAGCGCGCCGTCGCGCATATGATCGGTCAGCACCACATGGTCGGCGAAAGCGACATTGCCCTTGGCGTCGGTGATGCTGACATGGCCGCGCGCCGTCACCTTGTCGTTTGTCTGGTCGTAATCCACCCGCTCGGCCAGCAAGGTGCGGCCGTCATCCACGATCTCGACATGGCCAAGCGCCGAAACCGTCTTGCTGTCGCTGTCATAGACGACTTCGTCCGCCTGCAGCAGCATGGGCGTGTTCTTGGACGGCGCCTTGATGGTGCCGACATGCAGCTGCGCCGCTTGGGCGATCAGCGGGATCATGGCGCAGGCGCCGAGCAGGCCAAGACGCAAGCCAGTGGCGCGCATCAGCCGCCCCCGTGCGGACGCGTTAGCGGACGCGCGCGTGGAAAAAGAGAGGATGGCATCAGCCATCCTCCTGGCTGAAAACTAGAGTCATGCCGATCAGGATGGAGGCCAGCGCCGGCGCGGTCGCCGCCAGCAGCAGCGGCACCGCGCCGGAACGGCCCAGTACGGTGGTCAGGTCCTGGAAGAAATAGACGCCAAAGCCGCAAGCGGCGCTCATCAGAATGACTTTTGTCACGCCGCCTTCGCGCCCCAGCCGCAGCGAAAAGCTAGCCGCCATGAACACCATCGCCGCGAACAAGGCGGGCAGGGCATAAAGGTTGTAGAGATAAAGCTGGTAGCGCGACGCCGAGAAGCCCGCAGCCTGGGCGGCGCGGATGTAACCGGGCAGGTCCCAGAAGGACAGCGCATCGGGCGCGGTGGAGCTTTCCACGATCTGTTCCGGCGTCAGGGTGGTGGGCAATGTGTAGCTGTCATGATGCACGGGCGCGTCACCGTTGGTGCCCGACACAAAGGCATCGTTCAAGGTCCAGACATGGTCGCCCAGCTGCGCCGACCTGGCGTCGATGCGCCCCTGGAATTTGTCGCCCGCGCCATAGAGCAGCACCAGGACATCTTCCAGATGCTCGCCCTGCTGGGCAACGCGCAGGGCATGGATCACCGATTGCTGATGGACATCGCCCTGACGCAGCCATAGCCCGTTGATTGAGACCGACAATTGGCTTTCCTCGCCCTTGACGTAGCGCGCTTCGAGGCCTGCGAACTCCGAGAACATCCGCGCCGAGATGGGGGTGAACAGGGTGACGGCAGCCACGCCGATCAGCACTGCCACGGTGAGCGGCGGCAACAGGAAATCCCAGGCCGAAACGCCGGCGGCCCGCGTCGCCACCAGTTCGCGCGACCGCGACAGGCGCACGAAGGTGAACACCCCGCCCAGCAGGATGGCGAAAGGCAGCATCTTCTGGCCCAGGTCCGGCAATTGCAGCACCGCCATGCCGATCGCCACCGAGGTGGAAACACTGTGCCCGGCGGTACGGTTCAGCAGGTCCACCACATCGATGGAAAAAGCCATGGCCAGGAACAGGGAATAAACCACGGTCACGCCCAGCAGGAACTGGATCGCCAGATAGCGGTAAAGGGTCCAGGACCAGCTCATGTCGTCTGCACCTTGAAGCGCTCGCGCAGGGAGGAGGGCGAATAACCCGCCAGCACCGCGACGGCGGCGGCCGCGCCCAGCAGCGGCAAAAGATAGAAGCCGACGATCAGCGGTGGATTGTGCTGCGCCACGCCCATCACGCCGTAACCGGCAATGCGCAGGCCTGCCGCCGCCAGGCTGGCCACGGTCAGGCGCAAGGCGATGCTGCCGCGCTGTCGCCGGCCGCGCATCACCGCTGCCAGCGCGATCAGGGCAAAGCTGATGCAGTAAAGCGGCTGGGAGAGGCGGTTATGGGCCTCGGCAAAGAACTGGTCGCGGATGCGTTGGGTCACGCCCTGGGTTTCGGGCGGCCAGAGCAGTTCGTTCAGATAACGCTCGTTCAGCTTGCGCAAGGTGTTGCGGGTCGGGGCGGCGAACTGGTCCAGGTTCACCGTGTCGCGCTCGAAATGCAGCACCTGGAGCTGCTTGCCGCCTTGCGCACTGGTCTCGATGGTGCCGTCCAGCATGATCAGGCGCGTGCCGGCCGGCGTCTGGGCGAGAATCCCCTTCTCGGCGATATAGGTGATGGGCCGCTTCCGGTCCTGGTTGTTATGCACCAGGATACCCTTGATCTCGCCATTGCTGCCCAGCTGGCGCAGGAACACGGTGAGGCCCGGCGCGGCGGGATTGAACTCGCCTTCGTTGAGCAGCGCGCCGGCCATGTCGGCGCGGATGTCCAGCACCTTGTCGCGCAGCGCCCGCTGTCCCGCCGGCATCAGGTAGAGAACGCAGGCATAGGTCAGCGCCATGGTGATGGCGGCGCAGGCCAGCACAGGCGCCGCAAGCTGGCGCAGCGAATAGCCGGCCGAGGCCATCACGATCAGCTCGCTGTCACCTTGCAGGCGGTGCAAGGTGAAAAGGGCTGCGAAGAAAAACGCGATCGGCATGATGATCACCAGCGGCGTCGGCAGCAGCAGCAGGATCAGATAGAGGAAGGTGGGCGCCGACTGGCCGCGGTTGATGACCAGGTCCAGCAGCGGCAGGATCGAGACCAGCCAGATCACGCTGGTCAGCAGCAGGGTCAGCACCGCCACCGGGCCCAGCAGCTGGGTCAGGATATAGACCGACAGCCGCGGCGGACGCAGCCACCCGGTTTTTCGCGGCCTGTGCGCTGGCGGCGCCGGGGCCGCTTCTGGGCGCAGGTCTGACATGGCCTTTGGCACCCTTGTTGGAGGTCGGCGCGGATTCGACCTAAACTAGTATCAGAACTAGTATTTTCGCCAAAATACCCCGTCCTTGCCCGGAGATATAGCATGCAGATTTCCTTTGTTGCGCCCAGCGATGTCACAGCCCGCGAGGGCGGCGCCTGGGTGGTCGGGGCCGCGGAAGGCAGCGCCCTGCTGCCCGCGGCGGTCCGGCTGGACAAGGCCAGCGGCGGCGCCATCGCCAGAGCCCTGAAAGTTTCGCGCTTCAGCGGCAAGGCGGGCCAGATCCTGGAGGTTGTGGCGCCGGCCGGCATGGCCACCTCGCGACTGGTGCTGGCCGGGCTGGGCAAGCCCGAACTGCTGGACGAGAAGGGGCTGGAGACCCTGGGCGCACAGATCGTGGCCCGCCTGCATACGGTGGGCGAAAGCAGCGCGCGCATCGAAATCGATGTGCCCAAGGGCGCCAAGGTGAAAAAGGGCGAACTGGCGGCGCATCTGGCGTTCGGCGCCAGATTGAAAAGTTACACCTTCGACAAGTACCGCACCCGCAACCTGGATGAGTATGAGAAGAAGCTGAAGACTTTGCGCATCGCCACGCCGGATGTGGGCGCGGCGAAGAAGGCGCATGCGGGTCTGGCGGCGGTGGCCGACGGCATCTTCCTGGCGCGCGACCTGGTGAATGAGCCGCCGAATGTGTTGTATCCGGCCGAGTTCGCGCGCCGCGCCAAGGCGCAGCTGGGCAAGCTGGGCGTCAAGGTTGAAATCCTGGGCGAAGCCGAAATGAAGAAGCAGGGCTTCGGTGCACTGCTGGGCGTGGGCCAGGGCAGCGAGAAGGAAAGCCAGCTGGTCGTCATGCAATGGAATGGCGGCAAGAAATCCGCCAAGCCGATTGCACTGGTGGGCAAGGGCGTGTGTTTCGATTCCGGCGGGTTGTCGATCAAGGTGGGCGCCGGCATGCAGGGCATGAAGGGCGACATGGCGGGTGCCGCCGCCGTCACCGGCACCATGCTGGCACTGGCTACGCGCAAGGCCAAGGTCAATGCCGTGGGCGTGATCGGGCTGGTGGAGAATATGCCGGACGGCACCTCGTTCCGTCCCGATGACGTGCTGAAGTCCTTGTCGGGCCAGACCATCGAGGTGCTGAACACCGATGCCGAAGGCCGGCTGGTACTGGCCGATACGCTGACCTACACGCAACGTCGCTTCAAGCCCAAGGCGGTGATCGACCTGGCCACCCTGACGGGCGCCATCGTCGCCACGCTTGGCTATGAACATGCCGGCGTCTTCTCCAACGACGATGCGATCGTGTCGCGTATCCAGGCGGCCGGGCGCTATACCGGCGAGCGGGTGTGGCAACTGCCGCTGGATCCCTTCTACGACAAGATGATCCGCTCCAAGATTGCCGACATGAAGAATATCGGCGGCGCCAATTCCGGCGCCATTACCGCCGCCCAGTTCCTGCTGCGCTTCATCGAGAAAGACACGGTGTGGGCGCATCTGGATATCGCCGGCGTCGCCTGGCAGGACGGCGAACAGAAGGTCACCATCCCGAGCTGGGGCACCGGCTGGGGCGTGCGGCTGCTCAATCGCCTTTTGAAAGAGCATTACGAGTCGTGACCGAGACGCTGTTTTATCATCTGGAGCGCCGTGCGCTGGAAGACGTGCTGCCCGGCATGGTGGAGAAGTCCCTCCAGCGCGGCTGGCGGGCGGCGATCCGCACCGATTCGGCCGAGCGGTCCGATGCGCTGGATACCCTGCTGTGGACCTATGACGACCAGAGCTTCCTGCCCCATGCCCAATCGGGCGATGGCGACGCGGCAGGCCAGCCGGTGCTGATCAGCGCGGAAGAGGGCAATCCCAATTCCGCCCAGATCGTCTTTTATGTCGGCGGGGCGCAGCCAAGCGATTGGACCGGCCTGTCCGACCTGGCGCGGGTGGTGATGCTGTTCGACGGCCGCGATGAAGCGGCCCTTGCAGGCGCCCGCGCGGCATGGAAAGAGGCCAAGGCCGCCGGGCATGACGTGACCTACTGGAAGGAAACGCCTTCCGGGAAATTCGAAAAACAGAACTGAACCGGACATCGCCTTGGGCTATTTCTCCCCTATCAACATCGCCATCCTGCTGATTGACCTGGCCATGGCCTGGCACGTCATCCGCAGCGGCCGCTCGCCGATGTGGATCATGGGCATGGGGCTGGCCTCCTTCATCAACGTGCTGGCGCTGTTCGCGCTGTGGCTGGCCTATGTCGTGATGGCGGTGGTTCCCGATGTGCTGAACAGCCATGGCATGCGCAGCTTTACCGGCAGCGTGGTGAAGGCGGCCGATCCGGGGCGCGGCTACCGCGAAAAGAAGCGACAGGTGGAACTGGTCGGCTCGGTCGATGCCAAGCGGGCGCTGGCCGAGGAAAGCGTCAAGCGCGGGTTCTTTTCCGAAGCAATAGAATTGTACGAAAGCGCCATGCAGGGCCCGCTGGGTGCGTCCGATCCGACCTTGTTGAAGGGCCTGGGCCGCGCCCGCATGCTGGCGGGACAGGGACCGGAAGCCGAAGCGCTGTTCGTGCAACTGAAACGGGAAGACCCGGCGGCTTTCGATGCCGATGCCGAACTGGATTATGCCCGGGCGCTGGTGCTGCAGAACAAGAATGACGAAGCGGTGACGCAGTACGAGAAAGTCGTCGCACGCTATCCCGGCGAGGAAGCGCGCGCCCGCTTTGGGCTCTTGCTGGAAAGCATGGGCCAGAATGACCGCGCCCAGGCGCTGTTCAGCGAAATCATCAAGTCGGTGAAGGGCGCGCCCGGCTATTACAAGTCGCGACAGCGCGAATGGCTTTCTATCGCGAAATCGCACGTGAGGTAGGCGCGAGGGCGAAGAATCCCGCGCCGATCACGCACACCACGCCCAATCCCAACAGGCCCGCGCTGTTGTTGGCGAACAATGCATCCAGCCAGGCGCGCAGGTTCGGCGCGGCAAAGCCGCCCAGATTGCCGATGGAGTTGACCAGCGCGATGCCGCCCGCGGCTGCCGCGCCGCCCAAAAGCCGCGTCGGCAGGGTCCAGAACAAAGCCGGCGACACGATCAATCCGGCGGCCGCGAAACACAAGGCGATCAACGCCACCAGCGGCGAGGGCGTCAGGGCCGATGCCGCCAGCGCGACGCCGGCAATGCCCGCAGTCAGGGCGCCGATACCGCGCGCATTGCCGCGTGCGTCGCACCAGGGCGGGATCACGGTCACCGCGACAAGCGCACAGATCCAGGGAAGGGAGCTCACCAAGCCGACCTTCAATCCGATGCTGGTGCCCAAAAGGCGTGCGACCTGCGTGGGCAGATAGAAAGTGAGGCCGTAAAAGCCGGCCTCCACCAGGAAATAGACCAGCGCAAGATACAGCACGCGCACGTCGCATAGGGCTGTGAGCACGCTTGGATGCTCGCGTGCGCCCTCATCTTCGGCCAGCGCCGCGCGAAGCACGGTCTTTTCGTCCGCGTTCAGCCAAGGTGCCTGTTCAGGGCGGTCATGCAGCAAAAACAGCACCGCGATGCCGCCCAGCGAGGCGAGCAGGCCCTCGATCAAAAACATCACCTGCCAGCCATGCAGGCCGAAGGCGTCATGCGCCACAAGCTGGCCCGAGATCGGGCCGCCAAAGGTCAGCGCCAATGGGGCGCCGTAATAAAACAAGCCGACGGAACGGGCGCGGGCCGCGGTCGGGTACCAATAGGTCATGTAATAGATCACGCCGGGAAAGAAGCCGGCTTCCATCATGCCCAGCAGAAAGCGCACGGCATAAAAACTGCTCGGGCCGGTGACGAAGGCGTTGGCGGCGGAGACGATGCCCCAGGTGATCATGATCCGCGCCATCCAGCGCCGTGCGCCGAAACGGTGCAGCGCCAGATTGGACGGCACTTCCAGCACCGCATAACCGACAAAGAAGATCGAAGCACCGAAGGCGAAGGCGGCATTGCCGATCCCCACATCCAGCGCCAGGCCCGCCTTGGCGAAGCTGACATTGGCCCGGTCCAGGAAGGCCAAGACGTACATCATGAGCAGGACCGGCATCAGCCGCAGATGCAGCTTGGGCACGATGCTGGAAAGCTGGGCCATGACGGCTCCTTATTCTTGTTCTTGTTCGTCCGTCTTTTTGGGCTTGGCCATCTTGGCCAGCAGGGCCGTTTCGCGGTGCCAGCGTTTGAGCGGGCGCGCGGGATAACCGCCCACCTGTTCGCCGGCGCCGATGTCACGGGTGACGCCGGATCGCGCCGCCAGCCGCGCGCCGGCGCCGATTGTAAGGTGATCGCTGATCCCGACCTGGCCGCCGATCAGCACCATCGGCCCCACATTGGTGGAGCCGCCGATACCGACCTGCGCCACCAGCAGGCTGTGATGGCCGATGCGCACATTGTGGCCGACATGGATCAGGCTGTCGAAGCGCACGCCGCGCTCGATATGGGTGTCGCCGATGGCGCCGCGGTCCACGGTGCAGTTGGAGCCGAACTCGACATCGTCCTCGATGATGACGCGGCCCAGCTGCGGCACGCGCAGCAGTCCGTCCAGGCTGGGCACGAAACTGAAGCCCTGGTTGCCGATGGAGTTGTTGGGACCCATCACCACCTTGTTGCCGATGATGGCATGGGTGATGACGCAATTGGCGCCGATGCGGCAATCATCGCCCAGCACCACGCCGCGCCCGATCACCACATTGTTGCCGATGTAGCAATTGGCGCCGATCACCGCGCCGTCGCCGATCTCGCCGGCGGGACCGATCTCGGTGCCGGTGCCGACTTTGGCGGTCGCATGCACCGGCTCGGTGCGGCGCACGCCGGGCTGCAACCTGGCGGGGGGATAGAAGATGTGTCCCACCTGGGCGAAGGCCAGGCGCGGGTTGGGCACCACCAGCAGGGTCACGCCATGCGGCAGCTTGGCCAGCTTGTCGGAGGTGATGACCACGCTCGCCTTGGTGACGGCGAAGGCGTTGGCATATTTGGAATCGCTGAACAGCGAGATGTCGCCGAGTTCGGCGCTTTCCAGCGCCGCCACATCGCGCAAGGACAGACAGGTCGGCGGGATCGCCCTTGGCGACTTCTGCGCCGATACGGGCCGCGATATCGGCCAACGTGAAGGGGCCGGCCCGCTCGTAAAATCTGTCGTCGGTCATGGGAACGGCAGACTAAAGCATGCCTTTGGAGCCGCAAGCCCCCTTAGGCATTGGCGTTTTCGTAAGCTTCGCTGGCTGCGATCCAGGCTTTTTCGGCCGTCGCCAGCTTGCGCGCGGCATCGGCGCGCTTCTTGGACACGGCCGCCGCCTTGGCGGGGTCCTTGGTGAACAGCAGGGGATCGGACAGCGCCTTGTCCAGCTTGGCGATCTCGGCGGTCAGGTCGGCGATCTGGTGCTCGGCCGCGTTCACCTTGTCTTTCAGCGGCTTCAGGTTCTGGCGCTTCTCGGCATTGCTGCGGCGGGCCTCGTCCTTGTTGACCTTCACTTCGGGCGCAGGCGCCCGGCGTGTTGGCGCATTGTCGCCGGTCAGCAGGAACTTGCGATAATCATCCAGGTCGCCTTCGAACGGCGTGACATGACCGTCCGACACCAGCAGCAGCCGGTCGGCGGTGGCTTCGATCAGGCGGCGGTCATGGCTGACCAGGATCACCGCGCCGTCGAAATCATTCAGCGCTGTCAGCAGTTCGTTGCGCGCATCGATGTCCAGATGGTTGGTCGGTTCGTCGAGAATAAGAAGATTGGGCTTGTCCAGGGTCGCCAGCGCCAGCATCAGCCGCGCGCGCTCGCCGCCCGACAGCTTGCCGACCTGAGTCTGCTGCTTGTCGGCGGAAAAACCGAAACCGCCCAACTGGCCGCGCACCTGCTCAAGCGTCAGCTTGGGACGCACGCGCTGCAGGGTGAGGATGGGAGAGACGGTGGTGTCCAGTTCTTCGGCCTGGTGCTGGGCGAAATAACCGACCACCAGCTTGCGCGCCGGGGTGAACTCGCCGCCCATCGCCTGCAGCTTGCCGGCCAGCAGCTTGGCCATGGTGGACTTGCCGTTGCCGTTCTTGCCCAAAAGCGCGACGCGGTCTTCCGGATCAAAGCGGAAGGACATGCCGGTCAGGATCGGCTTGCCCGCTACATACCCAACGCTGGCGCGGTCCATGGTGATCAGCGGCGGCGAGGCGGGCGTGGCCTGCGGAATGCGGATGGGCGCGACATGTTCGTCGGGCGGCACTTCCACCGTGGCCATCTTGGCCAGCATCTTCATGCGGCTTTGCGCCTGGGCGGCCTTGGCGGCCGATGCCTTGAAGCGGTCGACGAATTTCTGCATGTGGGCGCGCGCGGCTTCCTGCTTCTTGGCAAACGCCATGTCGTTGGCGCGCGCAGCAGCCCGGGTGGCCATGAAGGTGTCGTAGCCGCCGGTGTAGAGCTTCAGCTTGCCGCGCTCCAGATGCAGGATGAATTCGCAAGCAGTGTTCAGCAGGTCGCGGTCATGGCTGACGATCAGGATGGTGCCGCGATATTTCTGGATGAAGTTCTCCAGCCACAGCACACCTTCCAGGTCCAGGTAGTTGGTCGGCTCGTCCAGCAGCAACAGATCGGGCGCCGAGAACAGGATCGCGGCCAGCGCCACGCGCATGCGCCAGCCGCCGGAGAATTCCCGGCAAGGGCGTAGCTGGTCTTCGGATGAGAAGCCCAGGCCCGCCAGGATTTCGGCAGCGCGCGACGGCGCGGTGTAAGCGTCGATCGCCTCAAGGCGGTGATAGATGTCGCCCAGTCGGTGCCCGTCACTTTCGTGCTCGGCTTCCGCCAGCAGCGCCAGGCGTTCGGGATCGGCTTCCAGCACGGTGTCCAGTAGGCTGGTGTCGGTGCCGGGGGCTTCCTGCGCCACCGCGCCCACCCGCCAGGCGTTGGGCCAGCTGACCTCGCCCCCATCCTGGTGCAACTGGCCCAGGATCACCTTGAACAGGGTGGATTTGCCCGCACCATTACGGCCCACCAGCCCGATGCGGCGGCCCGCGGGCAGGTTGGCGGTTGCGCCGGACAGGATTTCCCGTCCGGCGATCCGCACCGTGATGTTGTCAATCGCCAGCATTTGTGGGGCCTTATAACGATGCTTGCCCTGAGCGCAAACCCATTGCATAACCCCGCCGAATTTAACTTTCTGGAGTCCCCATGGCCGTCGAGCGCACCCTTTCGATCATCAAGCCGGACGCGACGCGCCGGAACCTCACCGGCAAGATCATCGCCAAGTTCGAGGATGCCGGCCTGAAAGTGGTCGCCAGCCGCCGCATGCGCCTGTCCCAGGCCGATGCCGAAGCCTTTTACGGCGTCCACAAGGAACGCCCCTTCTTCAAGGATCTGGTCAGCTTCATGATCTCCGGTCCGGTGGTGGTGCAGGTTCTGGAAGGCGAAGGCGCCATCCAGAAGAACCGCGATGTGATGGGCGCGACCAACCCGGCCAATGCCGCCGCCGGCACCATCCGCAAGGAATTTGCCGAATCAATCGAGGCCAACTCGGTCCATGGTTCGGACGCGCCGGAGACCGCCGCCAACGAGATCAAGTTCTTCTTCCGCGATCTTGATATCGTCGGCTGATCTGAAATCTTAATTCTGATTGCGAAAAGGCCTCCGCATTGCGGGGGCCTTTTTTGTTTTGACCAAGAAAGCGGCTGCCGCCTTTCTGTGCAGTTCGATTGCAGAACGGCAATGCGCATCCATTTGCTTGCGCAAGGCGCGGCCGGATGACAGCGTATTCGCATGCAAGGAAAAACCGTCATCATTACTGGCGCCACCTCGGGCATCGGTGAAGTTGCCGCCATCCGCCTGGCGGAGCAGGGCGCGCGCATCGTCTTCACCGCGCGCGACAAGGCGCGCGCCGACGAGACCATGGCCAGGCTGCGCCAGGCGGGTCCGGGTGCGGACCATGCCGTGCATATGGCCGATCTTTCGCGTCTGGCGGAGATGAAACGGGTCGGTGCGATCCTGGCACAAGAACCCCAGATCGACGTGCTGGTGAACAATGCCGGGGCGCTGTTCAACAAGCGGCAGGAAACAGCCGACGGGCTGGAGATGACGTTTGCCCTGAATCACATGGGCTATTTCATCATCACAAATATCCTGCTTTCCAGGCTCAAGCCCGGCGCGCGCATCGTTACCGTGGCGTCCAATGCCCATCGCGGCGCCAAGCTCAAGTTCGACGATCTGCAATCGACGCGCGGCTATGTCGGCTTTCCGGTCTATTCCAAGTCCAAGCTGGCCAACATCCTGTTCAACCGCGAACTGGCGCGGCGCACGCCGCAAGGCGTCACTGCCAATGCCCTGCATCCCGGTTTTGTTGCCACCCGCTTTGGCGACAATTCGGGCGGACTGATGCGCACGGTGCTGAAAGTGGCCAAGCCGATCGGAGCAATCTCGCCCGAAGAAGGCGCCAAGACCATCATCTACCTGGCGTCTTCGCCGGAGGTGGCGGGCGTGACGGGCGAATATTTCTTTGAGTGCAAGCCCACCACGCCGGCGGCGGAAGCGCGCAACGACGCCGATGCGAAGCGGCTGTGGGAGATGTCGGAAGCGATCGCGGGGGCGCTGTGATTACCGAACATGGCCATAAGGTTGTTCAGGCCGTCCTGCTGTTTTTCTCGATTTATATGCTGTGGGGGTTTGGCGTTTCCTGGCGCGACACATTGCCCAGCGGCGTCATCAAGACCACGACCTACACGCTCTACCGCACCGTGCCGCCGCCGCCGGAAGGCCCGCGCTTCTGCCAGTTCGTGACGGTCGGAACCTATGGCGCGGTAGGGCCGTGCAATTTCGTGCCACCCTTTGTCTGGTGGCTGGAAAAGCGCCACCGCGAGAAGAACTACACCATCACGCTGTAAAGACGGCGAGCCCGTTTTTCAGCGCCACCTTGTCGGCGGCCAGCAGCTTCAGTGCTTCGGGATAGAGCTTTAGCTCCACTGCCAGCACCCGGTCCGCCAGCATCTGCGGCGTGTCATCGGGATGGACCGGAACGGTCGCCTGCGCGATCACCGGCCCGGCATCCAGTTCCGGCAACACGAAATGCACGCTGGCGCCTGACAGAGCTTCCTTCGCTTCGATCACCCGCTCATGCACTTTCGTGCCCTTGTAAGCGGGCAGCAGGGAGGGATGGATGTTGATCAGCTTGCCTTCCCAGCCGCGCACGAAACCGTCCGACAGGATGCGCATGAAGCCGGCCAGCACCACGATATCGGGTTGGACGCTGCGTAGCGCCACGTCCATCTCGCCGTCGAAGTCCTCGCGGGTTTTGCCGTTATGGGGAATGACTTGCGTCGGAATAGTGGCGGCGACCGCCTTGTCCAGTCCGGCCGCGCCTTCGACATTGGAAATCACCAGCACGATTTTGTAGCTGCCGTCCTGCGCCGCGATCAGGGCGGAGAGATTGCTGCCGCGCCCGGAAATAAGGACGGCGACTTTTTTCCCAGAAGAGGGGGGCTTCAAAGTTTCAGCGCCCCGCGATAGACGGTCTTGGCCTCGCCGGAACCGGTCACCAGCTTCC
>Ga0118677_10012581_pt1 | contig 12372 bp, 7 predicted proteins | sample AliMusrvi5mmetaG_FD_86154 | JGI IMG/M metagenome (GOLD analysis project Ga0118677, IMG submission 86154)
TATCTACTCCGTAATCGATGGCCCGGTCAATGTTTGTGAGGAAGGTCTTTGGATCTGTATGGGGACCAATATCTGCAAGCTTCTTATTGTCGAGCGGAGGATGCACCTGGGTAATCACCTTGATTTTACTTCCGGTCATCTTCTTGTATTTCGCAAGCAGAGGATTCGAGGCGAAGCCGATGTTGATGGTGTTGATTCCGGCCTGTTCTGCCAGCATCAGCGTTTCGTAGACTTTTTGCTCCGTGTTGTAGGCTTTAAATAATGTGGAAACATAAATTAGATCTCTCGAGTGGGCCCATCCACCGATGAGGTTGCCCCCTGCGATGAGCCGGCTGATCTCATGTTTGCCTATTTTCCCCTTGGGCAGTTCACCTTTCAACTCTGTGAGCGCGGTCTGTTTTACCTGAATGGTGGCGCCGGTCATGACATCTACGCCATAGGTATTTATGTTGTGCGCGGCGCCCCAGCCGATGACTCCCAGGGCAGGAATTGTGGCCAGATTTTTGATCGCCTCACGCCTCGAAGGGCTATTGTCCGAATCAGTCATTGTTGATTCCCTACGTTTTGACAAGTTGCTGATCATCTGTTTGAACCCTATGCCACCTCCACGAAAGTTCGAAATCAGTCCATCCAGCCCATAACCGCTTTCACGGTAGTAAAAGAGAAAAATCAGGACAGCCGCTTCGAGGAAGAGTTTGTCGACGATAAACAGGTGACCGTCGGCCGGATTGAGCATCGGATTGCCGAACGGCGGATAGGCAAAATAGTAAATAACCATCAGCGCGGCGCCAAGCAGCGAGGCCAGGCGACTGTAGAATCCAAGGAAGAGCGCCAGTCCGATGAGGAGTAGCCCGTACATGTTCAGAAAATCTGATACCCTCAAAATAGCAGGATTTGCCGCGATAAAATGATAAAATCCAGAAAAGAAGCCGGAAGTATTACGCAGAAATCCGGCAGCAGTCCAGTTGCCCTGCAATATTTTTGAGATTCCTTCATAGAGAAAATGCCATCCAATGGCGATGCGCAGGATGGAGATCAGCAATTTCTGGTAATTCTTCATGTGAATAGGTGTTTGTAAGCTTCCAAAACAAAAATAAAGAATTAATTTGCACTTTCACTTTTCATTATTCAATATTCACTATTCATTAAACTACTGTGAAGAAACACCTCCTTTTTGTCGCGATGGGGTTGATCGGCCTCACCTGCTTCGCCCAACGGCAGTCGGCTGCATTAAAAGAGTGGCACGACAACAAATATTCGATGTTTATTCATTTTGGCATCTACTCTGAACTGGGTGGTGTCTGGGATGGAAAACCTGTAACCAGGGGCTACAGTGAACAGATTCAGGCACATGCAGGGATTTATACCGATGTTTATGATGATGTCCCGACGAGATTTAATCCGACGAAATGGGATGCCGATGAAATTGCTTCCTTAGCCAGGAAAGCCGGGATGCGATCAATCGTCATCACTTCGAAACATCACGATGGATTTTGCATGTTTCATACCGCTACGACCCGTTTCAATGTGGTGGACGCCTCGCCTTTTAAACGCGATATCATCAAGGAATTATCCGACGCCTGCAAGAAAGCCGGGCTTCGTTTTGGTCTCTATTTTTCGCTCATTGATTACCGGCTGCATCCCTGGGCCAATTCCAATGCCAATCCGATTACGGCTGATCACCACGAATACAACAAGAAGCAAATCACCGAGTTGCTAAGCAATTACGGTCCGATTTCTGAGATGTGGTTCGACATGGGATCCCTGACCGTACAGCAGAGTCGCGAGATCTGCGATTTGGTGCACAGGTTGCAGCCCTACTGCATGGTCAGCGGAAGGTTAGGGAACGATGCCTATGATTTCTGTGTGATGGGCGACAATGAATATCCTGACTACAAGATAGATGCGCCCTGGCAAACCCCGGCTTCGATCTTCAATGAAACCTGGGGGTACCGTTCCTGGCAGAAGCGGGAGAATGTGGAGGGCAAGACCAGGGAAAAACTGCTGAGCCTCTTGAAGGTCGTCAGCCGGGGTGGAAACTACCTCCTCAACATCGGACCGAAAGGCGATGGAACAGTAGTGCCCTATGAAGCAGAAGTTCTCACAGGTGTAGGCCAATGGCTGCAAATGAACGGTGAAGCCATTTATGGTACGAAGGGAAATCCGCTGGCAGAGACTTACCCCTGGGGCGAGATCACCTCCAAAGAAAATGTGCTTTACCTGATCCTTTCGGGTCAGCCAGCTCCCGAATTGACCTTGTCAGGCATCCAGGGGAAAGTTAAGAAAGTCGCTCTTCTGAACGATCCTTCCCAGGCTTTCAAGACGGCTTATTCGGGAGGTAAGCTTCGGATCGCCGTTCCCGGACCGGCTTTCCAGGGAAAAGGGATTCAGGTCCTGAAACTGGAGTTTGCAGGTTCCTTTCAACTAGCGCCTGAGAATCTTCTGACAGGGAAAAAAATCTCCCTGGATTTGCTTGAGTCTATGGATGTAGTGGATCTGCTGAAATTCCTGTCGGTCAAGGCGGGCCTCAACATTATCATTGGAAAAGATGTCGCAGGCTCCAGCAAACTGATGATCAAGGATGTCACGATTGGTGATGCAATGGAGATTGTTCTTGCCGCGAACAGTCTGGCATATGAAATCCAGGATAACATCATCAAGGTCATGACGGATAAAGAGTATCGCGATCTGTACGGAGAGGGTTTCTATGAGCGCAAAAAGGCGAAGATCATTTCGCTTAAGTCGTCCATTCCAAGTCAGATGGCCCAGTTATTGGAGCAGGTAAAGAGCTCTATGGGTAAAATTGTTTATGATGATGGGACAGGGAATTTGGTGCTGATTGATACGCCTGAAAAAATCAGGGAAATGGAAGAGGTGATCAATAAGGCCGAACTTCCCACGTTCCAGCGTGCGTATCCTACGGTCACGACTAATTTTGTGTTGCAATATGCGACGCCTGAGAAGATTGAGCCTTTAGTAATCCCCATGCTTACGAAAATCAAGGATGCCAGCATAGGGCAGCTTAAGATTGATCCGCGAACCAAGACCATCATTGTGACTGATCTTCCAAATGTGGTTCAGAAAATCAGTGACCTGGTAGCCATGTTTGATCGACCTCAAAAGCAGGTCTTTATTGAAGCCAAAATTATTCAGGTCCAACTGACAGATAAAACCAGCTTTGGTGTTAACTGGGATTATCTGTTTCAAGGACTAGATCCGCGCTTCTCATTGGCACCGGTTTCTAAAATGACGTCTGCGGGCGGAGTGGCTCCTCTAGGGCAGGAATTGGGCTCAAGCTTAACCTATCACACCATAGCGGCGGGTGCCGATTTGAATGCGGTTGTGAAAGCCTTGTCGACAGTTGGTAAAACAAGATTGCTGCAGAATCCTCATATCGCGACCTTGGATGGTAAGGAGGCCACGATTAAGGCCATCAAAACCCAGCCCTATTCTGAGCTTCAATATGAGACGGGTAGTTCAAACATTGTCGGTAAAACATACAAGTTTGTTGATGTTGGCATATCGTTGTCGGTAACACCCCGTATTAATGAGCTTGGCTTTATCACCTGTGATCTTCGTCCGGAGGTCAGCTCAATTCTACAATATTATGACTCTGACCCATTGGCTCCGGACGGGAATACCGGCGTGCCGGTGGTGAAAAAATCATACGCCGAAACGAGCGTCAGCGTTAAGGATGGGGTTACGATTATCATTGCAGGTATGATTGATGAAAATCAAACCAAGACACGCACACAGGTCCCATTCCTGGGCAGCATACCTCTCTTGGGTGTTCTTTTCAGGTTTGATGTAACTTCCATAGAAAACACCGAAACTATTGTCCTGCTCACCCCTCGTATCGTTACCGGTGATAAATTTTTTGAACGGAGTCATGACATGAAAAAGTCGGTAAAGGGCGACATCCCCTCGATGGGTGTGACGGCTGCTGAGATGGTGCCGTAAAAAGTTCCGGTGACTTTTCAGTTCGGATTAACGCAATAAACAGTAATTGTAAAGTCAGGGTGTAAACCAGTGACCCAAACCCTTAAATGTTCTGCCATATTACTTCTGTGGGGTGTTACTTCATACGTTCTTGCTCAAACTCCTGCTGAGCCAGTGCGAATTGATGCTGCAACTTATCAGCGGGTTGTAGAGGAAAACCTCGATTTGAGGAAAGAGCAGGCGAGGATAGACGGTGAAGTAAGCGCGCTTCGCCGAAAAAATGCCAGTCTTCTTCTCGATGTTCAGGATCTCGAGCGAAAACGGGATCAGCTTACATCTCTGGTTGCGCAACTCAAAACCCCTGACGAGTTAGCGGCTCAGATGGCGCGTTTGAATGCTGAAAAATTGGTATTGGTCCGTGAAATTGAGCGTTTGCGGGAATCGATTTCGGCCAATGCTTTGCCTGCGACTAATCAGCCTCCTGTTGCTGTTACTCCGGGCCCGGGATCTGATCTCTTTTTAAAACTGGAGCGGGAAAACGCTGACTTGCGGCAGGAGATGGCGAAGGCGCGGGCAACGGGTATGAACGAGTCTGTTGCCAAAGAAATCTCGCAAAAAAGTGAGACGGCGCTGAAGGCTGAAGTATCCCGCCTGGAGGCGCAATATAAGATCACAGCAGCGGAGTTGGAGTCATTCCGGCATCGTGAGTCAGCATTGAAAAAGGCATTGGAAGTGCAGGCGAAAAAGGCCTTTGATACCGACAAGACACTGAAAAAGGCGTTGGAAGTACAGGCGAAAAAGGACGAGGAGGCCGAAGTAATCAAGAAAAAGGCGTTGGAATCCGATGCCGCGCTTCAAAAGCTCAAGGCTCAGGTCGCTTCTCTCGACAATCCCGTTGCCCGGCAACGCAGTAACTCGGCGATTGTTCCCAAACTTATGTCAGACGGCCAAAAGAGTCTGTTGGCTGGGCGAGTTAAAGATGCTGAAAAGGTCTATCTTGAAGCATTTAAGCGTGAGCCTAAAAATGCGAATGTCAGCTATAATTTGGGTGTACTTTATGGGGACTATTTCAAGGATTACGTAAAGGCTGCAAAATATTTCCGCAACTATCTTGTCCTGGCACCGGATGCCGCTGATGCAGATGTAGTTCGTTCCTGGCTCCTGGATATGACTGGTAAGGTTAAATGGTGAGAGCCCCGTTCCAATGAGGCGGGAAATCAAACTGATCATTTTGGTGTTTGTCCTAGTGGTAGGACCAGCTATTGCCTTGTCATTTTTGTCGGCCCGCGTTCTTGAGAGCTGGCAAATCGTATTACAGAAGCGTTTGGCAGGTGTGGCAAGCCGTGTTCTTGATGAAGCAGTGAAGTCATGGGATCGAGAATTATTGTCACTTCGAACCATTCCTGTTTCTGCGGGCGTTCCACCAAACTCGGTGAGTGGGTGGGTGGCTCATGCCGCCGGGTTATCCCTTCGCCATACTTGGGTTGATGGTTTTTTTGTTTTTCAGCCCGGTTCAGGATTGCTTTATCCTTCCATTGAAACCTTCAACCCTGAGTTTGACCATGTCGGAACCGCAACGGAGTTGGAAAGTCTTCTAAATTTGGGCGGGGAAAATTTAGGGAAGGGAGATACCAATTCTGCGGTAGAATGTTTTGAGAAGGTCGGGAGAGCAGGAATTCAGGATTCAGGATTTCGGTTTCAGGTTGGAAGAAAAGAGAATGATTTCCAGGAGAGAGACCCGGAAGAAGGTTTCTTCTATGACTTGATTGCTTTGAAAAGGCTGGCGGAGATATTCATTTCACGCGGGGACACGGTGCGTGTCGACGAGATCCGGAAGTGCGCTCTTGAGAGGGTGCTGTTGCGATATGATAAGCTGGTTCCCCTTCAACGAGATTCTATGGTTGAATGGGTAGATGAAGGATTGACGCATAGTGATTGGTTAATGGTGGATGATGAAGAGGGCGCCACTATTCGTTTTTTACTTGCCCAATGGCATGAGCGGATGAGAGGGCGGGCATTGGCGCAGGGGGACCGTGCAGGGTTGATTGGTGGGATCAGCATGGTTGAATCGAGCATCCCGGACTCAGGGTGGATCACGATGCGTGTGCAACAGACGCAGTATCTTGTCACTGGAATCATGCAACCGGATGCAGGGAGCAATTCCCTGGTGATAGCGTTGCAGTATAATGAGTCAGCACTGACTCAGCATTTGAACAACCTATTTACGGTTGCGGCGAGCAATACCGACATTCGGGTTCGCTGTCGGACGGGGAGTGAAGAGAATATCGGGCCAATTTTGGCATCACGTCAATTATCCCCACCATTGAATGCTCTCTCGCTGGTGGCGACTCCCGAGGATGTCCCTGCATTTATGGCTAATGCCCGATTGCAGACGTGGCTATATCGAGGAGGAGGAGTGTTGTTGTTGATCAGTGTTGTGGCGGGGGTGTGGTTGGTGTGGAGAGAGGCGGCCATGGAGATCCGTCAGGCGAGGGAGAGGAGCGATTTTGCAGCGGTGGTATCGCATGATTTACGGACCCCGCTTTCCTCCATGAGAATGTTGGCGGAAAGTTTGTACATGGGGAATGTGACTGATGAGAACAAACGAAAAAAGTTTCTTGGTGCCATCATCAAGGAGAGCGATCGGCTGAGTCGGCTTACGGATCGGGCTCTCTATTTTATCCGCTATGGGCAAGGGGCATTGCGGTACCAGTTTACCGAAGGGGATCTAGGTGGTGTGGTCAGGGAGGTGACTGAGACCTTTGCGGTAGGGGTTGGGAGTGATGTGAAAATCACGATGAACATCTCTCCGGATATTCCTCCGGTGAGATTTGATACCGGTGCGATAGAGCAGGTTGTATATAATCTATTGGATAATGCCGTGAAATATTCGCCTAAGGATAAATCGGTGCGGATCGAGGTTGGATTAGGGGTCGAGGCGGGCAAGATCGCACTGTCGGTGAAAGATTATGGGGCAGGGATGACTCTGGAAGAAGTGCGTCATGTGCTAAAACCTTATAGGCGTGGGAAGAATGCGGAACGACAGAATGCACGGGGAATTGGGCTTGGGCTGGCGTTATGTCAGCATGTTGTGCAAGCACATGGAGGCCGTATTCAGATTCAAAGTGAACCGGGAAAAGGATCTGTATTTACTATCCTGTTGCAGGCATAAAAGAGAGAATTCAGATGAAAAAACAATATTCGGTGTTGATAATTGAGGATGATGAGTCATTGATGTTGGGTTTGGAGGAAAACCTGAACGTGGCAGGGTATCGTGTGTTGACCGCCTCCACCGGATCCGCAGGTCTTAAGCTTGCGATTGACAGGAAGCCGGATCTGATTTTGCTCGACCTTAACCTGCCTGATCTTGGCGGCTATGAGATTTGCAAAAGCCTTAGGGAGTTGCGCCATCCGGTGGCGATCATCATGCTTACGGCTCGGAAAGAGGAAGCTGATAAATTGCGAGGGTTTGAAATTGGAGCGGATGATTATGTGACAAAGCCCTTCAGTGTGAAAGAGTTGCTGGCGCGAGTGAATGCCATACTGGTGAGGGCAGAACGGAAAGTTGAAAAAGGGGTTCAATTCCGTTTTGGTGATTTTGTTTTGGATATGGATACCCGTGTTTTGACTTCTAAAGGGAAAGTTGTAGAGCTGACGCGTACAGAATTTGATTTGCTCGCATATATGTTGGCTAATGAAGGAAAGTCACTGTCGAGGGAAACACTGCTGCGAGATGTTTGGGGCACGGAATATTATGGGACACAGCGGTCGCTGGATACCTTTGTGGCGATGCTGCGGTCGAAAATTGAGAAGAAAACAAACGTTCCCAGGTACATTCTGACGGTGCACGGGGTAGGGTATAAATTCTGCAGCGCCGGTTGAGCTGGACGAAAGAGAGAAACTTGGACAGAAGTATGCAAAGATCGCCAGCGCATCTGTGGCAAGGGCGCCACAGATGTGTGAATTATCTCCCAGGAATTCATGGTTATTGGATGCTAGCACTGTTTTCTTTTATTTTCTGCCAGAGGGTTTGTGCAACCACCAATGCCACGCTTTCTTTGAGTTATGCCCACCTTTACGAGCGAGAGCTTACGGGGGGAGGAGCGGGATTGGTGCAGGAGTATCGGGCGCTATTCTTGTCGGCCAGGCAGAGTGATAAGGAACTTGCTGAAAAAATACTCTATCGGATAGGTGTGTGTGAAAAGAAGGCGGGGAGAGTGGAGCAGGCGCGTTCTGCATGGAGAGAACTAATTGGAATATTCCCGCTGAGTGATCCTGTCGTTTCATCAGCTCGGGATGCGCTCAAGGCGTTGGAGTGGGACTTGGATCGGATTGTGATTTCAGGGACGGTTCTCTCTTCGTCCGCCGTTGGTCTTTCGCCGGTAAGCAAGTGTGTCGTATTCGCAGGAGAATGGGGAAATGAATCATCTGTGTTAACAGGATCGAATGGCTGTTTTCGTGTGGGACGGCGAGCGGCGGGGCAGTTGCCGGATGGACGAAGCTATGGCCTGATATATGCCGAACATCCTGCGTTGTCGCTAGTCGGCGCAGCGTTGTGGACGAGTTCGGGGGCTACAAATCTTTCTATTTTGCTTGCTGCGCCAGTCAGTCTTGCCGGGTGGGTGGTGGATCATTCTGGATTGCCGGCTCCTAAGCTGCGGATTCATGTTACGGGATTCTTTAAACCGTCTGCTGCTATATCAGGGGTCGATTCCAGGATTGTCGCTCGAACGGCATACCCTGTCCCTCTACCGATTGATCGACTTATTCCTCCCGTTTTTTCCGGTTCTAACGGAACGTTTATCATTGAGGGACTTCCTGCTGGATTGCGTTACGAATTAACACCTGAAGCTCCCGATTGTCATGTCGTCTTAAAGGGAGATGTCTATAATTTCCAGGGTGACAACAGTGAAATAGCGGGATCTTCAAATTGCTTAACCAGCCAACAGTTCAGCAATCTTTTTGCAAATGTTACTTGGCTGAGAGGCAACCCGGAGACGGGGGGGGCTTTACGTTGGGATGAACTGAAGGGACATGTTGTGGTATCCCATTTCGGATCTGCCTATGGGGAGGCTTCCCTGCGTTCACAATACCCTGACGAGGAGAGTGAGTTGGCCTGTTTGACGGATTTGTACGGAGAGCAGGGGTTGTTTTGTTTGTGGATATTGCCGGATCGGGAAGGCAAGGGGGAAGCCTCACAATTGGCATTGGGGCTATATTCAGATATACCGGTGGGAGCAATGGGAACTGGACTTGTGGATGGGGGCGAGATTAGTGGAAATGTAGTGATGGGGCGCGACGGAAGAATTCATGCCATTTGCTCTGATCAGCAGGTTTTCAAAGCAGTCAAAAAAGCCCTGATGCGACCTTAAATATCCATTATGATGTCTTGCATTCTGGGGGGGGGCGTGGTTCTAATTATGGTTGGATTATTTGGGCGATAATATCGGTCAGAAAAGAGGAGAAATATCATGCGAACGATAGGGATGATTGGGGCATTGGTAGTGATAATGATGGTGTCAGCAATGGTCTGGACAGGGTGCGAGAGTGCTGGAGGCACCGGGGGGGTTGGTCTTTCGCCAGCTTCTGTTGTATTGGGCTCTGGTTCAAGTAATACAACGTCAGCAGCGGTCTTTACCGCGCAGGTGAGTGGTAATCTGGCGCTCCCGTTGGTGTGGCGAGTGTCAAATGCTTCGCTTGGCAACATTGTAAGCCAATCAGGCAGTAATGCCACCTATCAGGCCAATTCCGGGGCGACTGGCGATAATGTTGTGACCGTGAAGGATCAATACGGCAATGAAGGTTCTGCCGTCGTAACGCAGAATTAGCGCTTATTCTACTTGCTGATCTTTCTGTTTTCAGCCTTTCTGTTTGCGCTGATTTTTAGCGGATGTTACCATGTACGCAAAATTAGTGAATGAGGTTAAGCCTTATGTTTAATAATCGGAATACGATTCTAGCGGGTGGGCGGCTTCCGGTGCGCATACTGTGTCTTTGTGTTCTGTTTTGGTTGGTGGCGTTGGCTGTTCCGGTTCGCGGGGCTGTGATCACTCTTAAAATTCGTGCGATCAATCCCTCTAAGGAAAGGCAGAAAGCGACCGCTACGGCCTTGCTTCCCAGTCTTGTCACGCCAGAGAATGTGGAGAACACCGAGAAGTTTGATTTTGTTTATGATGTGGCAGGCAAAACGTATCGCATCAATAAAGAGGTGGAGCTAAATCCGGGAGAGACCCGCACTTTTGAGGTGGTGATAAAGGACGTTTGGATAATACCCGAAGAAGAATTTCAGAAACTAACGTCGCATGCCGGAAAGTTGGCTGAGGCGTTGAAGTCGTCTGATAAAGAAGAAACTGCCGCACGACTTCAGGGGGTGATTGATGCAGGGATAAAAGAGGTGAGCACTCGTCAGGCTGCCTATTCGGTGGGGGCTGTCAAACCATTGGATCATATTCGCGCTTACGAGGCGAATGCCGAGGCGATGAACCGAATCCGTAAAGATGTTGGCGTCCTGGAGAATCTCGTTATCGCTGCGGGCAAAGATCCGGAATTAATTCTTGGGGCCTCCAAGAGTGCACCGGCCGTTGATCGGGAAATTAATGATGTGACCAACGCTGTTGTGGTGTTGCATATCAAGATCACCAACACATCCCCCACGGAGAAGCGTCCGATTCCTGTTCGCCATGAGCTTCCCTCGGAAGTAAGGGTGACTGATATTCTTGACGCAGGGGGACTGCAGGTTGGCGTGGATACCACCAAAAATGTCTGTTACGCCTATTTGCCCGAAGCGCTTGAACTGGAGCCCAAGGGGGTGCGTGTATTTGATGTGAAAATCAAAGATCCCTGGGTGTTGCCCAGCCAGAAGTTGTCACGTCTGGAAACGCGCGTAAAAGATATTCTGAACATTACCCATGAAAAGGAATCTTACAAGGCGGTGGATGTCCAGGCGCAGGCCATCGTGAAGGAATTGGATGAGGTGAAAGGCCGCAAGGGGCCGGATGTGGTGAATGACCAATATGTAGCCTTTGCTCGAAGGCAGGTGGCGGATGTGAAGGCGATTGAGGGACGCATTCAGCGGTTGGAAGAATTTTTTCAGCCGAATGAAAAAGCAGTCATAGGAGGGCCTATCATGGATGTCCCTCGCCCGGATAAGCGTACCACCTGGGTGATTATCTACATTATTCTTGGGTTCCTTGGTATTTTCAGTTTGTTGTTTTTCCTGCGTTGGTTCGGCAAGGGAAAAGCCGAGAAGGTTGATAAAGCTGAGCACTAAAACGATCGGGTTGCGAGACTATGGCATTAGCATTTAAAATATCCCCCCTTCAGTTGAAGGAATATGGGGTTGTTTCTGAAATAAAACAGGGTATCGCTCATGTGACGGGTTTGACCAACTGCATGAATGGTCAGTTGGTGCATTTCGAGGGAGGGAGTCAAGGCACCATTGTTGGTTTTGACAATGGATATGAATTGATCATGATTGTTAAAGAAGGTGCCAAGATCAAGCCTGGTGACAAGCTCTACTCCACTATCGAATCCTGTACTGTGCCGGTGGGTGACCAATTTCTGGGGCGGATGGTCAACGGTTTGGGTGAGCCGGTTGATGGGTTGGGACCCATCAAAGCGGATAAGCGTCAGCCGATTTTTAATCAATCGCCCAGTGTGTTGGAAAGAACCCCGTTAAAAGAATCCTTGGAAACAGGGGTCAAGATTCTAGACATGATGAATCCCGTTGGAAAAGGCCAGCGCCAGTTGATTTTAGGTGATCGCGTAACCGGTAAAACCACGATTGCAACAGATACCATTCTCAATCAGCGTGGCAAAGGCGTTATCTGCATCTATTGTTGTATTGGTAAAGCGGAAGCCTCGCTAAACAAGGTACTGGACCTGTTCCGGGAGAACGATGTCATGAGTTACGGCATCATTGTGTCCGCAACAGCAGCATCGGCTGTAGGGCAGCAATACCTGGCCCCGTATGTGGCGGCAAGTTTGGGCGAATATTTCATGGAGAAGGGGCGTGATGTCTTTGTGGTTTTTGACGACCTTACCAAGCACGCGTGGGTTTACCGTCAAATGTCCTTGTTACTGGAGCGTTCGCCCGGTCGTGACGCCTATCCTGGTGATATTTTTTATCTACATTCTCAGCTAGTGGAGCGTGCCGGGAAATTGCGTCCGGAACGAGGTTCAGGTTCGATGACATTTTTCCCGATAGTTGAAACAGTGCAGGGTGACGTGACGGGCTATATCCCCACTAATATCATCTCAATGACTGACGGGCAGATTTATGTCAGCACGCCTTTGTTTACGGAGGGGTTCAAGCCCGCGATTGATATCGGATTGTCCGTCTCCCGTATTGGCAGCAAAGTGCAATGGCCTGCGATGCGGAAGTTGGCCGGAATTTTGAGGTTGGAATATATCCAATATAAGGAACTTGAGAAG
>Ga0118677_10011127_pt1 | contig 12371 bp, 11 predicted proteins | sample AliMusrvi5mmetaG_FD_86154 | JGI IMG/M metagenome (GOLD analysis project Ga0118677, IMG submission 86154)
TCAGCTCCGGTGGACTGCCCACCGTCTGCCGGCTTCGGGATCGGCACATTGCTGGCGCTATCATGGCCACTGATCTGGCTGGGCGGCGCCGAGGAGGACTGGATTCAGGTGGTGGAGGCCCACTTGATGTGGCGGATCAGCGATTCCGGATTATTCGCCTGCAGCGGTTTGATTTCCGGGTTGCCGATGAATTTTTCCAGCACATCGTGGTCGGCGTCTTCCCCCATGGCGATTGCCAAGCGGACCGATTTGCGCCCCCAGTTTTGCGCCATCAACGCCTGCAGCCCGCCGTTGAAGTCATCGGTCGGCTGGCCATCGGAAATGAGCACCAGCACCGGCGGGAGCGCGCGGTCCGGCATCGGTGGGATTTTCATCTGTTCGGCTACCATCGCCAGAGCCTTACCCATATCCGTGACGCCGTCCGCGCTCAGGTCGGTCCAGGTAAAGTCCTCCACCAGTGTGGGTTGCGAAATCTGCCATTGCGCCCCATTGGAGAACTTGATTGCGCGCACCAGCACCTCGGCGTTGACGTTGTCCCTGGCAACATCCCGCATGTGCGGGATAGCCTCGCGGATCGCCGTGTTGAGCGAATTGATCTTCTGCCCCGCCATGGAGCCGGAACAGTCCGCCAGGAAAATAAAGTGGAGCGGGCGTGACGCCAACTCCCCACCGGGCCGTTTTCGATCTTCAGCCATCTGCTTATCTCCTTTGATTTAGTACCGTATCAGGTAAATTCGACACAGGACGTGTCGAATTTTCCTGATACGGTACTCGCAAGAACAGAGCACGTTGGTAAAAAACGTAGCCTGCTCGATTTGATTTTACCATAACACGTTGGGCTGTGGGCAAAGCTCACCTTAGGAACACCTGGTAAGATATTGAGTTGTCGTTCAGAGTAACATTAGAGCCTAACCTATACGCACTCGAAGCATGATAAACCTGCAAGCAGAACATGTTCCGGACAATAACAGCAACAGCGGAGTATACTGCCCGCAGGACGACCAGACCAGATCAGCTATTGAGGTAAACACTCTCTGTAACGTTGATCGGTCTATTTGTTCTGGCTACGCCAGTTTAGTAACAGCTTTCCCTTTCGTTGCCAGCTTCTTTATATATTTCCACGTGTAAAGGGATTTACCTTTTTTCGGCTCGATAGAATTTTTGTGGGCAACTGATCAAATATGTATCTCAGCCATCATCAAAGCAGATCTTTCCCCGAAGGGCTTGATTTCGTAAGCTTTTCCGTCGAATTTTGCCATGACATGGCGTTGGTCTGTAGTTCGGTTCCAGTTCCAGGGCGATGCCTTGGCTGACGAATTCAAGCCCTTCGGGCAAAAGGGGATACTCCAAATGTCGCGGCCATTTTATGCGTTGCAGGCGCTATAACCCATGATCGGAAGCACCTTGTCCCGTAGGGACAGTCGAAAATAGCCCACCAATTTATTGGTGGGTCTTGGGGAGAAAGAAACCACAAGTCCCGGTAGGGACGGCCGAAACAGGATGATATATGATCATTTTTCTTCGGCCGTCCCTGCGGGACTTGAAGGTCTCTTTTTATTGGCAACCCAGCAATAAATTGCTGGGCTATTTTCGGATGTCCCTACGGGACAAGGGAAGACGCGTAATGGGGTGGAGGCGCGAACGGCACTCCGGCATCCTGCCTTCGAGCCTCACTACGAGCCGGGCTGTTGCACGCGTATAAGGCCGGGTTGACGATCAATTACACACAATAAACCCAACAGCGCCATTTTGTTTAACCCTTGTATGTTGATAAGGCCGCCGGGCTCTCGCCCAGTTCCAAACAGTGACAATGAGTACGAATAATGGCTAATCACGGAATCTGTCATAGTGAAATAGAATGTGCAATTTAGATTGAACCACACTGTCTGCCACACTGAAAAGCGGGGACAGGCGACACGCGGCACTCTGGATGAGTGCGCTCCCAGTTTACTCCAAAATCAATGCCCGGAATGTTTGCGGCGGCAGGTAGATATGTGCCCAGATATTTTTCTGCAGCAAATCTTTGGCTGATGGTTTGAGGCGCATCAGTTCTTCACCCGTCTCCATGTCGCGCAAGTGGGCGGCAGGTTTTCCGAGGAGTTGCCGGTCATCGATCCACAGGCTGTGGGTCTGCCCTTCACCGGTGGAATTCACGAGCCAGAGCAGCGTTTTACCTGGTTGGCGATACTGCGAGGCGAAAACGCCGGTGGGAGTTGTCAGATGAAAAATGCCGTTGTCTTCCATCGCGAAGCTCAGCAGGCCATTGCTGTCCCAATAGGGTACGAATTCTGCCTGGCGTGTCGCGCTGAAGAGGCCTATCTCTTTATCGAGCTGGGCGAGGATTTTGTCGCCGTTCGCCTTGTCCATCAGCCGGCTGACGCCGAAGTCGAAGAGCAGGGCCATGCCGAGGACGCTGCGCATGGGACGATGGCTGGTGCCGGAGTAGCCATCACGCGGTCGCGCTTCATGCGAAGTGGCCATGTGGATCGCCGGCGCGCGAGAGAGAACCTTCGCGCGGAACGCTTCCGGCTCAAAGCCATCAAAAAGCGTGCCTTCTTCGGTCCAGATATATGATTCGCCTTCGATTAAGATCATTTTCTGCTTGAAGGACAGATCGAAGGTGCTGGCATTCGGATAGAACATGGGCGGTTGCGCGAGCAACCAGCACATGGTATTCGCGCGCTTGCTGAGCTGCCGCCGGGCATACATGCTGCACACCGGCTGTTCATGCCCGTCGTCGCGCAGGTAGCCCATGCCTGCGTCCGTATTCAAATACCATGCCAACCCGGCATTATCATAGAAAGTGCCATTCACGCGCGCCAGGCGGAAGAGCTTTTCGTGGTACCACAGGTAACAATCAATCATACTCCGCGTCCAGGTAGCGCTGACTTCGGACACCTTAGCCGGCGTATCGGCGATGTAACGGCCCATCATATCCACTGTTTTGCCCAGCTCATTGCCGCCGGGATGCGCGTTAATCTCCGCCACCAGGTTACTGTCGCCGCACCATTCGCCGGAGAAGGTGGTCATTTCCGGCAGCGAAGCGGAGATGCTGTTGTGCGAGCTGTATACCACTACCGGCATGTCGTTCAGCACGCCTTGCTCTCCGAGCGCTTTTTTATGCCCTTTCAAGAAGTTCAGCGTCCATGCCGCTCCCGCACCACGTTTTCCGACTTCCTCGAAGCGCTCAGGATAATGGATGAAGTCGCCATATTCCTGGTAATCCTTGTCGGATGGCATGTAGAAATCATCCCCACCCCAGCCGTAGCGGCGCCAGCCGGTATTGAACCAGATAGACCGTTCCAGGTCGAGTTCGCCATCCCCTTCGCCGCCGTCCCACACCATGCGCCGCGCATTCACCGGCAAGGGTTGATTCGGCGTGGCGAAGAGGGTGAAATTCACTGTGCGGGATGCCGTCAAACGCGAGGGCGTATTCACCAGTCGCAGGCGCAGCACGGGCAGCCCGTTCACGCGTTCGATTAGCACGCACGGTTTCGCGTCATCCAGCAACCAGCCGCGGTCGCTTTCCGCCAGGTACCACAACCCGCGACCGCCATTGCCCAGATAGGCGTAAGGCACCCAGGTGCCGGAGAATCCGACAGATTTAGTCGCGACAGCATCGCTGCTCCACACCACGCCGTTAGCATTGGCGATGCGCGCGGCAGCGGCCTGATCACCCCAATCGCGACCGGAAAACATCACGTCGGCAAATGCATTCAGCGGGATCACCACGTCTAGCGACTCGACGTTGGCCTGTACCGCTTTTGGGCCATAGGTTAAAGAGATGTTGTACCAGCCATCATAGTCCATCACACCGTTCACGCGGAGCTGCACGTCGCCAATTTCCGCCTGACTGCTGGTTTTTACCTCGTAACCGTCGGTCACCGGCAACTCTGCTACCTTCACCGGTGGACATTTCTTCTTCCACAGGTATTGCGTGTAGTCCGGCGGGAATGCGCGTCCCGCGCCTTTCTCCAGCGCGGCAGCATTGGCCTGCCAAACCTGTGTCTTCCCTCCAAGCGACGCTTCTACCCGCATGGGTGCGTTGAGGAATTCCCGGTTGTCCACTTTGATGCTGTCGAATAACCCGCCTTTACCCACGGTAAATGACCCACGGCAGGCGGCGATCGACTGCTCGGTTACTTGCAGCGGCGTGAATGGCGGAATCACCACCCGGTCTTCGCCCAGGTGGTTGCCTTCCCAGGGGTAATGCTGGCGGGTAAGATTGATGATGCGCGTGTCCAGTTCCTTGCCGGCAGCGTTCAACAAGCGCACGTTGCAGGCATATCGCCCATCTGGCAGATCGCCCACCGGCAAGCGTCCGGCGCCGGCGAGATTTTCAATGGGAAAGACCTTCTTTGCCAGCGGTTTGCCGCCGGTGAACGGCGTCACTTCGACGGAAAAGCGCTGCACTCCGGTCAGCTTATGCGGCAATCCGCCGAATACGTCCAGATCCAGCGAGGCGCGCACGAGTTTGAATTCCGGCAAATAAGCGACGGTGACATGATAATCCCCCTCCTTAGGACGTGCGTTCAGATACGGTGCAACATTCTTCGCGACATAGTCAGGCGTATAGAGAAGCACCGGCATGCTGCAGTTGAACAGACGTCCGCGCGCGTCACGCACATTAAGCGAATAGCTATTGTGCCCGGCTTCCGGCGGGGAGAGTGCAAGCTTATCGGCGGTGAAGACCGCTTCCGAAGCGCCTCCCGGCGGTGCAGTGAGATGTTTCGCCTGCTGGTACAGCGTTTGTCCTTTGGCATCCGCAACATCCAGTGCGACATCCGTTGCGCCGCCATTCTTTCCACCTACGCGCACCACGGTATGTAATGTACCATTCACGATGTCGCCATGGCGCAAAAATTGCACCGCGGGGGCATCCGGATCAAGAATCATCTTATAGAACTCATTCCAACTCATGAAAATACCCGGCGCGCAGCTCGCGAAATACCAACCTGAGCAAAATCCCGCCCGGCTCAAATGCATGATGAACTCGGTGTGGTCGGCTTTCTCAATCTTCATACTGCTTAACGGCCAGGACATAGTCATGGTCCAACTCGTCTTCGTAGTGGTGCATTTAATATTAGCGCCACTCGACCACAAGGCTTCCGAGCCCGGCACGCCGTTGTAATACCAGGTATCGGAAAAGACGCCACGCGGATTGATACAAATCTTATAATTGCCGAATCCGTTGCGCATTGCGCGCGCGCGTCCATAAGGCGAGGCGGAAATCTCCAGATGATCGTCAAAAATTAGCGAGTTTTCATGATCCTGGTCGCGGGGTTTGGTATCGGCTTTCAGGGTGATCGTCTCCGGAAAGACCGTATGCATCGCCATGTATATATTTTTATCGTCATACCCCAGATACCAGACAGTGCCCAGTGACTCGGGATAAGCAGTGATAGCAATGGCGCCGCGGAATCCCGCGGTAGCGCATGCGTCCGCCCAATCCGCTTCACGAAAGACACCATCAATGACCGGCGGCTTTGTCATTTTTGAGATATGCATCACCAACTCATCGCCGCGCGCCGCAACAGCCCACAGCAGGCCTGAAAGTAGGACAAACATCAATAAACGGGACAATATGCGCAGGTTCATGGTCTACACCTTTTCAAACGGGATTTACGATTGCGGATTGCGGATTGCGGATTCACGATTCAGGATTTTCATAGCCGCAGTATAAAAAGAATATGCCGGGTCGTCAATGATGCTGTGTTGGAAAAGGCATTGTATTTGCATCCTGTCTTCGCGCTCTCCCTCACCCCCCAACCCCCTCTCCCAAAGGTAGAGGGGGAGATTAGTTAGGCAAATTGCTGGTTTGTGCTCCCCCTCTACCTTTGGGAGAGGGGGTCGGGGGGGGTGAGGGAGGTGTGAGGCTGTCGCATAGCATTTTTTACCACGAAGACGCGAAGACACAAAGGATTTATTGGCGCTTCGCATTTTTGTATTGGGGTGAGGCAGCTCCTCATCCCGCCGGCGTCAAATACAACCCGATATTCTGTCCCTTGAAGTTCAGCCGGAACGGTTCGATGGAAAATCCCCGGCTTTTCGCGTAATTGGCGACACACTGCAGCCAATGCACCCCCGGTTCGGGAAGCAGCGGTTCGTCAATGATGCAACAGGGCAACAGGATGACCTGGCGGCGGCAGGCCGCGGCGGCGTCAATCAGCATGATGTTGCACCCGTGGGCATGCAAGGCGATGAGCAACTTGAAGTCATGCGCCATCTCCGGCGCGAAGACGCAATTCTGGCGTGGCACGGTGGCGGACGGAGCGATATGCACCTGCCTGCCGGTGATCAATTCCTTATATTTCACCGGCAATGTTTGCGCGATGGGATCAATCACGGTGGCCTGCCATCCGCTTTGAATTAACAGATAGGCCATCAACCCCTTGCCGCCGCCGATATCGGCCACGCGACACGGCGCAATATGTTGCGCGATCCACGCATGCAGCAGTTGAAAGCGGAACTTCTTCATCAGCGTCAGCTCGCGCTTGTCCCCAGGTTCCAGCACTCGCGCCAGATCCACCGACGTGCGCAGCGCCTCATCAGAAATGGTCGCATCTTCAGCGGTGGCAGTCCGTACCATACGCGTGAAAAGCTGCTCCACTCCCTGTCTATCTTTGCGCTTACTCATGTGCCGGCAGTGTAGCGCACATGAGGCAGCGGTGTAAAGGTCCAATCGGGATCTTGTTGGTAACTTGAAGCTTTTGGGGACTGTCTTCGCGTTGAGTGCTCGCTATGAATCTTGCTCTCCAAAATGATACTCATTCTTCAATATATCGATGGCGCCCGCTTAAGGCTGTCCCCGCTGGTACTATCTCTTTTCGATTACGAGCACGAGCACGAGCACGAGCACGAGCACGAATTGTGTCACCCATGTAACTCACCGCATTATTCCCAAGCTGACCTTACTGCTCACTGCTCACTGCTCACTGCTTACTGCTTACTGCTTACTGCTTACTGCTTACTAACATCCCGGGATAACACACGCCTGACCCCGGCAGGCGAAAGGACACAATTATGCCCATTACCGTGGAAATCGACGGGAAACCGACCGTCGTCCATACCGCTGATGAACTGGCTGCTCATGCCGCGGCGGAAGTCGCCAGGGTGAATGAAGCGGCCGCGAAAGAACGCGAGGCGGCTATCGCGAACGCGAAACTGGAGGCTGCCGCCGCGCTGGATGTGCACGGGAAAACTGCTGCCGCCCGGCGCGAAGCCGAGAAAAAAGCCGCAGACATTCAGCAAGACGCCGATGCCCGAGTTGCCGCGGCACAGGCGGAGTTGGAAGCCGCGCAGGCCGGGCACACGCAGACCGCCGCGCAACTCACCGCACTGCAGGCCGAACTCGACACCGCGAAAGCGGAACGGGAGAAGGCGACTACCGAATCCGAAGGCATCAAAGCCGACTTCGCGCGCAAAACCGCGCTCATTGAAGCCGGCGCCCGGCCCGGGCAGGTGGCCCGGGTGGAAGCGCTGTTGCAGGCCGACGGCATCGAGCTGAGCGATGCTGCCGCCGTGCAGCAGGCATTGGAGACGCTGAAAGCCGACGTGCCCGGGCTGTTCCTTGACGGCAAGGCGGGGAGCTATACTCCGGCCGGCGCCGCCAAAAATCCCCCGCCAAATGCCGGTCCGCAAACGGTGGCCGACATCGAGGCGATGACGCCGCGCGAATACGAAAAATGGCGCAAAGAGAATTTCCGGAGCTAATCCGATAGGATTTTATTTTCACCACAAAGACACGAAGGCACTAAGACACAAAGATTTTTCTCTTTGTGTCTTAGTGCCTTTGTGGTGAAAAGTTAACTATTCATCTATGTAAAAGGAGCACCATCTCATGGCCAACCAGTTTTTAACTCCCAAAATCGTGGGGCTGGAAGCCCTGCGCATTCTGCGCCCGCAACTCGCGATGCTGGCGCAGGTCAACGTGGACTATTCCGCGGAATTCGTCAATGTGGGCGACACCATCAGCGTACGGCGCCCGACCGACTTCACCGCCAATGACATGCTGAACAGCGACGGCACGTACAACCAGACGACCGTGCAGGCCGTCAAGGAAGGTTCTGTGCCGGTGAAGATCAACAAGTGGAAGGACGTCTCCTTCGCGCTGAACGCCAAGGATAAGACCCTCATTCTGCCGGTCTTTTCCGACCGCGTGCTGGCCCCGGCAGTCACCAAGCTGGTGACCGCGGTGGAAACCGACCTGCTGAACCTGTTTATGGATGTACCGAGTTACTACGGCACAGCGGGCGTCACCCCTGCCACCTTACCGGACTATGCGGGCATCAAGAACACGCTCTTCCAGCAGAAAGTGCCCTTCACCGACCGCAAGGTGTCGCTCTTCATCGACGGCACCGCGACGATGAATCTGCAGCCGTTGCTCACCGTGCTCTCCGGCGGTTCAGGGAACAATCCGAATTTGGAAGGCAATCAACTCGCGGTGGACATTTACGGCATGAAGCCGTTCTCCTCGCAGCTCATCTCCGCCTTCACGCCGGGCACCATCGGCTATGAAGCCAGCCCGATCGCTTCCGGCGCCGCACTCCCCGATCTGGCCTCCGGCACGCAATTCATCAGTATTGCCTCCGGCGCTTCTACCGGTACCTTGAAGCATGGCGATATTCTCTCCTTCGCGGGTTGCGCCGGGACCTACGTGGTACTCGGTTCGAACTCCGCCGGCGGGTCGGAAGTTTACACGGCGTCCAGCGGCGCCATTGCTGCCGTGCCCATCTATCCAAACCTGGCCTCCAGCCTCTCCGGCGCCGCCGTCACTGTACTGGGCGCGCATACGCCGAACCTGGCCTTTCATCGCGACGCCTTCACGCTGGCCATTCGCAACCTGGCCATGCCGGAGAGCATCAAGGCGGAAGTCGTCACCGACGATGACACCGGGCTGTCGCTCCGCGTGTCCTTCGGCTGGGACGTGAACTATCAGCAGGATGTCTGCAATATCGGCATCCTCTACGGCGCCGCCACGCTCGACCAGCGCCTGGCCGCACGGTTCCTCGGATAAAAAAGGGTGAAGCTTACTGGGAGCGCACGCTTCTAGCGTCGTTAGACTGTGAGCTTGTCGAACAGTGCTTAACTACGGCACGCAGGATGCGTGCGCTCCCAGTGACTCGTTCGTTCCGTTGTCGCACTTTTAAAAGGAGGAAGCGATGGCACTCGATATGAACGCGCTGCTTCAGCGCTGTTTCAGCATTCCGCCCGGCGGATTTATCCTGTCGGACATTCTGGCGCAACTCTTCGAGCCGGTGAACGGGCATAACCATGACGGGGTGAATTCGGCGCCGGTTGCCGGGATTCCGGTCGTGGATGGCGTCACGCTCGATGCGAACGGGGCAGCCGGTGCGGTGGAAGTAGCCGCGGGCGGCATCGGTACCACGCAACTGAAAGCTAATGCCGTCACCTCGGCAAAGATCGCCGCCAATGCCGTTGGCGCGAATCAACTGGCTACTGCCATCACCGGTGCACTGGTGACAACCGTCTCCAGTGCGCCGACCACCGACAGCGCGGTAGGGCTGTATTTCTGTACAGCGGACAACAAGCTCTATTACAACAGCGGCACGGCTGTGCTGGCGTCTGCGGCATTCAGCTAAAGGACAACTATTTTTTACTACAAAGACACGAAGACCTTTTAAAAACTCTTTGTGCCTTTGTGCCTTTGTGGTGAATAGATAATTCCTGTCGCATGAGGTAACCTACCATGCTCATTGTTGGCATTGACACGTATGTGGATGGCGCAATATCACAGGCCTATATCCAGCGCCGGTATCCGCAGATCCCCGCCGTTGCCGCATTAACCACCACTTCCGTAACCCATCCGGACAACAGCGTCAGCTTCGCTGCCGATCCGCGCTGGGAAGGCGCGTTATTGCGCGCGGTGGATGCAATCGAGGCGTTGGAACCGGCGATGTGGCAGGGGTGGAAGACCGAAGTCTCCTCAGGATTGCAATGGCCGCGCGTCGCTGTCACCGACCGAAGGCGCAATGCCTGGGGGTATTCCCCGGTGTACGGCTTCGGCTTCTTCTTCGATTCCGGCGCCATGCCGGACATTTTACAGCATGCGCAAGCAGAAGAGGCGCTCATCCTCTTTTTGCTGGACAGCGACCCCGGCTATGTGCCCGCGCTGCTCGATGCGCAGAAAGGGATCAGCGCAGTGCGGATACAACAGGCGCGCGTCGATTATCATTCGCCGCAACGCTACGCCGGCCTCATCCACAGCGCGCGCGCCTGGCAACTGCTGCTGCAACTGCGCCGCGATTGCCCGGCAAAAATTGTGATGGCATAAATAAAGGCAGAAGGCAGAAGGCAGGGGGATTTTTTATGAGTTGTTTCGATTCCTATATGCCACATACTTGCACCATCACAACGGCGGGGCAGGCGAATCCTGCCGATGATGGGGAGACGCGCATCGGGCAGGTGAGCACGCTCATCCCCTGCCATTTTATTGCTGAGCAAAGATTGTATCTCAAAGAGGATGGCAGCTATGGCGTGGGCAAAGGCATCCTGCTGCTGCCCTCAACCGTCGCGCTGCCAAATGCTATGGATGTTATCACCATCGATGGGATCAACTACCGCTCTCGCCGGGGACGCGCGCTGACAAACCCCTACGGCCAGGTGGCACGGCTATTGGTTTATCTGGAATAGCGCTGTCCGACAGGTCTGACAAGTCCGACAAGTCTGACACGTCCGACATTAACCCGCTGAAACCGTGAAAGAAATAACGATGACAAACCATACACAACCTTATGATTGTCCGACCGAGGCATTCGCGTGCGATTTTGCCGCGCAAGGGTTGGGTGCGGGGGACCCGGTGTGGACGATGGAACGGCAGTCCGAAGCGGCAGCGCAGACGGTGCTGCAGGAATTCTCCGTCGAGGATTGCGATGACGCGCCGTACTTCACCCGCTATCCGATCAAAATTGAGATTTATCACCCCAACCGGCATGAGGCGCGACGGCGTGCGATGGCTGCCTATGGTTATTACCGCCAGTTCCGCGGGAGCTATTCCGGCGTGCCTGGTTACACCTTTTTCAACTGGCATGCCGGGCAGGTGCGCTGCCAGTTCGTCGGGGTGGATGATGCCATTGAAATCACCGGCACGTTGCTCTATAAAGCGTTGGTCAATATCGTGCTGGTGGTGGTCAGTCAGTTGTAAAGGACTTAACGTGGGCTTTGCCCACAATCCAAGGTGTTATTGTAAAATCAAATCGAACAGGCTCAGTTATTTACTAACGTGCTCTGTTCTTGCGTGTACCTTACCAGGTAAATTCGACACGTTCTGTGTCGAATTTACCTGGTAAGGTACTATAAGAGGTAACCCACATGGTTGATCAGACGAAAGATATTTTTCTTAATAGCGTGCGCCGGTTGTATCTCAGCGACGGCGGGACGACGCCGGTGCTCACGCTCATCCCCACGCTTGAGTTCGAAGAGATACCGGTGTGCAAGGAAGAAACGTGGTGGTCGGCGGCAGATGTCGTCAGTGGCGTGCCTTACCAGGGTGGCGCGGTCACGGCACAGGGCAAGGCGTATAAAGTGGAGACGAAGATGTTCAAAACGGCCGATGCCACTCCGGCGCTCAATACCGCGCTGCAGACGCTGCGTGCTTGCAGGAACCAGGTCGGTTTGGCGGTGCGCAAAACCTTCATCATCGTTGAGCCGGATGGCACGGTGGAGCAGTGCGACTGCGATGTGTTGCATGTGGTTACCATCAAAGGGCGCACGGAAGACAGCGCAGGCATGACCTTCGCTCTTCACCGCCGCGGCGCTCCGGTGGCGTTCAGCGGCACGCTGCCGGGTTGAATTAGTGATCAGTAATCAGTGATCAGTGATCAGATTAATCATCACTCAATTACTGATTACTGATTACTGATCACTGATTACTGATCACTAAAAAAGGAGGTAGATATGACTGACACAACGCTGGATATTGACGCGCTCATTCGCGCCATCGAAGGGGAGCGGGTGATTCGGCTCTTCGGCGAGGAGCACCGGGGTATTCGCGAGCTTCCCTTTCGGCTGGGCATGACGCTGCAGCATCTGCAGCTTCTGTCGCCGGATGAGCAGGAGCTGGTGATGCGGCAAGCGTTGCAGCATGTGTTCGGCGCGGAGCGTCTGGCAGCCTGGGAAGAGCATGAGGCGTATAGCCCGGCGCATGCCACGCTGCTGACGGCTTATCTGCTTTCCGGCTTTTCCAGCGAGGCGGTGGCGCAGACCGCGGAGCGGATCATGGCAAAAAACGCGGGGAGGCTCACGGAGATGACGACGGATTCGATTTCCGTGAGCACTGGCCCCTCATCCTCGCCGACTTCCGGCGCGAATACGCCATCGACTTGCTGCGACCGGGTGAATTGCTGCGGGGA
>Ga0118677_10012582_pt1 | contig 12371 bp, 13 predicted proteins | sample AliMusrvi5mmetaG_FD_86154 | JGI IMG/M metagenome (GOLD analysis project Ga0118677, IMG submission 86154)
AACCAGATCATTCCGGAAATTTCCATTTTATGTTCAATGTTTTATTGCAGAATTTGATATCAAATAACTTAGCTATGAAATCAATATTCTTTATCTCTGTTTTGTTGGCCTTTTGTATATCGTGTCAGCAATCTGCCGTTAAAAATGAAAAACGCGATGCGGGTCAATTTATAATTCATGAAACTGAAAAATGGAAGAAGGAATTACTTCTGAATGGCGAAATCGGGACTCCTTGCGAAGCGGATTATATGAAATGGAACGCTAAAAATCCGGAAAGTTATTATGGCCAGCCTTCGGAAATAAGTTCCAGGATCTTTGATATCAATGGCGATGGGAAGGACGATCTTATGTTGTTTTTCCAGGCAGGGGAATCGTGCACGGGTGGTCATGAAGAGGGATCTGATTTTGTTGCCCTTATTTATTCGAATGGCGCAGAATACCTCAGCAATAAAAATCTAAGGGCGAAAATTGAAAATAAAATAATGGAAGCGTTTAAGATTCAAACGGATACATTCGCCCGGCGGGCTATTTTTTCAATCACTGATTTTAAACAACAGATCTTGGGAACATTTCAGCTATGGAGAGATGAAGATCCCGATTGTTGCGCCGGTTACGAAGGGATGTTTACATACAATCCCTTCACCTGGAAGATTGAACTTAAGAAACATGTCAAACAATAATTTATATGCAAATGTATGGAACTCCGCTGGTTCTTTCATCAAATACCTTACAGATAAATAATTTTAACGAATTCGAGAATATCCTTCAGATACAACTCAAAAAACATCCATGATCATGATTAAGAAACACACAACATACTCTGCCATTGTCAGTAATATGTTGATAATATTATTGTTATATTCAGTTAATTCTGAAGCGCAAGTAGAGATTGGAATTAAAAAATTAAATATCTGGACTGAATTTGGATTTGCATCACCAAAACAAGAATTAAAGAACAGTTACTCATTAGGCGATCCAATGAAATTGTACCTCGGCGCTGATTTACCCTTTGCATTCCAGAGATACAGCAAGAAGCACAACACTGGTATAAGTCTTGCTGCTGTTCTTGATCACGAAAAAGCAAACTTTGAAAATAACTCAAATGGTTCTCTGGATGCAAAAATCACTTCAGTAGGCCTAAGGGTTAGGCCGTTTGGCAATATGGCTGTATATCAACCAAAAGGGCCGGTAACGAATGGCGAAATGACTACTGTTACAATTCACAAAGATTACGGAAGAGACGAATTTGGAGCGCCCACCTATCATGAATATACCACTACCGAAAGTACCCCTGTTTGGTCGGAGGAGGGTGCGAAACTTTTGGTAAGTATGGTTTTGTCGGGTTTTTATTGCGATTTCGGAACTTCCCATATTGCATTGATTGAACCTCCGGCACCAACTGTAAACCGAACTGCATTTATGTATTACATCGGATGCGCACCCGCAATCGCAATTGGCAGAAAGGTAACCTTCTTCGTCGACTTATCTGTCAGAAACTATAAGTGGACGAACAAAATGAACACAACATCAGCGATTAGTTCTCTTCATACCGGATTTGGTATTGGCCTTATTTTGTAATATTTAGAAACACCATTCAATGAAAAACATAATTCTCACCATTATTTCAGGTTTGATTTTAATTGCGGCCTGCAAGAAAACCGATATTAATTCCAGTACGGCGATAAATGCAAAAATACCAAAGCTAATTCAGGAAAAGAGTGGCTGGCATGTTTTAGGTGGACAGGTCATTCCATTAACTGTCGGAGCAACGCCTGTTCAGGTTCAATTCGAGAACGGACATTTCAGCCAGACTTACAAAACGATGTTTAGTGTCGATCCAAACATCACCTCTATGGCCTATTCGCGGTGCAATGCAAATGGCGACTCCATATACATCCGCAGCACAGACAGTCCTATTGAATATAATCCATTTTATGCTTGTCAAATGAAATAAACATAAGTGGCAATCTGTCCTTTTTCAGATTTAAGCTGTCGATTACCAGGTTCCTGAAAATCTTTCCCGCGAAAAGCCGATCAATGGATTTGCTTTTTACAGCTGCTTTTAGTTTTAAAAAGTCCTCGGGAGATAAAAAATCGTTGAGTGATTGCTGATTTTTGAAGATTGAATCGGAGAAGAAAGACACCCTTTCCATCCAGGTTTCAGAAGGCAACTTTCCGATACTGTCCAGGAAATATTCAAGCTGGTTATCTGAAAATCGAATTTCTTTAATCTTTTGATTTTGAGTGGAATCTAACCTTTTTTGTTGTGAGTCAAAATGTTTTGTTTGTCGCGGGTGACAGCTAATAAATAAGATTATCAGGAATGGGAGCAGAAAGTTTCTCATCGGTAAAAAGGATGGGTTTAAATAAAAAACAAGATACTGTCAAACCATAGTTATAAACTTCGGGGGACCTCTGTATATGCATGAATTATTATTGTAAAACTACAAAGTTTTATAAAACATCCTACTTCTTACAGTTGCTGGCTGAAGCGTTTAATTCTATTGATTTAAATTTTATGAGTAATTTATAACAGGCTATGAGAAGATCATTTATTCTAACAACGATCCTGGTTCCGATACTTCTTTTCACCCTTTCAGGTCAGGATAGACACGGTATGGGGGCCAATTTTAGTATGGAAACTATTGCAAAGACTCCGCGCAAGGTGCAGATGTCGTTCCAGAGTTTTCGGGGAATGCCCGAACAGGCCACCCTTGAACCCTATTGCCCGACTCCAGGTGATCAGGGGAATCATGGTACGTGTGTCGCTTTTGCAAATGGATACGGAATTGCTACACTTTTGTATGCTAAAGCGCATAATATCACAGATAAATCAGTTATCAATAAATACATTTTCTCGCCTACTTTTCTGTATGAACTGATCAAAGATCCATCCGACCAGGAATGTCAGATGGGAACCGATCCGATAAAAGCAATCTTATCGTTGATCAGTCAGGGAAACGCCTTAATCAGGACCGTTCCCTATAATTGTGGTTTTGCAATCAGCAATGAAGCAAAAAATGAGGCGATAAACTACAAGATATCGGATGGCTCGGTCTTATTCGGACCTGAGGAATATAAAAAGCCGGTCGCAGATATGATCCAGTTGACGAAGAAGGCGATTCTTGAAGGGTCACCTGTTTCGGGAGGATTTCACCTTCCCGAAAGCTTCTTTAAAATAAACAGTGCTGTATGGATTTCAGATCCAAACGAAGTGGACAAGGACTGGAAGCACAATGGACATGCGATGGCTGTGATTGGCTTTGATGACAATAAAGCAGGAGGTGCTTTCAGGATATTGAATAGCTGGGGGACCAATTGGGCAGACCACGGCTTTTTATGGATGCGTTATGAAGATTATACCCGATATTGTATCCTGGGTCTGCAGATCTTCGGAAATCCCTTAACTCCGGATCCTGCAGAAAATGTAAAACCTGAGCCGAAACCACAGCCCAAACCTGATCCGACCCCTGATCCAAAACCACAACCTAAGCCAGCTCCGGTTGTAAATTCGATGAGTCTGAGCGGAAGTGTGGAGTTTAAGCTGAACACCGGAGAGGAGATGCCGGTGAACAAAATTTCATCCCGAAACCTTATGGTCGAAGAGGATGTTGCCGCAAAGGAGGACCTGGTGGCCTACACCATGATGAACAGCTATTCCAGCGGGACAAAATTCCGGTTTTATATGAATATTGACAAAGAGGCCTATATTTACGCCTTTGCCACCGACCTCACAGGTAAGATCAACCGGATACTCCCTTTCGATGATCTCACATCAACCCACGTTGGAAGTAATAGTATTGTCGCCTTCCCATCCGATACCAAGATCATTAAAATGGACGAAAACAAGGGAACCGATTACCTGCTGATCCTTTATTCGAAATCACCCCTCGATATGAATGAGATGTTGGAGCGTATGAATAAAACAAAAGGTGGTCTTTCAGCAAAGATTGTGGCTGCGCTGGGTGATAAGCTGATTGCTAAGGAGAAAATCAAATATGATCCTGCCAAAGTTGGTTTCCAGGTCAATGTCACCTATGGTAGTTCACGTAACCTTACGGTTGAGGATGACCGGCAAAATTCTGAGGTGGCCAACGGCACGGTGGTTCCACTAATGATAGAGATTAAACATAACTAAACTACTGATGAAAAAAAGAGTCAGCTTTCTCTTAGTACTTCTGGTCGCCACATTAACAGGGTTTTCACAGGGTTTAAAATTGATCATTCCACGAGGACATGCCTCTGCCGTGAAAAGAATAACCACCGACCCTCAGGGTAGATTCCTATATTCTGCTGAAGAGAATCAGGTGATCATGTGGGACCTGCAGCGGAAAAAGCAGCTCCACTCCTTCGTTTGTACCAAAGATGTCCGGGGACTGTCGCTGAACAAAGATGCGACGCTGTTATTGATCACCTGTGGAAGTTCGGTGAATTGTTACAATACTGTTTCAGGCGCACTTATTTACCACCTTTCCAAAGGAGGAGGGGTTACAGGTGGAATTTTTTCCTCTGACGAAAGCAAAATTATTGTAGGAAGTTTTGAAAAATTTGAACTGATTGATTTATCCTCAGGTAAGTCTATCGGCACCTATGGTTCAGCTAATTATGGCAATGATATTGTCGACATGGCGTTAATCGACAACGGGACTAAACTGGCAACTACCGGAGAAAAGATGTGGAATATTTACGATTTGTCTACAATGAGGGAGGTTTTCAAAATGACATTCGAAGATCATGGGAAAGCCATTATTATCCCTTCCCAAAACAGGATTGTTGTTGGGGGAATCTTCACCTTTTGCTACGATTTGCTAACCGGACAAAAGATTGCAAATTTTCCCCACGTGGTAGTGAACAGGTTCATCATGTCATCCGGCGGAAAATTTATGGCGATTTATGGAGACAATTCAGGTTCTTCAAATATGCAGAATGGGGAAAGCTATTTGCAAATTTATAATACAGCTACGTTTAAGCTCGAAAAATCGTACGATCATCTTAAATTTCCTTCCATCGAGCCGGCCTTTTTTCCGGAGGGAACCAATAATTTATACCTCAGCAATAACAACGAAATTACCACTTTCAATTATATCACGGGGAAGAAAGAATCCGTTTACACCGGGCTCATTGCCAACTGGATGCTTGATGGTAAGGGAAGTGTGATGCTCGACAATCTATGGAATAATGGTCAGAAAAAGTATAATCAGAAGGATGAACTGCTTCACATCATAACAGAAGGAAGCATTCTTAAGACGCTCGATTTTAAAAGAATGGCTGCATCCAGGCACACCGCCCTGGATGGAAAACAAATCGGAGATGTCTCAGAATCGGGAGATACAATAACAATTTCTGAAGGGTTAAAAGTTAAAAGTTATGATGTCCGCTACGGATTAAAATTGCTTACAACCAAAGATAAGCCTTTCAGAATGCCCGATAATGAGGTTGTTATGCAATTTTCGGGCAAGGATGGTAAAACGATCTATTATCTGAAAGAGACTCCGGAGGGTGATGTGATGTTCAGAATGAATATCCAGACAAAGCAGAAAGAAAAATTGTTTGCATTTAATAGCAGACTTGGTTCATATCAAATTCTTCCGGATAAAGACTTTTTGACCGGATTCGAAACCGGCTACCAGAAAAAGATTGCCGGTGTTTGGGATCTCGCATCGGGTAAAAGATTGTTTTCAAAAGAAATGGTATCGGATAAACCAGATAAAACTTTTGGAAACAACTATGCTATTGCCATGTCGGGCGATAAAAAAAGAGCAATGTTGTATCACAACCATTTGTTTGATCTCTATGATCTTTCGACGGGAAACCTCCTCTCAAGTGCAGTTCAGGCTCCCGATTCATACTTTCCTGCCGGGGTACCGTTTGAAACTGCCAGTGATGACCTGAGCTTGCTTGCAGTTTGTGGGCCATTGGGCTATGGATTCAGGGTTTACGATTTAACAGGTAAGTTGCTTTTAAGCCAGAAAACAGCAGTTCAGACAGCTTATTTCTCCGGTAATAAGCAACTGGTTTATGCCCTGACGGAGGATCAGACTGTAAAAGTTTGGGAGATCTCTTCAGGAAAACTTTTGGGTACACTCTATCTTTTCAAGGATGCAAACGATTATGTTTTTCTGGAACCTTATGGGCGGTTTGACGGTTCACCTGGTGGTATGAAGCAACTTTATTACCTTAAAGCGCGGCAGATTATTACCCTTGATGCTGTGTTTGAAAAATACTACACGCCCAATCTCTACCAGCGACTGCTGCATGGCGAACAGTTTAATCCTGTTGATATTGTATTGAATCCTGCTCCAAAGGTCAGAATATCTTATGCCGAAGCCAAACGAAATCTGGATGTTGTTGACGATGGACCGCCCGAATACCAGAATACTACAGGAGTTGCAGAGATAATAGTCAATGCGACTTCCGAAAGCGAACCTATTGATGAAATAAGGCTGTTTCACAATGGGAAAATTGTTACACTGGCTACAAGGAATTTGCTCGTTGCAGACGATAATAGTCCGAATTCAACTTCAAAAAAATACACGGTCCAATTGCTACCCGGGGAGAATAATTTACGCGCAGTGGCGTTAAACGGGCAGCGAACAGAAAGTGACCCGGATGAGATCAGGGTGATTTATTCACAAACTGCTGCGCCAGTCACCAATAAGCCTGCAAAACCGGCCACCCAATCAGCATTGTCGGCTGTCGATAAGAATGCAACGCTCCATTTGGTTGTTATTGGAATTAATGCCTACAAAAATCCTTCTATGGTCCTGAATTATGCGCTTGCTGATGCCACTGCCTTTAAGACTGAGCTGGAGAAAGATGCCAGGAGTGTAATCATCAATATTCAAACGTATTTCGTAACTGATGATCAGGCAGATAAAAACGGAATACTTAAAGCTCTTAGTGAAGTGCAGAAAGCGGCGAAACCTAATGATCTCTTCGTTTTTTATTACGCCGGTCATGGTGTTATTGGAAGAGACAAAGAATTTTATCTCGTTCCAAACGATGTGACAGACCTGAAAAATGTGAACGAGGCGCTTACGCAACATGGCATCCAGGCAAAGGTGTTGCAACAATTCGCGATTGATATACAGGCGCAAAAGCAGCTTTTCATTTTGGATGCCTGTCAGAGTGCGGGTGCATTTGAGGCCCTTTTAACAGCAGATGCCGAAAAGCAAAAATCCATTGCCTTGGTCTCCCGAAGTACGGGTACCCATTGGATGGCCGCCAGCGGGGCACAACAATATGCTAATGAATTCTCGCAACTCGGGCATGGCGCCTTTACCTATATTCTTCTTGAGGCGCTTAAAGGGGCAGCCGCAACAAACAAGCTGGTTACGGTTAATGGATTGAAAAATTACCTACAGGAAGAGGTGCCGTCATTGATGAGAAAATACAGCGGGACACTTCAATATCCTGCCAGTTATGGATTTGGAAACGATTTCCCGTTAGAATTGATAAGATAAACACTTTTACAGATAATTAACCCTTTAGAATTATCAAAATCGATAGTCTGCCTGTGAATAAATAATCAGCAACCACAAAAAATCCCGGTTCCATTCTGAGATTTTGATCCTTCAGTCTGATACCCGTCCCGTTTCCACCAATCAAGACCGCCCATTAATTCTTTGACCTTAAATCCAAGTTTCGTCATATTGTAAGCCCCTTTGGTTGAGGCATTGCATCCAATCCCGTCGCAATAGGTCACATAGAGTGTTTCTTTCTCAAGGATTTGAGTTGTTTCAACAGACATTGTCCGGTAAGGCAGATTGATTGAACCGGGAATATGTTCCAATTGGTATGCCTCACCTGACCGTGCATCGATTACCTTGATATCCAGTCCCTGGTTTATCGAATCAAATAAATCCCAGGAATCAATCTCAAATTCCAGTTTTGCCTTGTAAAATGATAGTTGATCTTTCATGAAATTAATTATTTGTATGTGATTATTTACAGAACACCGATGACACGGATTATACTGATTGTCAAAGATTAAAGATAGATCAAAGAGTTATTAAAATTAGCCAAAATATTCCATAATGCGGAAAGATCTGCCAGCCGCCAATAGCCAGCCGCCCGCTTTATTTCACCAAATTCATCTCCTTCACCAAATACCCGGCTCCGGCAAATTTATCGATAATAAAAAGTGCGTATCGAATATCGAGCGCAATATTTCGGCACTGATCGGGATCGTAAACCAGATCGCTCATCGTCCCTTCCCAGCACCGGTCGAAATTTACACCGATAAGTTCTCCCTGCGCATTTAAGACGGGGCTTCCTGAATTTCCGCCTGTTGTATGATTGGAGGCACAGAAACCAACAGGAACTTCGCCCGACTGATTCACATACGGACCAAAATTTCTGGTGCGATATAGCTCCTTCAACCGTTCTGGGATTTTATAATCAGGGAAATCAAGCCTGTCCTTCTCCAGTATTCCGCTCAGGGTTGTAAAGCATTTATAGGTAACACCATCGGCTGGTTTGTATCCTTCAATCCGTCCATAGGCGACCCTTAAGGTAAGGTTGGCATCTGCCATCATCCTTTGACCGGAGTTCATTTCCATCAAGGCTAAAGTATATTTCTTCTGAAGCGCCCCGATCGAACTGGTTAAAGATCTGAAGTTTGGTTCAACATTGGTGAGGTGACCGAGGCGGATCATTTTATAGAGGCCGTAAACCGGGTCTTTTTCCAATTTTTTAATCGACCTCTGATCGAAAACATTTAACAGCTCTTTAATTCTAAGACTATCAGTCAGCAGTGATTTCCGGTAGGTTTTTTGAGCAAATTTTTCAGATCCGATCTCTGTAATTAGCTGGCTTAATTTTGCAGGGATATATTTTGAATCAACTTTTGCAACATAAAGTTTCATCAAGGCAGACCACACTTTTTCGTCAGTTGTCTGGTCATAATCTTTAAAATAAGTCACAAGATATTCTCTTAGCTTTTTCAGTTCCGCAGCCAATTTTTCGTGATCTGTAATGGATTTAATCGCGTCCAGTTTTGCGGCGAGGGCAAAGATATCGGAGCCATATTTGATGCATTCGGTATAATAGTCATTTGCTGCCAGATATTGTTTGAACTCGCTATAAACCTTTTCAAAGTCTGAGGGAAGGCTCCCGAATTGCTCTTTCCGGTCAGAATTTGTGGTGGTCCATTTTTCAAAATCCAGCTCCCCTTTTTTCTTTAGATTAATGGCATCGAGCCGGTTTAAACCCTTTACTTCACCCTGCCATTTCTTCCATGCATTGGCTGCTGAAACATACTTACTTGCATATTGAATTCGGATCTTAGGATCGGTTCTCATTTGTTGAGCCCAGATATCCAGCTTCACAGTCCGGATGGCCACCTTTGCCGGATCACTTTGATTCATTATCAGGTTAACAGCCTGTGAGGGAATATATCGCTGGGTCGTTCCCGGGTAACCGAAAATCATTGTGAAATCGCCCTCTTTTAGTCCTTTAATGTTAATCGCGAAAGATTTTTTAGGATGATAGGGGATGTTATTTGGGGAAAAGGCTGCCGGTTTGTTATCCTTTCCGGCGTAAATCCGGAACAGCGAAAAGTCTCCCGTATGCCGGGGCCACATCCAGTTATCGGTATCTCCACCAAATTTTCCGATCGAAACAGGAGGGGCGCCCACTAAACGAACATCTTTGAATACTTCATAAACATAGATAAAATACTGATTTCCGTTGAACAGCGGTTTGATGTCTGCCGAATATCCGGTTCCTGCGAGGTATTCTTTTTTAATCCGTTCAAGGTTTTGGGTGGTTGTATCCAATTTTGAAACCTTTCCCGAATTGTCCATCAACTTTGTGGCCATTTGACTGGTAATATCCTCCATTTTAACTAAAAACCGCACGGTTAATCCCGGATTTGTTAATTCTTCCGATCTGTTCATAGCCCAGAAACCATTTGTAAGGTAGTCGTTTCCGACTGAACTGTGTTTCTGGATCTGGTCAAACCCACAGTGGTGATTGGTTATCAGGAGACCATCTTCCGAAATCACCTCGCCTGTACAACCTGATCCAAAGAGGACAACGGCATCTTTCAAACTGGCATGGTTGACACTGTAAATATCCTCGGCCGAGAGTTTGAATCCCATTTGAGACATCTCTTCGATATTGTATTTCTGAAGCAGTGTTGGAATCCACATCCCTTCTTTGGCGAACAAAAGGGTTGTCGCAAAAATGAAAAGGATACTAAAGCAAAGTGAGCGTAACATATTAATATATTGTTATTTGATTAGTTTTCATGTTTGATTTTGAATATTCTTATTGCTTGATAAATAAGGTAATAAGGTATGGCTTAGGGGATGATGAATAGCTACTAAAGTTTAAAAAATACAAATAAGGTCTAATAAGTGTTACAGCAAAATCAAATAATTATAAATGCGACTTATTTTCATCACTTTATTTCCATTTGCACTTTGTAATTTTGCATTTTAAAATTTATTTAGCTCTTCATAAAGCCGTTGCACGGGAAGTCCCATTACATTGAAATAGGAACCTTCTATTTTTGTAATCGCAATATAGCCAATCCATTCCTGAACACCATACGATCCCGCTTTATCGTAAGGCCTGTAGTTCTCCAAGTAAAAAGTGATCTCCTGATCCGATAGCTCCTTGAAATAGACATCCGTTGAGGCCGAAAATGTAACCTGCTTTTCCCTGGAAGTGAGACAAACGCCGGTCACAACAATATGCTTTTTACCCGATAACTGTCGCAACATTACCGCAGCATGTTCAAAATCATTTGGTTTTCCTAAAACGGTTCCATCTACCCAGACAATGGTGTCTGCGGTAATTACAAGCGCATCGTGACTCAGTTCTTCGGTAAATGGTTCGGCCTTGAGTTTGGCCAGGTAAACCGGAATTTCTTCCATAGGTAATCCTTCGGGAAACACCTCGTCAACTTCATGGATAACAACTTCGAAGGGGATGTTTAGTCCATCGAGTAGTTGGCGTCTCCGCGGAGACTTTGAAGCCAGTATTATTTTATAATCGGATAGCATTAAAACAGCTCCCAGTTCATTTTTTCACAATCAATCCATTTCCCCTGTGACCGAAGTACCTGTTCGAGAACATCCCTAACACAACCCTGACCTCCGTCTTTATCGGAAATATAATGTGAGATTGCTTTTATCTCCTGAGCTGCATCCTTTGGGCAAACGGGAACACCAACGGCCCTCATTACCGGATAATCGGGCAGATCATCGCCCATGTACATCACCTCTTCTGATTTCAGGTTGTTTTTCTCCATAAAGTCGATCAGACAAGGCAATTTTTTTAATGATCCGGTGTATAAATCTTTGATTCCTATTTTTTCACATCGTTTTATGACGTCAATAGTTTTTCCTCCTGTGATTACGCAAACCGGATAACCTATTCTGATCGCATACATCAGGGCAAATCCGTCTTTTAGATTTGATGTCCTGACAGTTTCGCCTTCCGGGGTAAGTGCCTGAGTGGCGGCAGATATAACCCCGTCAATATCAAATACAAATGCTTTGACTTTCGTCAGTTCTTCTTTGAAAAATCCCATTCTAATTATAAATGTGTTTGAATTATACGTTGGCTGATCTGTTGATAAAGCGCCTTCAGATCAGGATAATCGGTGAGCATTGCAAGATGTTTGTCCATGACTACTTTATCATTCCGAATGGCAGGTCCTGTTTGTGAGGCAAGTGGACTTTGGGTAATTGCCTTGTTTGCTGTTTCCAGGATTAGCGGTTTGAGAATCCCGAAATCGATCCCTTTTTGGTTAAGCAACTCCTGTCCAACTGAATAAAAGTGGTTCACAAAATTGCAAACAAAAACCGCAGCCAGGTGAATCTGTTGACGTTGGCTGGAATTAAGTTGTGTGACATTGCCGGAAATTGAATGAGCCAACTCGCTCAGGACTTCCAGATTTTTCGGCGTATTTGCTTCGATGTAAACCGGAACATTTTCAAAGTCAACATTTTTATCAATTGAGAACGTTTGAAAAGGGTAGAAAACACCATAGTTCTCACAATAAGGAGCAAGAATATCCATTGAAATGCTTCCGGCCGTATGCAGAACCAGCTTGTTTCCCCACTTAACTTCAGGTAAAAGTGAAGCAATTGCGTTATCCCTCACTGCAATAATATAAATATCAGTTTCCGAAGTAATTGAGTCTAAATTTGTCGTGAATCCGGTATTGAGTTTTGAGGCTAATCGGGCAGCATGATTTTCTGTTCGGGACCACACCTGCACAACCTGATGCCCGTTTTGAGTAAGGGCGATTCCAAGATGTGTGGCAACGTTACCTGCTCCAATCAAACAAATTCTCATCTTCGCTAATATTTTTTGCAAAATTATCTTTTAATAGTTACAAAATTGAAACATCTGAA
>Ga0118677_10012584_pt1 | contig 12370 bp, 7 predicted proteins | sample AliMusrvi5mmetaG_FD_86154 | JGI IMG/M metagenome (GOLD analysis project Ga0118677, IMG submission 86154)
CCACAAAATGCTGGGCATCCGCAGCCGAACCGCCATTGCCCATGACCAGGAGTTTTCCGCCGTTCGTGAACGTCTCTTCCAGCAGCCTCACCAGGTCGGCAATCAGTGGCGACAGTTTTTGTTCAATCAAAGTGATTACGTCACAATGAGCCGCCAATTGTGCGTTGATTTCAGAAATCATGCTTTTCCCTCCATAGATCCCGTAGCATCAGGTATATCGGTACAAATACCGGCAAGCAAATCCTCGCGCGACAGCGGATCCGCCACCCCGGGGAAAACACCGCCGTCACATTCGCATGCCGTTATTACGTCAGGTGAACCGCTCTGCAGTGCCGCAAACTTCCGCTGAAGATCCCGCACCGGAAACAGCGGTGAAAGTGGCACCAGATCCATGCCGGTATGCAGGGCATCCCACCCCATTTTCCGAAAAAGCTTATAGTGACGACGGTGCAGAAACAGCGTGATACGGTGTCCTTTACGGGCACCATCCAGAAGTGCGGCCACCGTATCGTCAAACGCAGCCGCGTCTGCTTCAGCGCCAAAATATACGCCGTAATGGCGGATGCCTCCCCAGCGGGAAATATACACCGCACGGCTGTTCTGCGCCATCTCGCTTCTGCGCTGGGCAGAACCGAATGTCTGCCCGGCTGAACAGGCCAGCCGCAACCGGGAGGTAATGCAGGTGCGATACCCTTTTGCAGATACGCGCCGCACGTACTCTTTCACGCACCACTCATCACCGTCAAGCTGTTCATTAAAAAATCCGGTGATCATGCGCATTTCGGTACGCAGCAAAAGCGTGGCCAGAGATACCTCGCACGTTTCCATCAACGAACTCCCCGGTGTCAGGTTCGGCAATTGCGGCGCCTCAGCTCCGGAGAACAGTGGCGAAACGATCCCGGCACCGGATGTTTCGGCAGCGGTCACCAATTCACCCAGCCATCCCGCCTGTACGGTTACGTTCGGTCGAACGATAACGGTGTAATCGCTATCGGATCGGGACAAACCGCAATTAATGGCCGCAATCAGGCCGATGTTTCGTTCTGACTTGATAAACAGTCCCTGATCACCCAACGGTTCGGAGAATTCCTCCAGCATCAGTTCGGTCTCGCGGCTGCTGCCGTTATCGACAATTATCAGACGTGCACCGGGTGAATGCATGAGGATCGCCGCCAGGCAGGCGCGCGTTTCAAATGGATTGTTCCATACCGGAACGAGTATGTCTATTGTGGGGGAGGTCATAGCGTGTATGGAAAGGCTCTATTCCGCCTGACCACGATGATCACTGACATACCCCGGACAGGAGCAGCGAAGGCATCATGCCCCCTGCTGTTCCCGTCCGATAGTACGCTGCAGTGCTCTCCGTGGCTTCGGTGGCAACAAATCAGGAGGATATGGCAACCCGGCGCAGCAGATCAAGTTCGTCCAGGACAAGCCCGGAACCGAGACAGACGCAGTCGAGCGGGTTCTCGGCGATAAGCACCGGTACTTTGGTCACTTCGCGCAGCAACAAGTCCAGGTTGCGCAGCAATGCGCCGCCGCCGGCCAGGAAAATACCCTGATCGACAATATCCGCAGCCAGTTCGGGCGGGGTCTTTTCCAGACAGATCCGCACCGTATCGACAATGGCGTTGACCGCTTCCTTGAGCGCCTCACGAATTTCATCCGAGTTGACCTTGATGGTTTTGGGAATGCCGGACACGAGATCGCGCCCTTTTACTTCCATCTCCAGAGTTTCCGGACCAGGATACGCCTCGCCGATCTCCATTTTAATCTTTTCAGCCCAGCGCTCGCCGATCTGCAGGTTATATTTTTTGCGGATATACTGGACAATCGCCTCATCCATCTTGTCGCCGCCCATCCTTGTAGACTGGGCATAGACGATACCTGCCAGCGAGATCACGGCAACTTCGGTAGTACCTCCACCGATATCGACAATCATGTTCCCGGACGCTTCAATAATCGGCAACCCGGCGCCGATGGCCGCTGCCATCGGTTCTTCAATCAGGTACACTTCGCGGGCACCGGCAGATTCGGCCGATTCCTTGACCGCACGTTTCTCCACCTGGGTAATGCCGGACGGCACGCAGATGACGATACGAGGACGGACAAGAGTTTTCCGGTGATGAACTTTGTGAATAAAATAACGAAGCATCTCCTCCGTGATGTCAAAGTCGGCAATAACGCCGTCTTTCATGGGGCGGATAGCGGTAATGGAGCCGGGAGTACGTCCGAGCATCTGCTTGGCCTCCATACCGACTTTAAGAACTTTTTGCTGGCCGTTGGGCATTTTCTGCACAGCGACAACCGACGGTTCGCGCACCACGATCCCCTTCCCTTTCAGATAAACCAGGGTATTAGCGGTGCCGAGGTCGATAGCCAGGTCATTGGAAAACATTCCGAACAGATAATCAAACATTTTCAACATTATGAAGTGATCCTTTCCGTGATCATTTGCAATTGGGTAAAATGAGGCGGAAAAGAATAGCAGAGTTACTGCTCGTATTGCAAGCAATGAATATAATCATGTCAAACCCTGCATTCCGATTCCTTTCCCATGTCATTCCAACCGGCTGCAATCCGGGCGTGCCCGTTTTCTTGACATTCCGGCTTCAGATCTGTAGTTTAGTACAGTTTTAACGAATATGAAACGGAGACCGCATCCTATGGAATATAAAGACACCCTCAATCTGCCGCAGACCGACTTTGCCATGAAGGCCAACCTGAACCAGCGTGAACCGGAAATGCTCGCAAAATGGGAACAGAACGGCCTCTACGCCAAGCTGGAAGAAAGCGGGAAAGACAAACCTCTTTACGTTCTGCATGATGGCCCCCCCTACGCCAACGGCCACATTCATATCGGCCATGCCCTCAACAAAACCCTCAAGGATATTGTCCTTAAGGTAAAACGCATGGAAGGATTCCATGCCCCGTACGTACCGGGATGGGACTGCCACGGCCTGCCGATCGAATTGCAGGTGGAAAAGAATCTGGGTTCACGAAAAAACCAGATCAGCAAACTGGAAATGCGCCGCGAATGCCGGAGCTATGCCGCCAAATTTGTCGATATCCAGAAAGAGGAATTCAAACGCCTGGGAATTCTCGGCGACTGGGAAAAACCGTACCTTACCATGAATTATGAGTATGAAGGACTGACCGCCGCCGAACTGGCCCGCTTTGCCCACAACGGCGGTCTGTACCGTGGCCGCAAGCCGGTTCACTGGTGTTCTTCATGCGTCACAGCACTGGCCGAAGCGGAAGTTGAATACGCCGATCACACTTCTCCCTCCATTTTTGTCCGCTTTGCCCTGCAGGATGACCTGGCAACGGCCATCCCGGCTCTGGCCGGCAAGCAGGCATATGTTGTCATCTGGACAACAACCCCCTGGACCATTCCCGCCAACTTGGCGGTGGCACTCCATCCGGAGTTTGATTATGTAGCACTGGAAACGGAGAAAGGAGTCCTGATTGTTGCAGAAGGGCTGAAGGATTCCTTCTTGTCGGCTGTCGGCCTGACCGGCACGGTTGTCGCCACGTTCAAGGCGGGAGTACTGGAGCGCATGCGCTGCAAACATCCGTTCTATGATCGCGATTCGATTGTGCTGCTGGGCGAGCACGTCACGCTGGAGGCAGGTACCGGCTGCGTACACACCGCCCCCGGCCACGGCCAGGAGGATTATGAGCTGGCACTGAAAGAGGGCCTGGAGATTTACAACCCGGTGGACAACCACGGAAAATATCTGGCAAACGTCGAATTCTTCGGTGGCCAGCAGGTTTTCCCCGCCAACCAGAGCGTCATCGACAAACTGATCGAAGTGGACGCACTGCTCCAGACCTCCAAAATCAGCCATTCCTATCCGCACTGCTGGCGTTGCAAAAAACCGATTATTTTCCGCGCCACCGAGCAGTGGTTCATCAGCATGAAGGCGAATGACCTGCGCGAGAAGGCGCTGAAAGCGATTGATCAGGTCCAGTGGATTCCCAAATGGGGACGGGAAAGAATTTACGGCATGATCGAAAACCGCCCCGACTGGTGCGTGTCCCGCCAGCGTTCCTGGGGGGTTCCGATCACGGCTTTCTCCTGTACCGCGTGCGGTGAATACATCGCCGACGGCACCATCATGGATCACGTCGCCGAGATCTTCAAAAAAGAAAGCTCCGATGTCTGGTTCGACTGGAGTGCGGAACAGCTGCTACCCGCCGGTTCGGTCTGTCCGAAATGCGGCGCGGCATCTTTTGAAAAAGAAAACGATATTCTCGACGTATGGTTCGATTCCGGCGTATCCCACGCAGCGGTACTTGAACCAAGCGCCACCCTGCGTTCGCCGGCTGACCTGTACCTGGAGGGAAGCGACCAGCATCGCGGCTGGTTCCATTCATCACTGCTGGAAAGCGTCGGCACCAGAGGGGTCGCCCCGTATAAGAGCGTACTGACTCATGGCTTCGTGCTGGATGGCCAGGGACGCAAAATGAGCAAGTCCGTCGGCAACGTGGTGGCACCGGAAGATGTCATCAAGAAATTCGGCGCCGATGTCCTGCGCCTCTGGGTCGCCGCGATGGACTATCAGGACGATACCCGTATTTCTCAGGAGATCCTGACCCGCGTTGCGGAAGCCTATCGCCGCATCCGTAATACCTGCCGGTATATTCTCGGCAACATCAGCGATTTTGACCCGGCAACCCAGGCGGTTCCGTTTACCGACATGCCGGAAATCGACCGCTGGGCCCTGCATCAGCTTGAAATACTGAAAGAGCGGGTCATGACCGCATATCAGGACCTTGAATTCCATGTCATCTACCAGGAAGTCAACGGTTTCTGCACCACGGAAATGAGCTCCTTTTACCTGGATATCCTCAAAGACCGCATGTACACAAGCAAGAAGGACTCTCTGGAGCGTTTGAGCGCCCAGACCGTCATGTTCCGCATTCTCGACACCCTCGTGCGCGTACTGGCGCCGGTGCTGTCGTTCACTGCCGATGAAGTGTGGCAGTTCATGCCGGGCCAACGGGAAGAAAGCGTGCATCTGGCCGAATTCCCCGCCCGCAATCCGGAGTGGAAAGACGACGTCCTGGCTGCCCGCTGGGAGCGCATCATCAAAGTGCGTTCGGATGTTTCAAAAGCCCTGGAGCTGGCCCGCGTTGCCAAAACCATCGGTCATTCCCTGGATGCTGCGGTTGCCATCGCCGCTCCGCCGGAACTGTTCGCCTTCCTGCAGAATTATGCGGCCGAACTGAATGCCATCTTCATCGTATCAAAGGCGGTACTGACCACGGAACTGACGGGGGACTACTGGACATCAGAACAGGTAGAAGGATTGAAAGTCCAGGTCACCGCTGCACCGGGAGTCAAATGCGAACGCTGCTGGTATTATAGCGAAGAGCTGGGGACGGATGCCGGACATCCGACCATTTGCCCCAAATGCACCGCTGCCGTCATTTAAAGATTCTGCCGTAACAGCAGACACCGCACCACAACAACTCCCCGGGGCACGCTGATGACGAGCGCGCGCCCCGGATGCACGGATCAAATACATGAAATCTCGCTACACCCTGTTTTCCGTAATTGCCATCATCGGTATCGTAATTGACCAGTTCACCAAAATCACCGTTGATCGCAGCATGCAGCTGTTCGATTCGATCCCGCTTGTCGAAAATTTCTTTCATATCACGTATGTGAGAAACAAGGGAGCCGCCTTCAGCTTTCTTTCCCATGCCTCCTGGCGGCTGCCGTTTTTCATCACGGTATCGACGGTTGCAGCGGGAGTGATTCTGGTGGCATTCCGTCGCTTGCGGGATGATCAGAAGGTGGCGCATATAGCGCTGTCGATGATTTTTTCCGGGGCGGTCGGCAATCTGATTGACCGGGTTCGCCTGGGCGAAGTCATCGATTTTCTCGACGCACACTGGTACCGGCACCACTGGCCGGCCTTTAACGTCGCCGATTCACTGATTTGCGTCGGGGTTTTCCTGCTGGCATTTGATATGATTATTGAAGAGAAGCGTCTGAAAAAACAATAAGCGTATGACCTTGTGTTCCTATACGGGTTATTCCGATTCCAGATCAAGGATGATATCAAGGCGGCGAGGATTAAGGGTGCGAGGTGTACTATCAGTACGTTGAGCAGCCGATGACGAGCCAGCGAAGAGAGGGCCTTGATATGGATTTGGTGTTACCGCTCCCCCGTATAGCGTTCCCCGCCGGAAAACACCTCCAGAAGGTTCCCTTCACGAATAACACGATCCAGAATGGTATGTTCGTCCCCCTCACCGTTGCCAACCACCTGAAAATCCGCCCGCTTGCCGGCTTCAAGCGAACCGCACTCTGCCGATATGCCAAGCGCGTCAGCACCGCCGGCCGTGACCATATGAAAAACATCCTGGACGGAAAGATCTGCTGAAAAGATCTCCAGGGCAAAACGCAGTTCATCCCACAGTGAAAGTGAATTATTGCTGGCCAGAGAATCGGTGCCGAGCGCAAGCGGAATGCCGAACTTTTTGAAAAGGTGGACCGGAGCACGCCCGACATCGAGCAGGTCGTTGCTGCGGGGACAGAGAACCACGTGAGATCCGCGGGATTTGAGGATACGGGCATCGGCAACGGAAACGTGTACGCAATGCACCGCCAGAGTAGACGGCGTCAGCAAGCCGTTGCGGTCAAGCAACTCGGTCGAACTGCAGCGGGCTGGATGCCCGAGGAAGCGCTCCCAACCGACATATGGATAGAACGATGTTGCCAGTTCGCCACTGCCGTCAGAAATGAATTCCGCTTCAGCGCGAGATTCGGACAGATGAATGGCCAGCGGCAGAACATGCTGAGCCGCACTGTCCCGAACCGTCGCCAGAAGGTCGTGCGCGATTGTATAGGGTGTGTGGGGAGAGAGACCTGACGACAGCCTCCGGGCCGGATTGCGGGCCACGGCAGCAAGTGCGGCGGTTAACTTGCCCGTAAAAAAAGCGGGGTCCTGCCCAAGCAGTTCGAAATACAGACGGCCGGCCAGTGGAGCATCATAATACAGCTCGGCATGCGCCGCATTTATGACGATTTCACCAACCGCAGTCGTCCCCGACTCCAGGCACATGCGTACTCCTTCGCGAATGGAAGGCGGGTAATCATCCGGGCTCAGGCTGCGGGAAATTTTGATCAGCTGAATGATCCAGTCACTGAACTTGCGCGGGTTGTAGTCGATATTTGACCGGATGCGCCAGGAGGGAAAATGGGTCAGCTCAAGATGACTGTGAGCATTGACAAATCCGGGCAGCAGCACGCAACCGGGATATTCACGCACCGGCGCGTTATAGGCACTGCGCAGTGTTTCAAGGGTTCCGGTGGCGGCAATGACGCCATCCTGAACGAGCAATGCCCCGCCGGCAACGGGCGGGGCAGCAGGATTAATCAACCATGATGCGGCATAAATGACCTGTTCGGACATGAGCTACCTCATATTACTTAAAAAGACGAGCACACCTGTTACGCTGATGCAGCCTTGGAGCGCCCCTTCCGCGCCGGAGTGGCGGCCTTCGCAGCAGGTGCCGGCTGTTTTTTGCCGGATGCCGGGATCGGTGGCGGATATTTTTCCAGCGCAAGCTTGAGCGCTTCATCAACCTCAGAAACAGCAACAATCTTCACTTTTTTGAGGATTTCCGGCGGAATATCCTCCAGATCCTTCTTGTTCTGCTCGGGAATAATCACCAGCCGCATGCGCGAACGGACCGCAGCCAGAATTTTCTCCTTGAGTCCGCCAATCGGCAGCACCTTACCGCGCAGAGTCACCTCACCGGTCATGGCCACATCTTTTTTCACCGGAATCTGGCACAGGATCGACACCAGCGCCACGGTCATGGCAACGCCGGCCGAAGGTCCGTCTTTCGGTATGGCACCGGCCGGAACATGGACATGGATTTCATGGTTCTGAAACAGCTCCGGATCGAGGTGCAGCGCTCCGGCATGGGCCCTGATATAGGAATGGGCCGCCTGCACCGACTCCTTCATTACGTCACCCAATTGACCGGTAAGCGTCAAGGCAGATTTGCCTGCCATCAGACTGGCTTCAATGTGCAGGATTTCACCCCCCACCGGCGTCCAGGCCAAACCGTTGACAACCCCTACTTCGTTCTTGTCCAGATCCTCTTCGCGAACATATTTCGGAGCGCCCAGATAGGTGTGCAGGGTTTTGGCGGTCACCTTGACGATGCGCTTGTTTCCTTCCGCCACCTTGCGGGCCACCTTGCGGCAGACCTTGCCGATTTCCCGCTCCAGGTTGCGCAGACCGGCTTCCCGGGTGTACTTGGTAATAATTTCGTTGATTGTTTCATCATCAAAACTGATATGTTTTGGCTTCAGGCCGTTTTCCTTGGTCTGGCGCGGCACCAGATACCGTTTGGCAATCTCCAGTTTTTCCTCTTCGGTGTACCCGGCCAGATTGATAACTTCCATACGATCACGCAGAGCTGACGGAATCGGGTCCATCTGGTTGGCGGTTGCCACGAACATTACATTCGACAGGTCAAACGGCTGGTTGATGTAATGATCGGAAAAGGAATTGTTCTGTTCCGGATCAAGCACTTCAAGGAGTGCCGACGAAGGATCGCCCTTGTAGTCATAGCCGAGCTTGTCCAGCTCATCCAGCATGAACACCGGATTGTTTGCCCCGGCCTGTTTCAACCCCTGCAGAATGCGGCCCGGCAGAGCGCCGATATAGGTGCGGCGATGTCCCCGTATTTCAGCTTCATCCCGAACCCCGCCCAGGGAGATGCGGACGAACTTGCGATTCATGGCACGGGCTATTGATTTGCCAAGCGAGGTTTTACCGACACCGGGAGGACCGACGAAGCAGAGAATCGGTCCTTTCATTTTTTTCTTCAGCTTGCGTACCGCCAGGAATTCGAGGATACGCTCCTTGATTTTCTCCAGAAAATAATGATCGTCATCAAGAATTTTCTTGGCCCGGACGATATCCAGGCTGTCGCGGGTGGACTTGCTCCAGGGCAGTTCCACCATCCAGTCAAGATAGGTTCTGACAATGCTGGCTTCACCACCATCCGGATGCATATTTTCCAGGCGGCCCAACTGCTTGAGCGCCTCTTTCTGTATTTGCTCCGGCATTTTGGCCGCTTCAATCGCTTTTCTGATTTCAGCCAGTTCCTCTTTGCCTTCATTATCACCCAGTTCGCTCTGGATCGCTTTCATCTGCTCGCGCAGGTAATATTCCTTATGATTCTTGCCCATCTCTTCGCGAGCGGCGTTCTGGATTTTCGCCTGCACACTCAGGAGTTCGACTTCACGGTTCAGAAACTCGTTAACTTTCGTCAGGCGAACGAGCGGATCGTTTATTTCCAGCAGCGCCTGGGCGTCGGCAACCTTCAGCCCGATATTGCTGGAGACCAGATCAGCCATGCTGCCCGGATCCTGGATGTTCTCCAGAATAACCATCACTTCAGGTGAAATCTGCTTGCCAAGTTCCATCACCTTGGTCAGTTGTTCGCGCACCGTGCGTATCAGCGCTTCGGTTTCCAGCGAGATATCCACAACAGGAGTATCCTGCTGCCGCTCAACCCGCACCATGTAAAACGGCTTGTCAGACACGTACTCCGTAATACGGGCTTTAGCCAGCCCCTGAACAAGAATCTTGACCCGGCCATCCGGCAGCTTGAGCATCCGCATGATCATGGCGACCGTGCCGACCTCGTATATTTTTTCGGCAGGCGGATCCTCGTCGCCGACGTCATGCTGCGTCGCCAGCAGAATCATGCGATCACCGGCAAGTGCACTGTCCACCGCTTTAACCGACATTTCCCGCCCGACAAAAAGCGGGATGATCATGAACGGATACACCACCACATCCCGAATCGGCAACAGCGGCAGCACCTCGGGAATTTTAAGTTCTTCCGAACTTTGTTCGCTATCGTTTTCGATCTCTATCAATTACGTCTCCTTTATGGGCACCAGGCGCTCACTGCATTTCGGACAAATCACCCGCAGTACTCCCCGGCGGTATTCCGCCCTGACCGCACCGGGATCGACATTGCCGGGGATATGCACCGCATGGCAGAAGCGGCCATGGCTCCGTTCCACACAAATAAATGTTCCTTCATTCTGCTCTTTCGGTTTGCTGGCTTCGAGAATCAGCGTCATACCATTCATCTTGAGGGATATTGCCTCCAGTGCAATACCCGGAAGATCAAATTCGATGATAATATCCTCACAGGTCTCATACATATCCATCTTCGGCCTGGCTTCACTGTCTTCAAACGAATCCCGCAACTCAAGGGCATGCAGCAGACTGCGCATCTCACAGACATGCCGGCTGAATATCTCCTGGGTAACCGGGTTCCTTCCGGAAAATCGTGTCATAAGGGCACCTGAATAATGATGGTGATGTGCTGAAGAATCTCAATTAAACCGAAGGTAATCATTCCCCCCGGTAAAGTCAAGGCAGTCGTATTTCCAGCACGGTTTTCAATACTGTAACAAATTAGAAATTGACTTTAACCATACTATGCAATAAATAGGTTTGTTTATTTCACGCAGAATAATCGGAAAATGGGGAACATAATTATGGAAAAATGGTCCATCAGTGAATCTACCAAAATATACAATATTGACAACTGGGGCGCCGACCTTTTCTCCATAAACAAGAAAGGTAATGTCTGCGTTCACCCTTCGTCAAATTCCAAACATGCTATTGATCTGCGGGCGCTGGTGGACGATCTGATCAAGCGGAAAATCAAACCGCCGATCCTGCTCCGCTTCATGGACGTGCTGCAGGGGCGTATTGCCTCTATCAACCGCGTGTTTAAAAGCGCCATTCAGGAAAATGATTATCCGGCCAAATACCAGACCTTCTACCCGATCAAGGTTAACCAGCAGCGCCAGGTGGTTGAAGCCATCGCCAGCTATGGCAAACGCTACAACATTGGCCTGGAAGTCGGCTCAAAACCGGAGCTGGTGGCAGGGATTTCCATCTCCAGCGGCAACAATCTGCCGATTATCTGCAACGGATACAAAGATGCCGAGTACATCGAAACCGTACTGTACGCGACAAAAATCGGCTTTGATATTACACTTGTTGTCGAGAAGCTGTTCGAGCTGGAAAAGATAATTGAATTATCCAAAAAAACCGGCATAACCCCCAAGCTGGGCATCCGGGTCAAACTCTCCTCAAAGGGCACCGGCAAGTGGGCGACCTCCGGTGGCGAAGATGCCAAATTCGGCCTGCGCATGTCGGAAATCATTGCCGCAATCCGGATGCTGGAAGACCAGGGGATGCTTGATTCGGTCAAGCTGCTGCACTCGCACATCGGCAGCCAGATCACCAAAATCGACAAAATCAAGACCGGCCTGATTGAAGTTGCCCGCGTGTACACCGAAATGAAAAAACTGGGCGTCGGCATTGAGTATCTTGATATCGGCGGCGGTCTGGGCGTTGATTACGACGGCTCCAAATCAAGCTACTTTTCCAGTGTCAACTATACCATTGAAGAATATGCAAACGACGTCGTGTACCAGATCAAAAATATCTGCGACGAAGCCGGCGTGGAATGCCCCAACATCATCTCCGAATCGGGCCGGGCAACTGTTGCCCACTACTCGGTGCTGATCACCAATGTCCTCAACACCAACACCCAGCACCTGATGCCTGACTTTGAGGACATATTGGCCCAATCGGAAAAAGTGGCGCCGACCGTCAAGAAATTAACTGACATCTACAAAAGCATCGACCGCTACTCCCTGCGTGAGGATTATCACGATACGCTGCAGCTGATCAATGAGGCGGTCAGCCTCTTCAATCTCGGCTACCTGACGCTCAACGACCGGGCGATCGCCGAGTGGCTCTACGCCAAGATCATCAGAAAGATCAACAGCATTGTCGAAAAAATCAAGCCGATTCCCGAAGAGCTGCAGAACTTCCAGCTGCATCTCCGTCAAACCTATTTTGCCAACTTTTCCCTGTTCCAGTCGATTCCGGATTCCTGGGCCATTGACCAGCTGTTCCCGATCATGCCGATCCAGCGGCTGAACCAGAAGCCGGATGTCATGGCGTCGATTGCCGATATTACCTGCGACTCCGATGGTGAAATAACCAGTTTCGTCGGCGAACATGGCCGCTCGAAATATCTGCCGCTGCACAAGATCCGCAAGGAAGAGGATTATTACATCGGCTTCTTCCTGATCGGCGCCTACCAGGAAATTCTGGGCGATCTGCACAACCTGTTCGGCGACACCAACGCGGTCCACATCACTTTCAACAAAAAGACCGGCTACATGATCGATACCGTCATCAACGGTGACGCCACCTGGGAAACCCTGAAATATGTCCAGTACAGGGGGCCTGATATTCTGAAGCGCGTCCGCGACAACCTGGAAAAAAGC